>Ga0129327_10002116_pt1 | contig 11596 bp, 8 predicted proteins | sample CPBDNA_6_FD_111799 | JGI IMG/M metagenome (GOLD analysis project Ga0129327, IMG submission 111799) | Freshwater to marine salinity gradient microbial communities from Chesapeake Bay, USA - CPBay_Spr_31_0.8_DNA | ecosystem: Environmental > Aquatic > Marine > Coastal | place: USA: Chesapeake Bay...
TCGATGGTCTTTTGCGCTTCAGCTCGGACGACCACGTTTACATTGTTTCTCCTAGCAGTACTTCTCATCGAGGATCGGGATTTTTGCACAACTTCTTTTCCCCGATATCCTCCTAAACTCGACTTTGACGATATCGTCGTCGTCGTTAACGAACTCGCGGCGGCAAACATTGTTGTTGTTAAATTGTTGTTGTTTTAAGCGTCGTCGTTTACGTCGTCTCTTTGTGTGTGTGTGTACGTGTGTGCTCTCTGATGAAAAAAGAGCACAATGCGGTCTTCTTAAACTCGAGTCTGGAATCACAAAATGTCTATTTAGGGTTTTAGAAAAAAAATGGCCAGAGAGATTCAAAAAAAGTTGCCTCTTCATCACAACGAACAACACAAACGGTACAAACCAAACCAACCGTTTGAAGAAGTTTTGACTTTTGGTTGGTGTTTTTTGCGCGCGCCGCGCTTTTTCTCCCGCAAAACAGAAGTAAAAGATACGCGCGACGTAACGCGAGCGTAATAATAATAATAATAATAATAATAATAATGGGCATCCTCGGTGGGAGTAGTGGTAACAACAACGCGCACGATTTACTCTCCAGGACGGAACATTTGCTTAAAAAATACCAAAATCATCTCCCCCAAAACGATGATGGAACTGCGTCGGATGAACGAATGAAACGACAACAACAACAACGAAAAACGAATAAGAACGTGAATGTGGGGAAGTTTAGCAGTAGCGGTGGTAATAATGGTAACGAAGATGATGACGAGAGCAATACTACTCATCATCACGATAGTTCGTTCGAACAATTCCTGGGTAAACTCGAAGAACGACTGGACGACATCGCGGACGTCTCGGAACGAGCGAAAGTAGAAACGAACCGAGCGGCGATTGCGGCGATGCACGCGGAAGTGAGACGAGGGAAGAACAGTTTACGAGGAGAAATTCCGAAACTGAGAAAATTAGCGAATAAAAGTAGTAGTAGTAATAATAACGCCAAGAAGAAGAAACGGGCGACGAGCGACGGGGGCGATATCGAAGACGAATCGATGTACGAAAGAGACGGGAGAGAAACGCTGATTGACCAGTTCGAGCAGAGAATAGAGGACGTTCCGGACGGGGTGTCGAGAATGATTCCTCGAACGCCGTCGAAGAAAGTCCCGCATCATCACAGATCGTTGTCGAGAGATATCGAAATGGGGACCTACACGAACCCGTTTGAACAACCGGAAACACTTCGCGAACAACATTTAAACAACAACAACAACAACAACAACAACAGATTCGAAGGCATGGAACACACGGAAGAGAGTCGTCAGTTTCGTCAAGAATTCGAAGACAGAAAGAAAACGCAAGACACCGACTTGGACGAAATCAGCCGAGGTTTGCAAACCTTGAAACGTCTCGGCGCGGACATGGACGAAGAGATGGCCAGGCAACAACCGGCGATTGAAAACATAGATTTTAAAATGGACGGTGCGCAAGCCGAGATGAAAACGGCCAACATGAGGTTGAAAGAAACCGTAGAGAAGGCGCGATCGTCGAGGCATTTTTGCGTGGACGCGACGTTGATTTGCGTCTTGCTCGGGATTGGCATGTACTTGTATCGCACATTGAAGTAAATATATTTAATACTATTGTATGCGACAAAATACTAGCAAGAAAGCACAGTACTAAAATACACACAAACACACCCACGCGGAGGCGCGCTCGAATCCTATTGTTGTTGTTGTTGTTGTTAAACTCTGTTTTACTACATTACTACTACTACTACTAATACTACTACATCCAAGACGCTTTGAGGTTCCAAAAAGCGTGTCCTCCCACATCTCTCATCACCTCAATTTACCAGTCGCGCTACTAAACGCCGGGTGCACTCTCACCACGAAACAGCTCGCCAATAAGAGCACACTCGCGTACCTCCCATCCACGGCGTCCACGAACCAATACAGGAGAAAAACAATCGCAGAAATGCAAACATAGATGTACCCAAGGGCGGTGAGTTTCCCTTTACTTTTAATAGAACTCATGTTTTTGAATTCCCCAAACTTCTTGAACGACAGATACTGGTTCTTCCTCTCTCTTTGCAACGCTAAGATGACTTCTTCAGAGTTGTTCGAAGATGTCGACGTCGCTCCTGCCGCTGCTGCTGCTCCCGTCGTCGTCTGCTCCGTCGCAGGCATACAAACAACAACGTATCACTAATAATAGAGAAAACAATGAGAAAAAAAAACTCCAAAACTGCCCCAAAATATTTTTGAAATTTCGCACAAAAACTTTAACGCGTTTAGTAGAGCTTTCTTTACTGATAGTATACACGCGTAAACATATACACGCGCACATACATATATATCATTATGGGTAAGAGTTACGTGTTAGACGACGACGATTCTTCGGACGACGACGATAAAGTTCCAGATATTGTCTCGCCTCTGAAGAAAATCGATTCGGTGATTGAAAACACGACGACCGAGGAGAAGAAAACAACACTTAAAACCAAAGAGAACGACGATGAGGATGAGGATGATGATGTTGATGTAACCACCACCACGCGCGATGAAATTGGTGAAATTGGTGGGAGGAATGAAGACGACGAGAATAAAGAAAAAGAAAGAGACCCAGAGAAGAACACAATCGAAGAAACAAAGACGATTGAAATCAAATCGGATTCGGACGAGGAACCGGATTGGATGAAAGAGTATCAACCTCCCACAAAGGAAGATTCGAACGACGAGAAGAAAAAGACAGACAACACCACGCCGAAGAAGAGCAATAATAATAAAACAATCAACATCAAAGACGACGATTCAGAGGACGACGAGGAGAAGAAAAGCAACAGCAGCAGTTCCGGGTGGGGGTCAGATGGAGACGACGAGGACGCGAAACCGTTAGCGGTGAGGCTTTCGGAGAAGAAACAGAAGGAAGTGTTGATGATTGACGACGACGAAGAAGAAGACGATAAAATGGATGCAGACGATGCGAAGGAGAAGAACAAAGAGAACGCAGATAATAAAGCAACAAATAAGAGAAAGATTCCGGCGGCATTTGTCGGCGCGTCCGTGCCGAAATCAAAAATGCCTCTGCTGATTAACCACGGCGCGTTGCAGAAAACCGCCAACTCGACGATTTTGTTCGAGTGTAAAGGCTCCGGGGAAGCCGTAGATTTGTCCGGTGACGTCGGCGTGGTTGGACGATTGTTAGTCGAGCGCGAAGCGCAACCAACTGGAGGTGGAGGAAGTAAAGCGTCCACGTCGAAACAACAACCGCACGCCTCGGTCAAAGTCGATTTAAAAGGCGTCATGTACTTAGCGCGAACGCACTTGTTATCCTCCACGGTTGCCATCGTCAACGTCGGCGCGGAAGACGCGAAAATTGAAACTTTCTTCGACGAGTACGTCCAATTACGAGAAGACCCGTCCGCGGAAAACGTCGCGTGTGTTGGTACCATCAACGATAACTACATACCTCTCGAACCCGGGGACGAGGGGTTCGAGGAACAAGAACAAAAACAAAGAGAGACGAAAGCGACGAAAGCCGCCGCTGGGAGAGGCGGCGCGAAACGCAAGAAAGCGCCCGCGAAGAAGAAGAAGAAACCGGCAAAGAAGAAGCCGAAAAAGTAAAAAACGTTAGCACATCACATATACTGTTGTTTTGAATGAAAAAGAAGAGAGTCACCACCACCATTTGTTTACTAATACTCTTCAGACCGCGTGTGTATTTTGGTATTGTTTTGGTTAAAATTTGAATATTCTTTTCGTATCTCGAGGCTTTTCTTCAGAAACAAACGATGCCTAAAAAACGTGCTTCTGCTGCGACCAAAGCAGCGCCGGGTTCGACGACGACGAGTTCAACCCCGAGCGGGGAAAATGGTACTAAAACCAACACCTTACCTATGTACCGCTTGAAATCCTTCTCCGACGAGAAGAGCGTGAACCACTATTCGATAAAGAAACACTCCTCCGGGGCGATGCTTCTCGAAGGCCACGGGAAGTGCACGAACAAAATTCCACTCAGCGCGAGGAATACGCAATTTTCTTCTTCATCTCTGGTGAGCAGAGAGAACGAAGAGATGGACTTTATCGCGGATGTTGGAGGCGACGAGTTGGTGAACTTTTACGTCAAGCAACTCGTCGAACAAAACGCCTTGAGAGAGGTGTCGAAAATAGACGACAGATTCTCGATGTTGAGAATAATAGCGGTGGAGGAAGAGCGGAACGGGTTTCGGATTCCAAAAGAGCAAGAGAAGAAGATGAAGAGGAGAGAGATGGATGACGAATTCGAGGAGATGCTCAGAGGGGATTCGATTGTGCCGCGCGAATTGTCAAACGCTTTGTTTCGTCAGACTTTTGGTTGGCCAGAATTTGAAGCGAAGAGTTTAGCGGAGTTAGAAGGGTTGAACACGGCGTTTACGCCGCTGAAGAAGAACGAGTTCCCGTCCGAGGCTTCGCTGGATAATTTAACGTTGGAAGGATTAGGCATCGAGGAGTCGGATCCTATTACAGAGTCAGCGATGAAACCAAATAATGGTAGAAGAAATGGAAACGAGATCATGGAGAGTAAGAAAATATTAGCCAAAGAGCAAAAGAAGGAGAGAGAAGCCGCGAAGAAGTTGAAAGCAGAACGAGAGAAGAGAGAAAAGAAGCAAGTGAAAGCTTTGGGGGGATCGTTAATTGCAAACTTATTTAGCAAATCGCAGGATAAAAAAGATAATGGTAGTAATAATAGCATCAACAACAACAATGAGAAGAAAGGTCATCATCAAAAGGACGGAAACGACGCGACGACGATGCCTAAATTGCTGAGCGGTTCGACAAAGCCGACGATGAAACAGGAATATGGCGCCGCTGGTGCAAAAAAAGAGAAACCACTCCACTGTCTCAGCGCGTATAATCACTTCGTGATCCAAAATCAATCTCGTGTGGCTACTTGTATGCCAGGTAAGTCTGCGATACAAATTGACAAAGAGCTCGGCAAAATCTGGAGAAGTATGAGGGAGACTGAAAAAATGCCGTACTTTAAGAAGGCGGAGAGCGACAAGGCTAGATGGAACAGGATAGTAGGAACGAAAGAAACTTTGGAGGAGGAGGAGGAAGATGAGACGAAAGAAGAGAGCAACGGTTACGCGCCGTGCGAAGCACCGGACGAGGTCGAGGAGGGAAAGGAGACAAAAATGACAGAGCGACGAGAACTGCAGAAAGTGAGAAAAGAAATCACCGCGACTTTGCGAGGAATTGAAGATTCGTTTGATTTAGTTCTCGAAGATGCGGAGGACTTAAAGGTAGGCGCGTATGAAAACGCCGAAAATTTCTTGGGGAAGTTGCGAGCGCTTTCATTGGCGATGTCTCGCGTAGTTTAAAAGAATCGCTCCTCAAAGCAATAAAAGAGAGAGAAAGAGTATTCAATTCGCGTGATTTAGAAATCACATCATTGCGTTTTTAATATCGTAGAGCAATCAAAAGACAGCAGCAGCGACGACGGCGGTAAATAAACCAAAAAAAATTCTCACTCGCTTAAACTCCTTCAATATCGATGCCGTTAAATGCTTGTTTCAATCCAACTCGTTGATTGTCGGCAAGACTCTTTGGAAAGATTACTTCCGTGATTCGAATGACGCAATCGCCGATGATCTTAGCATCGTGTTGATCCGGCATGCCTTTTCCTTTCACCACGTATGTTTTTCCCGGAGTCGATACTTCCCTCGTATCAAACTCGAAAGATTTACCGTTCAGTCCTTTCACGGTCGCTCGAAAACCGCACAGCGCTCGGGAAACAGGCAAACGCACGTCGAATTCCAAATCGTTTCCTTTATCCGCGCGCCTAAAAATGGGATGTGGAACTTGTTTGCAAATCAAAACTAAATTCCCTCTCCTGCCGTCTCTCGCCGGCGCACCGCGACCAAAATACGTGAGTTTTGTTCCAGATTTCCATCCAGGCTTGATGTTCAAGTCCACTATCTCTTCTTGCAAACCTTTTGTTGGTGGTATTCGAAGCTGTTTCGAGCACCCGTGATACAATTCCTCCAACGTGCACTCAAACTCAAACACTCGATCTCCTTCGCTCGCGTCCGGAGGCATTGGCGCGCCATTCGCGTCTCTTCGCCCCCGCTTATTGGTACCACCTCCTACATCACCACCACCAAATTCACTCCCGAAATCCATATCACCAAAGTGCTCCTTAAACATTCGCATGGCTTCGTCCATCCCGAAACTCGTCGTTCTCGCTCCTGTTCCACCAGTTGTATCGAAACCAAATTTTCTCCTCGCGTATCGCTCTTGCCTTTGTTGTCTCTGTTGGTCCGCCCATTCCCTCTGCTGCTGAAACCCACCAAAAGGCTGCTGCTGCTGAAATTGCTGCTGCTGGGGCGGCACAAACCCAGGCTCTAACCCTTCCTCGCCGTACTTATCGTAAATAGCTTTTAAATTTGTATCTTTCAAAGTCTCGAACGCTTTCGTACATCTCAAAAATTTCTCGGCGTTTCCATTCGGACGATCTGGATGGTATTTCAACGCGCATTTCTTATACGCGCGTTCCAGAGTCTTCTCGGAGAGATCTCTGGTATTCTTCACCCCGAGCGCGTCGTAAAACGATTCTTTCTCTTCTTCTTTTTTCTCTTCTCTTTTGTTCTTCATGTCACATGTGAATTTGAAGATTTTTTTTTCTCTTGGGAAAAGACGTTTGGGAACAAAACGAACAACAACTCCTCCCTTATTACATCATAAATGAACGCACAAGAAGAAGACAAAGACGAAGAAGACAAAGAAAAAGAAAAACCACCGAGCACCAACGGAGAAGAGACAAATAATAATGGCGAAAAGCAAAGGAGATTTCCTCTCCCCGAAAGCCGTCGCCAACCGGCAAAAGATGAAAGGTTTACAAAAACTGAAATTCTACTGCCAATTGTGCGAGAAACAATGCAGAGACCAGAACGGATTTAAGCAACACTGCTCCTCGGAAGCGCACTTACGTCAAGTCGCCGTGTTCGGGGAAAACTCCGGCAGGTTCATAAAAGGGTACTCGGAACAGTTTTTAGCGAATTTTTTGGACATGATGGCGGTGTCGCACAGAAACACGAGGATTAAAGCCACGGTGGCGTATAACGAATACATCGGGAACAAGACGCACGTGCACATGAACTCGACCAAGTGGACGACGCTGACGGAGTTCGTGAAATATTTAGGGAGGGAGAAATTATGCGACATCGAAGAGACTGCGAAAGGGTGGTTCATCACGTATAAACCGAGAGATAAGGAAGAGCAGTTGAGAGATCGGATGGAGATGGAGAAGAGGCGAAAAGAGGAGGACGAGGAGACGCGGATGGCGAACGTATTGGCGAGGCAGATCGCGAAGCAAAATAAGAAAGGCGGAGAGGAGAAGAAGGAAGAGAGGAAAGCGGACGCGATTGATTTAGACGATGGGGAAAGAGAGAAGATTAATTTACACGTCGTTTCGGGAGGATTGAACAACGCGCTCGAGAATAGCGAGAAGAAGAGGAAAGACATCGTCGACTTTTCGAACGCAGGGGGAATGTTTAGCAACAAGAAGATGAAGACTGGCGGCAAAGAAGAGGGAAAAGCAGCCTTCAAGAAACGGAAAAAATTAAAGTGGATGCTACGCGAGAACATTGTTTGCAGGAAAACCGAAACCGGGGAAAAAGGTACGGTGGTCAGAGTCAACGTGGAGGACCGCGAAGCGGATGTGAAATTAAAGGAGTCTGGTTCCGTCGTCGAGAACGTCGACGAAGACGAGTTCGAGCCGGTTTGCCCGGGCGTCGGCGGGAAATGCGCGGTCGTGCGCAACCATGATTTCGTCGGCGAGGAAGGTAAAGTTCTAGGCGTGGATGGGAATACCGGGGAAGTCACCATCGAATCTTTCAAGAGAGGGATTCAGTTCAAAGCGAAGAGCAGCGACGTCGCGCGATTAGTTTAGTAAAAATATATAGAATTTAATAAAGCAGCTCTACTAGGTAAGAAAAGAATAAAATTACAATAAAATGCGATACTTCTCGCTTCTCGGAACGACGTCCAAGGCTACGGTTCCGTCCAAAGTTATCGCGGCCATAATCCACGGATCGTTGCAGCTCCAACACGCGTCGACGACTGGCGAGAACGACCCCACCGTGGTGGTTTGTAAGTTCCCGTACGCTTTCAGTTCTACGCTCACCCCTTCGCTATTGTTATTAATACCGCCGCCGCTATTCTCGTCGATGTTCACTTTCTTATTCCTCCTCCTTTCGCTGTCGTCGTCGTCGGGTAAACGTCCGAGGTCGGAATCTCTCCACAATTTCACCGTACCGTCTAACGAACTCGACATAACTATGGATTCGTACACGGGATTAAATCTCGCCTTCGTGACCGCGCCTTCGTGACCGGCGAAGCACTTCGCCGGTGCTCCGCCGTTTTTCCTCAAATCCCACGTCTTCACCAACCAATCCTCCGAGGCGGTGACGATGTACCGCCCGTCCTCGCTCGCGGAAAACGCGACGTCTCGAAACGCGCTCGCTTGAGAAAATATAGGTTTCGCGGTATCGTTACTCGATCTCGAATCGACCACGAAAACATCGCCGTCTCTCGTAAACGCAAACTGGTTTCGATTCGCTTTCGACCAGTCGCCTTTACTGCTCGTCGTCTTCTTTTTCATCTCCTCACTATTGCCGCCAACGACACCATCGTCATCGCCTCCTGTAGTAGTAAACGCACCAACCCGTTTCGCGTTCTCGTGGTCGTAAAAACTCGCAGACGCTCCTCCGCTCGTCACCATCGCGACGACGCGCCCGTCGCCGTTTGGATCAAATTTACACGACGAGTACCACTGTGTACGCAACTGCCGTCGTCCTCCTCCTTCTTCTCGCTGTTCTCCTTCATTTTCGCTTACTTTGTTCTCGATGACATTTTTCTCTTCTTCGTCTCCCTCTTTTGAGTCTCCTTCTCGTCTGCGAAAGACGGAAACGTTCCCTTCTGCGGTACACGCGGCGATCAATAACACACCACCACCACTATCCACGACAGAATCGTCTCGACACCGAAAACAATCCACGTCCACAATCTTATCGTCCATACTCACAAAAGCGAGTTCTCGTTTCTCTTTCAAGCGATGCGTCTGCGCGTCGACGCAAAAGATTTTCACTTCACTCTTCGTCGTAGAAGCAGGAGTAGTAGTACTGCACGCGACGGCAAAGAGAGACTCGTTGTTAGCGCTATCGTTTGGGACGGAACAAATGGCACGTGCCTCGTCGCCGCAGACGAGTCTTTGCAAGGAGGAGGAGGAGGAGAAGGACATTATTATGTTTGATTCGTATGGGAAAAGTTTATGAAGCAAAAGGGCAGCTTTTCTAAAAAGAACCTCAAAGTAGAACGATAAAGTGATGGTGGTGGTAGTGGTGATGGTGAAATGAATATTTTCTGCTAGACGCTGATATTAATATTAGTAGTACTAGAGACTAAATTGTGTTGTTTATGTCTACCCTCTTTTGGTCCTTTGAGAAGAAAGAACTCGCGGGACGACGCGAGGCTACGTAAGAAGCGCGACTTTTGGTGAATGAGTCGTTGGATTGTGCACCACCGATCCATTTTCAAATCACGAGATGGAATGAAGAAGCGGGGTTAGTCAAAATCATCTCCGAGATCGCCCAACAAGTTTTCAATCATGCCAAAGTGCGGGAAGTTATCTTCTTGCTGTCCAGGGACGGGAGGTACGGGCGGTTGTCCTTGTTGCTGTTGCATCCAAGCCGCCGGCCTCGCGCCGTTGGCGCCCGATGGAGGCGCCGCGCCGCCCGCATTTGCAGCTTGCGCAAACGATCCAGGCGCGGGTGGAGCCGGTGCAGCACCGTTCTCAGAGACGGACATTTGCGCGACGCCTTTGACGAGCGAAGTTGGAGGCGGGGGGCCTCTTGGCGGCGGCGGCGGTCCGGACGGCGGCATCGGGACGCTTCGGTCACCTTCAGAGGCTGATCCTCCGGCGGCAACGGCAATTGCCGGTGTGCCAGGTGGCGGAGGCGGTCCCGGAGGTAACGGTGGCGCGCCAGGACCACCGGATCCGGCGACCGTGGCGGCAGAAACGGCTGGTGCACCGGCAGCGACTGCGGCGGCTGTCGGCTTCTCCCCGGAGATGGATCCAGAGCCAACTCTCGGTATGGAAGCTGCCTTGGAATCGCTCCCTTTCCCTGAAGATGCCGGTGGACTTCCTTGCTGATATTGGCTGAGATCTCGTCGAAGTCGAACGACTTCAGCGGCTTTTTCTGCCAAAGCAGATTCAAGCGCAGAGATTCGACCACGAAGTTCGCGAACGAGCGGCGGTTCAGAGGAGGATCCTCCCGGAGAGCCGCCGGCAGAGTTTGGCGTCGGAATCGACTTATCGGCACCTTTACCAGCTTTACTCGCCGGCGAATCACTCTTACTTGTGGTATCTTTGTTCTCTTTTCTTTCCTTCGCTTCCACTTCTTCGCGCGCTTTGCGTTTTTCCGCCTCGGCTTTCTCCTTTTCCGCTTTCTTCTTCGCTTTCTCTTCATCCTTTTGCCTCTGAATAGCTTCGCGCTTCTCTCTCGCCTCGCGCTCCTTTTCATCCTTGATGCGCTGCTCTTCTTCCTGTTTCTTGCGAAGCTCCTCATCTTGGGCGCGTTTGATCGCTCTCTGCTTTTCGCGTTCGGCTTCCTTCTCGGCCTCTATGGCGGCTTTCTTCTCGGCTTCTTCCTTTTCCAATCGCGCTCGTTCTTCATCTTCGGCCAACTTCTTCAATCGTTGCCTCTCTTTTTGTTTCTGCTTCTTCGAGTGTTTCTTTTCGTTTTCTTCCGCGGCTAAGCGTTCAGCTTCCTCTTCTTCGGCAATCAACGCTTCTTGACGCATCAGAGCTTCGGCTTCGCGAAAGGCGACTTCGACGCGTTCGTTAAAAACGCGGGACAAGACGTACATCTCAATCGTTCTACGGCCGAGTTCAGCGAGGCGATGTTCGTCTCTTTCGACAGCATCGGCCGCAGAGAACCCAGCTTTCTTCTTCGTCGCGTCTTTACTATCGTTATCTTTTTTGGAATCATCTTTACTGCTATCCTCGCCGAGTTTAGAGCGCTTCGACGAACGACCTTCGGAAGAATCGTCCAAGTCTATATCATCGACATCAAAAGCAGTTCCATCCGCCGCGCGTTCCAACGCACACACTAAATCACCGGTGAGCACACAAGTGTTTGTGGCTATGGATAAAGCAGCAGAGCCGTACGACGAATTCGCACTGGCCTTGACAGCGTCCGCCACAGACGTGGAGCCGGCATCCAAGGCTCTGCATCCGCAATACAACGCATCCATGACGAGTGTTGACGTCACTTCTTTCTCGTTGAAGAATCTCTTCACGATACCTTTTAAGAGATCGTCGGCTTTTTCGGAAGCGAGATGCGTTTTTTCGGCTAAAGTACGATTGTTCCAAAAATTGCGAAGATTTTCCCACTTCTCCGGATCCTTGCGTAAAGCGTAAAGCTTTTCTCTCTTCTCTTCGAGAAATCTTCGGCAAATACCCTGTGTAATTTATAGAGAATAAACTCGGTAAGTATTCAAGTTATGGAGAAAAGTATGTATGGGTGCACGCAAACACACACGCACACGCACACATACACACACACACA
>Ga0129327_10002117_pt1 | contig 11592 bp, 8 predicted proteins | sample CPBDNA_6_FD_111799 | JGI IMG/M metagenome (GOLD analysis project Ga0129327, IMG submission 111799) | Freshwater to marine salinity gradient microbial communities from Chesapeake Bay, USA - CPBay_Spr_31_0.8_DNA | ecosystem: Environmental > Aquatic > Marine > Coastal | place: USA: Chesapeake Bay...
ACAGCCGCTTGCCTCGGTTCTGGATGCAATGCAGCAGACCCCTTTGGTGCGTCTTGACCGGCTGACCCGCGCCTATGGGGTCAGCGGCACCATCTTGGCCAAGCTGGATTATTTGCTGCCGGGGTTTTCCAAAAAAGACCGCGCGGCCAAAGGCGTGATAGAGGCCGCCGAGGCCACGGGCCAACTGGCACCGGGACAGACCGTGGTCGAGTTGACCTCTGGCAATATGGGTACGGGTCTGGCCATCGTTTGCGCGGTCAAAGGCTATAAGTTCGTCGCAGTGATGTCGCAGGGCAATTCACCTGAACGCGCGCGCATGATGCGCGCATTGGGCGCCGAAGTGGTTTTGGTGGCCCAATGCGCAGGGGCTGTGACCGGACAGGTCTCGGGAGCCGATCTGGCGCGGGTCGAAGACGCAGCCCAACAGATCACCGCCGAGCGTGGGGCATTTCGCGCCGATCAATTTAACCTTGTGGGTAATTGGCAGGCACATTTCAACGGGACTGGCCCGGAAATTTACCTTCAAAGTGGTGGACAAGTACATGGTTTTGTGGATTTTATTGGTTCTGGTGGCACATATACTGGTGTGACCCGGGCGCTTAAGCAGCGAGACCCGGACATTCGCTGCTTTGTTGTTGAACCCTCAGGCGCGGCACCGCTTGCCGGACAGCCTGTCACCCAACCGGCGCATCCAATACAAGGCGGTGGCTATAGTATTGAAGACCTGAGTTTTTTAATCGATACGCCAGTGGATGGCTATATTCAGGTCTCAGGTCAGACCGCCCGACAGGTCACCCGCGATCTCGCCAACAAAGAGGGCATTTTTGGCGGGTTCTCCGGCGGTGCCAATGTCGCCGCAGCACTGCAACTGCTGCGAAACGACATGAGCGGCAAAACCATCGCAGCGGTTATATGCGATTCAGGACTGAAGTATTTATCAACAGATCTATGGGATTAACGTCAAAGGTTAAACCAGGCTAATCGCTATTTCTCATGGGCTCGGGGCGATAGATGTTTGCGCAATTTAGACGGACCCGCCTTGGTTTTGCCTTTATAGGGATTCTTGTCTGATTGTGAGCGCATGGTTAGTCGCACCGGCGTCCCCGGCATATCAAAGTCAATCCGCAAGCCATTAACAAGATATCGAGAATAACTTTCGGGCACTTTATCAGGATTTGAACACATCACCACAAAACCTGGCGGCCGTGTTTTGGCTTGAGTCATATAGCGCAGCTTGATCCGGCGCCCGCCCGGCGCGGGGGGCGGATGCGCCTCGACCATACCCGCCAGCCAGCGGTTCAGCTGTGCGGTGGTCACCCGGCGGTTCCACACGTCATAGGCTTTCTCTACGGCAATCCGCAGCCGGTCGATGCCCTTGCCTGTTTTGGCCGAGACCGTAACCAGTGGTGCGCCGCGCAGCTGCGGTAACAACCGTTCAAACGATTCACGCAGATCACGCAGTTTGTTTTGCTTGTCGTCCTCAATGTCCCATTTATTGACCGCCACCACCACAGCACGGCCTTCGCGCTCGGCCAGATCAGCAATCCGCAAATCCTGTTGTTCAAATGGAATTGCAGCATCTAGCAGCACAATCACCACTTCAGCAAATTTCACCGCTCGCAATCCATCGCCAACAGACAGCTTTTCCAGCTTGTCCTGTACTTTGGCTTTTTTGCGCATACCGGCAGTGTCAAAAATGCGCACCGGCATTTCATCCCAATCCAAGCGCAGCGATATGGCGTCACGGGTTATTCCCGCCTCTGGGCCCGTCAGCAAGCGGTCTTCCCCAAGTATTTCATTGATCAGAGTCGATTTCCCAGCATTAGGTCGCCCAACTACAGCAACCTGTAGCGGCCGGTCTTGAGTGGGTTTGCGCGGCCCGTCTTCGTCATCTTCAGTGACATCAACGTCGGTCAACGGCGTCTCGACAGTCCGCATCTCTTTGAATTCATCTGCCAAAGGCATCAGAGCCGCGTATAGATCGCTCATGCCTTCACCATGCTCGGCAGAGATGCGCAACGGCTCTCCCAGTCCCAAATTCCACGCCTCAATCACGCCCGCATCCGCCGCTGCACCCTCAGCCTTGTTTGCGGCAAGAAAGACATTTTTAGCCCGTTTGCGCAAGATATCGGCAAAAACTTCATCAGTCGAGGTCACGCCAACGCGTGCATCCACCATAAACAGGCAGATATCTGCCATATCCACCGCCCGCTCGGTCAACCGGCGCATCCGGCCCTGCAGACTTTCGTCAGTGACCTCTTCCAAACCGGCTGTGTCAATCACCGTAAAGCGCAAATCGGCAAGTCTCGCCTCTCCTTCGCGCAGATCGCGAGTCACGCCGGGTTGATCATCCACGAGGGCAAGGCGCTTGCCGACAAGACGGTTAAACAGCGTAGACTTGCCCACATTTGGGCGCCCCACGATGGCAAGGGTAAAGGACATTTAAACACTCCAAGCGTATCAAAGCGTGGGCCTACAGCAATTACGCGTCAACGGAAAGCGTGCAATTCACCTTTGCCCGACACGATATACATTGTACCATTCACCACAATCGGCGAGGTGGTTGCCCCACCGGGTATCGGCAAGCTGCGTTGTAAGGCGCCCGAGACCGGGTCAAACAATCTCAACAGGCCATCGTCCGAGGCTATGACCAGCCGCCCCCCTGCCAGTACTGGACCATAATGCGCAAAGACACTTACACTGCTCTTGGGATTGTATTTGGTGAACATAGGCAAATCAACCGACCATACTATCCGCCCATCTTTAGCCCGCACCCGCATCAGTTTATTGTTGTCAGACACGAAAAATATCGACCCGGCCACAGGCCACACCGGACCCAGAGCCCCCTCTTGAAGTGTCCAAAGCCGTTTGCCGCTAGAGACTTCCAAAGCCGCGAGGCGTCCAGAATGGCTACCAACATAGACGGTGTTGCCCACCACCACCGGATCGCTGGTGATGTCATTTATCGTAGCGGCTGCAACCCCAACACGTTTGCCTGCCATAAGGTTGGACCAATATCTCAGCCCACCTTTCCGAAAGACACTGAATATTTCGCCACTCGATAGGGCAAATACAACGAACTTTTTTGTCACCGCCGGTGCAGCGCCACCATCAACGCCCGCATCCGAACTGGTGGCGGCATCGACTTCCCAGCGAATGCGCCCCGTGTCTGCCTCCAGCGCAACTGCTGTGCCGTCTCCGGCCACCACATAAACAACACCGTCATAAACGGACGGCGTGCCGGTGCCACCTGCATTGAGGTCATGCACCCAAACGGGCAGACCTGTTTTCGGGTCCAACGCTGTCAAAGTTCCATAACCACTGGTAACGAAAAGCTTGTTTTCGCCAAAGGCCAAGCCGCCACCGTTCGCGTCACCAACGCCATCACGGGCGGGTGTCAGATCATACGTCCACTGGGTTTGTCCATCACTTGACGTCGCCGTGACCAGCGCCTGAGCATCCAGCGTAAACACCTGTCCCTGGGCTGCAACGGGATCGGCATTGATCCTGTAACGCCGGCTGTCACCCTCTCCGATAGGGGCAGACCATTGCAAGGTGAACTCGGGGTTCAGTGTCGCATGCGTCGTGCGATATCTTGGCGTGCCGATCCGGTGGGACCAACTGGTCGACCGCGTCGCTTTGGGCAGGGCAATTGCCGTGGGCCCTATGGGAGATTCACGCTGAGCCTGACCTGCATCATTCAGTATGCTGCGTACCGCCTGTCGCTCACCGGGTAATACCTCGAGGTCGCTACATCCCAGAAGCGCTGCAGCAGACATCACAACAAAAGATTTTTTGAACCAGCTACCAATCTTGCTGGTCACGCCCTGCTCTAGAATGCTGATCCGCAAGTCTCCCCGCGCGTGCGCGCTCTTCACCTCAGTCACCCGTTGGGGCGTCGCCGGGCTTTGCACCCAACGCAGTGATTAATTGTGTCACGCGACGGCGCACGCCCGGCGTGACATCCGAATCCTCAAGCAGCCGTTGAAGACGCACAAGCGCCCCACCCGTATCATTTGCCGCGATATCAAGCAGTGCCAACTGTTCTTCGGCCAAAACCCGCAGAGCAGAGCCCGAGGAAATCAAACCCTCAAAGCCGTTGCGCCGAAACGCGACATCCTGCCCCGCATCCGCAATCACCAAAGATTTGAACTCGGCAATTTGACGGTAAATCGACGGCACCGCCTGATTGGCTTGTACGGCTGACAATTGCGCAAATGCTTCGCCACCCTGACCATCTGACACCAATTCGGCAGCGCTCAACAGCTGCACTATTGCCGGTGCTTGAGTTGTATCGATTTCTTGAAGCGCAACGGCCCGCTCGGACGCCGTTTCCATTTGCAAGGCCGCAACAATTGCATCTCCCAAAGCCTCGGACTGCGCCCGCTCCTGTGATGCACGCCATTCATTCCACGCCGCGCCTCCAACCAGCAGCAACACCGCCACAACCGCGATCCACCCATAGCGACGGAACAGATTAAACATCCGGTCCCGCCGGACTTCTTCGTTAACTTCGTCGATAAAACTATCCGTGTCGCTCATTGGGTTTTTCCTCTGTGATGCTCTCTCTTAACCTGAAGCTCGCGGCCTGCCAAGGGCTGTGCCGCATTCCTAAGCACGAACTTGATCCCACCCCAAAAAAGCTTATATCAAATCTATCGGGATCTTCCTTTTACGGGGTCCAATCTTTGTTCGTGTACACTGTGCCATAACCAGCGCCTTGTTTGCTTGGTCCAGAAAGGCCACTTATGAAATTCATTTCGGTTCTGTCAGCACTGTTCGTCGCACTCACATTGTATGTTTTAGTGTTCGAGCGCGCCGCTCTTAAAAGTTTCGCGACAACCGGCGACTTTGGCTCATTGGTCTCTGCAATCTCATCGCCAGAGTTCACCCTGACACAGCCGCCAAACGCCGAGCAGTCTGAGCCCGAAGACACCACCGATTTGACACTGGCAGCTATGTCCTCCGGTAATGGAGCGGCGGGAACAACAGACCCAGAGGCACAATCAGGGCTGCCCATGAGAGCAGGAACTGACAGTGCGGTGCAATCTGAGCTGGCACCCCCGAAAAACGCGGGCAAAACTGGCGGAAAACAAGAGCCGGTAAAAGTGGTCGCCCAGCAATCAGAGGCGCGGCTGGTTGATACCGCAGTCGTTTTGCGTGGGCGAACAGAGGCGGCACGCCAGGTCGATGTTATGGCCGAAACTTCAGGTAAGGTAGTGTCTGTACCTTTGCGTAAAGGACGCATGGTTACAAAGGGGCAAGAGTTGTGCAAACTCGACCCCGGAACGCGGATGGCGACCCTTGCAGATGCGCGCGCGCGTCTGGCCGAAGCCTCAGCACGCGTGCCAGAAGCCAGAGCGCGCCAAGATGAGGCGCAGGCCCGTCTTGATGAGGCGAAAATCAATAACAACGCAGCGTTAAAACTATCCCAAGGTGGGTATGCGACCGAAACACGAGTTGCAACGACACAGGCGGGCGTCCGGGCCGGCGAAGCCGCTGTTCAGGCGGCCAAGTCGGGTCTGGAAAGCGCCCGTGCTGGCATCCAATCGGCCGAAGCTGGCGTTGCCGCCGTCGAACGGGAAATTGAACAGCTGACCATCACAGCCCCCTTTGACGGTTTACTGGAAACGGATACCGCCGAGTTTGGCAGCCTGATGCAAGCCAATGGGCCTGCGGGAGGGCATTGCGCGACCATCATCCAGCTTGATCCGTTGAAATTGGTCGGCTATGTGCCTGAGACAGAAGTGAACAAAATAGTTATTGGGGCAAATGCCGGCGCCAGGCTGGCCGCAGGCGGCGAGGCGGTCACCGGACAAGTAACGTTTATCTCACGCAGCGCCGATGTCAAAACTCGGACCTTTCGCATTGAAATTCAGGTGCCAAATACTGACCTGCGTCTGCGAGACGGCCAGACCGCTGAGATTTTAATCGCCTCGGATGGCGCAAAGGCCCATTTATTGCCACAGTCAGCGCTCACCCTCAACGATGAGGGTAAGTTGGGTGTGAGGATTGTCGACACCAACTCACTCGCGCAGTTTCGCGCGGTAAAATTGCTGCGAGACACACCAAAGGGGGTTTTATTGACAGGATTGGCACAAAGCGCCACGGTGATTGTTATTGGCCAAGAATACGTCATTGACGACGTCGAAGTGGCGGTGACCCTGTCCGAGATCGCACAATGACCGGAATTATAGATTGGGCGGCAAACCGCGCAAGAATGGTTCTGGCGTTTATCGCTCTAAGTCTGCTTGCCGGCGGGCTGGCCTATAGCGGTCTGCCGAAAGAGGGCGAGCCGGACATAGAGATCCCCGCGCTTTTTATCTCAGTGGTTTTTCCCGGAATATCGGCTGCTGATAGCGAAGCGATGCTGGTAAAGCCGATGGAGACTGAACTTGCCGATATCGACAGTTTAAAAAAGATGAGTGCCACAGCGGCGGAAAACTATGCGGGGCTCGCGCTTGAATTTGAGTTTGGTTGGAATAAAACAAAAGTCATTGCAGATGTTCGAGACGCGATGAGCAACGCCGAAGAGCAATTTCCAGACGGGGTCGAAAAATATTCGATCAACGAGATTAACTTTTCGGAATTTCCGATCATTATCGTCAATCTGACCGGGCAGGTCCCAGAGCGCACAATAAGCCGCATTGCCCGCGATCTGCAAGAAAAGCTTGAACGCAACGACGCGGTGCTGGAAGCTGGCATCGCCGGCAGCCGCGACGAGATGCTCGAGGTGCTAATCGACCCCCTGCGCCTTGAGGCCTATAATGTCACCGCCGGCGAATTGATTTCAGTGGTGCGCAATAACAATCAGTTGATCGCGGCAGGGGACGTTAAAACAGCGCAGGGAAGTTTTTCGATCAAAATACCCTCAAGTTTTAAAGACGTGGCAGACGTCTATGCCCTGCCGGTAAAAACCAATGGCGACCGCGTTGTCACGTTGGGCGAGCTGGCTGACATCAGCCTCACATTTCAAGATCGCAATGGCACATCACGGTTTAACGGCGAAACCACAGTGGCGTTACAGGTGGTTAAACGCAAAGGCTATAACCTGCTGGATATAGCCGAAACCGTCAAACAGATCATCGATACCGCAAAAAAAGATTGGCCCGAACAAATGCGCGCGACCGTTCAGGTTGGCACGTCCAATGATCAATCGGTCGAAGTCAAATCAATGGTGCGACAGCTGGAAAGCTCGGTCCTCACGGCCGTGGCATTGGTCATGATTGTGGTGTTGTGCTCGCTGGGCACGCGCGCCGCCCTGCTGGTTGGCTTTGCAATTCCAACATCGTTCCTGTTGAGTTTTGCGCTGATGGCGGTGGTCGGCGTGACCATCTCGAACATGGTGATGTTTGGATTAATTCTGGCGGTTGGGATGCTGGTAGATGGGGCGATCGTAGTGGTGGAATATGCCGACAAGCAGATTGCCAGAGGCGTTGGGCCGATGCATGCCTATGTTCAGGCCGCAAAGCGCATGTTCTGGCCCGTCACCAGCTCAACTGCCACCACACTGTGTGCTTTTTTACCAATGCTATTCTGGCCAGGTGTGCCAGGTGAATTTATGAGCATGCTTCCGATCACCTTAATTTTCGTGCTATCAGCGTCTTTGGTAGTTGCATTAATCTACCTACCGGTGCTTGGAGGCGTCTCAGGCCGGTTCAGCCGAAAATTAACTGATGCGGCCGGTGCTTTGCGACGCAAACTGCCGTGGCTGCTGCGCGCCGCACTTGTTCCGATCGCGCTCTACACCATGTTCATCGCGGTTATGCAGATCGTCAATCCGGGTTACCTTTTCGGCGGCACAGCCCCTTTCTCAGGACCCGCCAGCCTTTTGCCTGGAGCTGTGCTTTTTGTGGTATCTGCGCTCTGCGCTTCTGTCACGCTCAACGCCGCAAAGATTAAACGGCGCGCCAAACGGATAGATGCGCGCTATAAAAGAACGCTTTTCGGCAGCTTTATCCAACTGATTGCCGGCAATCCAATCATGCCCCTTGTCAGCATAATCGGTGTCGGCGCCGTAGTGGTGACGGTGTTCACCTATTTTGGCGAAAACAACAATGGTGTTGAATTTTTTGTCGATTCAGAGGCAGAACAAGCCATCGTCTATGTCAAAGCCCGCGGCAATCTTTCTCTGCAAGAGAAGGATGCTCTGGTGCGCAAGGCAGAGGCAATAATTCTCACCCACACCGGGATCAAAGATGCGTTTGCCTTTGCCGGAAACGGGGGCCTGAAAAGCAATACTGGTGGCGCACAACGGCCCAAAGACTCAATCGGCCAGATTCAGTTGGAAACCATCCCATGGGAAGATCGCAGCAAGCGCCCCGATCTGGACGGCGATTTGGTTCTGGCGACACTTCAGGATAAACTTGACCAAATCCCCGGAATTCAAACCGAAATAATGGTGTTGGCGGCTGGTCCGTCAAGCGGTAAACCGCTGCATCTGCGGCTCAAAGGAAACAATTGGGATGATCTTTTGAACGCCACGGAAATCGCGCGGCAAAAGTTCGAAACCACACAAGCCCTTACCCAGATTGAAGACAGCCGACCCCTGCCCGGGATCGACTGGCGCATCGATGTCGATGTGCTCAAAGCGGGCCGCTACGGCGCCGATGTCGCCACCGTGGGGGCTATGGTACAACTGGTTACCCGCGGTATTTTACTGGATAAAATGCGCGTTGACAGCAGCGATGAAGAAATTGAAATTCGGGTGCGCTTTCCAGAAAAAGACCGGCTGCTCAGCACTCTGGACACAGTAAAGCTGCGCACCGAAGACGGCTTGGTGCCACTGGCAAATTTTGTCACGCGTACCCCAGTTCAAAAACTGGCCGAGATCAATCGCGCCGATCAGAAACGCCATATTGACGTGAAAGCCGACGTGCTGCCCGAACAGCTCAAGTCGGGTGTCGATGACAGCGGGCAAAGCACGCAACAGATGATCACGCCCAGTGAGCGTATAGACGAGCTGACCAAATGGCTGCAAACCCGCCCGTTTCCTGCCGGAATAGAGTGGGAATGGACAGGCGATCAAGAAGAGCAATCCGAAAGCCAGGCGTTTTTGAAAAGTGCGTTTATGGGCGCTTTGGGGCTGATGTTCATTATTCTGCTCGCGCAGTTCAACAGCTTTTACAATTCCGTTTTGGTGCTTTTGGCCGTTGTGCTTTCGACCACTGGGGTGCTGATCGGGATGATCGTTATGGATCAGGCGTTTTCCATTATTATGACCGGCACAGGGATCGTAGCACTGGCCGGGATTGTGGTGAACAATAATATTGTTCTCATCGATACCTATCAGGAATATTGCCAATACATGCCGCGTATCGAGGCCATAATCCGCACTGCAGAGGCCCGGATCAGGCCGGTTTTATTGACGACAATCACCACGATGGCCGGCTTGGCGCCGATGATGTTCGGTCTGTCACTAGATTTCATCCAAGGGGGGTATTCCATCGATAGCCCCACCGCTTTGTGGTGGAAGCAACTGGCGACCGCCGTGGTGTTCGGACTGGGCATTGCCACCATCTTGACACTGGTCTTTACCCCATCAATGCTGGCCCTCAGGATCTGGGCAACCACCTATAGCCTTTGGCTGCTGCGCCTGCTCAGCCGCCTTTCTCTGGGCCGCTCAAGCCAAGCTGCCCGCGACTGGGCGCTCCAGCGCAGCGCAAATCGCAAGCGCGCACCAGAAATCATTTGGAGCGAAGAATACCGAGATAAGCCCAGCAAAGACGAAAAATCAGAACCTGTACAAAATCAGATGCAGCCAGTGCCTGCAGCAGAGTAAGCGCCGCTTTTGACAACGGAATACAAATATCAATGGTCCTAAAAACGATACTCTGGAACGTCAACTGTCTTAAAATACATCTGAATATGGGGCGGAATATCTTCAGCATAATAACGCGTAGAACGCCGCGCTGCGCTTAATACTCCCCCCGCTTTATCACTTATCTTTTCCAAGACCAGAGGCACTAAACTCACTGCAACTCATCCTGCTGGGCGATAGTTTGTCAACACTCCGATTAAATTTTCATCCAAGCCCCGAGATTGTTTTAAATACGCTTTCTGCATATAACCCGCCCACATTATATTAAATCTTGATTCCGAAAATAGCGACAAAACACCCTCGGAAGATTTGAACATAACGCCGTTGATAAAGTGATGTTCTATTGAAAGCCCGTCTATTACTCCATCTTCTGCCAATGTGCGCCGGACCGACAACTTGATTTTCTTAACCCCGGCATAACTGTTCACTGAGCACATCAAAGCCTCAGCACCACTCGCCGAGTTGAACATCCCTTTCCATAAAAGGTAAAGACCATCTTGAACGACATCATCCATAATCTGAAAATTGCGCCCCCTGACAAGCTCGGCCATCGCATTGCCAAACTGCAGAACTGCAGTTTCTGAAGTGGAGGTGGCATCAGAAGAGAAAAACCACTCAAGCGGCAAACCCAGCTGCACGCTCAATTGATACAAAACCTCTGGCCGCGGCATAGATTTCCCAGACAGGTACCGGCTGAATTGTGTGCGGTTCACGCCGATCATCTGACTGATTTCCGTAACGGACCCAACTTTTGTAACCGCAAGGGATAATCGATGTGATACGGTCTCACGCAACTCGCGAGTGGACGGAATGATCTGGTTATTGCGCATCGAAAAAACTTTCAAATTATAGTTGGTTTGGCGCGGGCCACACCCCCATGCCTTTGTAATATATACGTAATTTATAAAAAATAATAACACAGCAATGAGATTAGAAAATAAGCATAGTGGAAAATGTCCTTTAAAAATACGCTGATAATCTAAATACCTAATTCAAGCTGCTGGTAAATCAAACCCTCAAGGTGTCATTTTGAGAAAAAATTATTCTCTTATTCTAAACCGGCAACAGCGCAATTAAAGTATTATAAAATACATTTTTCAGCTCAACCAGAAAACATACTCAAATAATAAACTTCCCCATACTTCAAAAACGCGCTAGTAATATGCGCCTAGGAACAGTGATCTTGTCCCGGTTCAGTTCGGGTCTCTTTCGAGCAATGTTTACTATGAAAGAGAGAACCAATTTCGGCGTGATTCTGTGCGGATTGCCACTACCGGTGGTGTAACGCGACCGCAGCTTTCATCGGATTTGTGGGGCGGTCAATCGACACCTGAAAGCAAAAATGACCAGTCGCGTTTCTTTGCAAAGTTATGCAGGTCACACCGCATATTTTCTGCGCGTGGCGGGCTCAGCCGATGAGCCAGTGTCAACACGATGATATGGCGATGCCAGCTCATATCCGTGAACAGCGCCACTTAAGCCTGCAAAGCTACGGGCGGCCACGCATGAGTGAAAAGTTGCACGACCTCCGGGGTGTGCGTTGGGCAGTGGCGCGTGGGCCGCCTGAGGCGCCGGAATGGCATCGAGATCATCAGGACCCGGAAATATAGTATAACGACTGACAGTAATCACACGGTCAACATCGCGCCGTATCTGCTGGGTCAAGACTTTTCCGCCACTGGGCCAAGACCGGAAATGGGCGGGTGATATGTCCTGTATCTGGACCAACGAAGGGTGGCGCTATCTCGCTGTCATTCTCTCTCTATTCTTGG
>Ga0129327_10002127_pt1 | contig 11578 bp, 5 predicted proteins | sample CPBDNA_6_FD_111799 | JGI IMG/M metagenome (GOLD analysis project Ga0129327, IMG submission 111799) | Freshwater to marine salinity gradient microbial communities from Chesapeake Bay, USA - CPBay_Spr_31_0.8_DNA | ecosystem: Environmental > Aquatic > Marine > Coastal | place: USA: Chesapeake Bay...
AAGAAACCCTCCGGACCCGGAAAAGGCTCTGGTAAACGACGCCCATCCGCGTACATCGTCTTCACGACCGAAAACCGAGAGTCGGCGAAAAAAGAACTGAACGAAAAAGGCAACTTAAAACCCGGGATGGGAGACATTGCGAAATTAATATCCGGGAGATGGAAGAATCTCACCGAGGAGGAGAAGCAAAAGTTTAAAGAAAAGTGCGAGAAAGAATTCGACGAGAAAGAGGAACGGGAGAGGAACGAGAGAGCGGATGAGAAGAAAGATTTCGAGGATAAAGATAAGAAGGACGATGATGATGATGAGGATGAGGAGGACTTGCCAAAAGAAGACGGGATGACGGAGGCGGAAAGATTGGTGCAACAAACGCAAATGCAATCGATGATGAATCAAGACAAGGATGGGAACTCGTTGAGTTTGCCACTTTCGCGGGTGAAAAGAATTATGAAATTGGACAAATCGGTGAAAGTTGCCTCCGGGGACGCGACGAAGTTAATCACCAAAGCCACGGAGTTATTTTGCGAGATGCTGACGCAAAGCGCGTTAGGGAGCATGAAACTCGGGAAACGGAAAACGATTAAATATTTGGACGTGGAACGCGCGGTGTTGAAGAAGCAAAAGTTTGATTTTTTGCACGACCACGTAAGCGCGATGAAACCGAAAGAAGGAGAGCCGAAAAAGATGACGGAGAAAGACGTGGAGGTGGCGGACGAGGACGGAGAGAATAAGAAAGAGGTGGAAACGCACGGGAGTAAGAAGATTTCGGACTTTTTTTCCAAGAAGACTGAAGAAAAGGAAAACGAAGAAGTCGCCTAGAGTATTGAACCAAAGTATTATACGAACACACACACACACACGCACCCTTTTGTTGTCAATCGCATCATGCAATCAATTGAAACATGCTATACACGATACTATGAGACGCACGTTTGTATTATTATTATTATTGAAAGTTTTCTTTCTTCTTTTATATGCAACTTTCTTCATTCATGCGTTGAAAACCCTTCCTTTCCTTTCTTTTTGTCCGTGTCAACTCGCTGCATCGCAATTCGCTCTCTCTTTCTCTCTCTTTCTTTCTCTCTCTCTCTCTCTCTACTAAAATCATATTTATAAAACAAGCTATCTATGCGATACTTCAAGGCAACTCGTCGTAAACGCCTTCGATTCTGCGCGCGCCTGCGTTTCTAGCCACGTGCGCCCAATACCTCGCCTCCTTCGGGTCTGCGTTACATCCGTACCCTTCCAACATCATCTGCGACACCAGCGCGGCTTGGTTCGGATCACCTCTCTTCGCTTGCTTCAACGCGTCCATAAACCACCGACAACATGCGTCCTCCGCCACCGAGGACAACTTCCCCGAGTGCAACGGTTCCATCGTCTCGTTCACCGCGTACGCTCGCATCGAGTGCGAGTCCGTGTGCACGTCGTCCCCCTCGTCCTCCTCGTCGCTATTCTCTTCCTCCGAGTCCGTTTCCTCGTCCGAATCGCTCATCATCGCCACGTCTCCTCCTCCTTTCTCTTTATTGTTGTTGTTGTTGTTGTTGTTAGTATTATCTTTGCTACTATTATTTTTATTCTTCCTATTCGTTTTTTTCAACAGCCGCTCTTTTTGCGTCTGGTGGCAGTTGTCGCAAATGTCGTAATCTTCGCACACGTCGCAGCACCATCTTTTCCTTAAAATCGGTATCTCGCCGCATATATCGCACGAGTATTGCAACGATTTCCGTCGGATGGACGGTTCGTACATCGCTAGACTCCTTCTTTCTATCTCTATCTGCTCTTATTAGAGAAGAGAAAAAGAAGAGCGTTTTTCCAGAACCTTTTTGATAAGAATTCCCAAACAATAAACACCCGAACAAATACTCACCGCAAAACGACGACTCCGCGCGTTCTCGAAAGCGTGGGCCTCTTTCCTCCTTTTCTGTTGTTAAAGCTCTTCTCGTATTTCTCGTGCCTTCGTTCGTTCGAGAGAGTTGATTAAGAGAGCTACTAATGAGAGTAGTAAAACTGAAGAGATTTCTCGTAGAATTAAGATCTCTCTTTTCTCTCGTCCTTTCTCTCGTTTTTTTTCCAAGTGGCCGCCAAAACCAGAAAATCGAGAGATTTTTTTTTCATTTGCAGGCAAAAAACGACACACATGCGGATCTCACGCATCTCCACTCTTTTTTTTAACAACAACACACATTATATATACACAAACACACACAAACGCGGGCTCTTTTTCTCTCTCTCGATGACGACGAGAACACCAACAAAAGGAGGAGGAATGTGTTTTGTAGCCTTCGCTTTCTTTTCGAAGTGTACGTCTTCGGTGCAGAAAACGATGTATCTCGTTCGGGAAATCGTGTTCGAACGAAACGGTTTTTTTCACTTTTCGTTCTGAGATCTGAAACTCTGATCACGCCGTGGTTGTTGGCTGCTGTTTCGCTGTTTCATTGAACAACAACAACAACAACACATAAAAGATGCACACGAGCAGATTGTTTATGTTGTCGTTGTTCTCGATTTTGACGACACAGAGGAACTATTTCTTCGCATCCGCGCGGTATAGTTATTACACCGGGCGCTCGGTGAACAGATCTTTCGTCGTGAGCGAGTACGCGTTTTCTCGAGAAGAGTGCGAACGAAACGTGTTTTTCATGGATGATTTTGATAGAAACAACGACAACAACAACAGCAGCAGCAGTAGCATCGACGACGACGACGACGAAACCAATCGAACGATATCGTCGTCGTCGTTTGGGACGCTCGGTCGTTTTTGGCCGCCGAAGGAAAGCGTCGACGAGAAGGATGATTCTTTGTATCACAAACGGTGGTGCTCGGAAGGCACATCGGGCGTGACGTTTTCGTCAAAAACGAAGGAGTACGTTTCCTCCTTCTCCTCCTCCTCCTTCTTCTCCTCGACGAGGACGAAGTCGAACTCGACGATGGATGTAATATTCGATGCTAAATCGCGCGCGAGCGAGGCGAAAGCGTTTAGCGTTGAGTTTTGGATCACCCCTCGTTTACAAAAACTCGATGGTTTCACCGGTCGGCATTTCACTCCTTTCTTTACGCTGGAGACGCCAAAAAAAAACGAGACGTTTAACCCGTACGCCTGGACGAGCGCGTTCGATTGCACGGATGAGTTTGATTTTGCGCTTTATATTGGGACTGATTTTAGCGTCGGGTTTCGGTCGCGCGAGCCGATTGCAATTTATCCAACTTTAGTGGCAGAGACGTGCGCTTCGGTAATCACAAAACCAAGCGCGTTTGTAGCGAACGCTGTGAATCATTTCGTTCTGACGGCATCGTTTTCGGACGACGACGAGGAAAACGCGCTCGGAAAAAATCGAATCTCGTGTTACGCGAACGGGACAAAAATCGTAGACGAGGTCATCGGAGACGTTTTAGTCGACGATAACGGTAAGAGAAAGTTTCCATTCGCAAACGCGTGGCGAGAAACGTCCGCGCCGTATTTCGGAAGCACGAGCGCGAATAACGCGCACGACTCGAGTGACGATACTTGGGAATGGACAAACACCGTGCACGCGTTTGCCATGTACGACAAAAAAATAAGCGACGAAGAGATTACGCTCAATTTTCACGCTGGATTACCGAACGCGGCACCGCTGGCAGTGGATGTAAACGTTACGATCAATGAAGACGTAAAAGAGGCGAAAATCGTGCTTCAATATGCGGACGATGATTATTACAACGCGACGATAACACCGACGAGTGGTAGCGCGTTGAATCATACAATTTCATCAGTAAAGCATGCCTTCTCGATACTCACTTTACCGAAGATAGGCGTTCTGAAAGCCATACCGATAGGAGATGCTAACAACGATGATACTATCTATACTAATGGTGATGATGCTGACAGTAGTATGCAAACCGCCGACGAGGCCGCGGCGATACCGGTCACGCGCGTTCCTTTCAAATGTTTCGGCAACGCCGTATTTTATACGCCCGAACCAAACGACCATTCATGGATACACGATAGTAATGAACTAACGACGTTAAAGTTATATGCGAGCTTTTCTTTCAAAGCAACAGAAACATCTTTACTGAATGAATTTGAGACCGTAGACTCTTTGAACCAAGGTTTGGTTTCAATTTTCGTTTCTCCCGTGAACGATGCTCCGTCGGGCGTCTTTCACGTCGTCGAGTATTTTGGACGCGAAGAAGGAAAATCGTTTCAAATCGAGTTTCGAGACGATGATGAGTACATCTCAAAGATTGAAGTGTCAAGAATGCCAACGATCGGGAAGGTTAGACTGTCGAGCGCTTCCTCGTCTCCAGAGAATACGAAAACGTTGAATCTTGGAGATATCATCGATGTCACATCCGAAGCCGAATCGCTCACGTATCGATTAGATGACGTCGTAAACTTCGTTCCTTCAATAATCGAAGAAAAGAAAGAGTATTTATCCGATTTTTTCTCGTATTACGTGTACGATAAATACGACGAAAAAGCGGTAAACGAAACCAAAGTGGAGTTTCGAGTACAGTCGCCCGTTCGACGGATGCCTCCTTCTTCCTTCTCTTCGGTCAAGGAAACGAAAGAAAATGTGCCCCTCGAGTTTACCATAGACGTTTTACGATTGGACTGTAAAGATAACGCAACAGAGGCTATTGTTGAAACTTTGCCTACGAACGGAACGGTGTACTTGATACGTACACCTGCAATCTCGACGTCTTCGGTAGTCGCCGAGGAAGATAAAAGAAAGACGCCGCTGAAAGAAAACGACGTCGTTCGACTCGAGCACACGTACATGATTACGACGACAGAAGATGCTGAAGGGCAAGATGGCATAGAACGATGCGTCGCATTTGCAAATTTGCTGTTCGTTCCGGATGATTTCTACTTTAATGCGCCAAATGTTGATATTTTCGGCGACGCGGTGAGTACGACGACTCGATACGCTTCTCTTCGTCCTCCGCTGCTGCTCTCGTTCAGCGCGAGAGATATTTTGGATGGATGGATAGTTCCATCGGTATTGAACGTCTCGTTCACAGTCACGGCAGACGTTCCGCACGCGCCTGCAAAGTTTCGGAACATTTCCATGGACGCGAGTGCATCCGCTCTTCCTCCTTCTCCTTCTCCTTCGTACTTACTCAGAGTCGATTCGAACGAGACGCATATCAATGATTCATCGTCGACGTTTCTTCTGCCTACTGGAGGGTACTTGAAGTTTTATAAAGCGTTCGAATACGATTTATATCCAGATTATGACTCGGTGTTTGGTGTTGCCGTGACAATAAAATCGATAAACCCGAGCAACGCAGCCTTTCTCGCCAACGTCAGCGTAGCCTTCCCGTCTGAACACGAAGACGCGGTAAAGTTGAACACCTCTTCGATTGTCGTCACGAAATGGTTACGTAACCAGATCAGAATTGCCGGTCCACCGAGCGCAGTTCGCGATATTTTCTTCCATTATGTACTATACGACGCCAAAACGATGAAAAAGACACCCAGAGTTGTGCGCGACACGCTCGAACTCACTCTCGAGTACGGTTTCGTCAAATTGTACAACGCGAAGAAAATGAACGAGACCATCAACGCGAAATACGATTGGAAACACGATTCGTGCAGAATCCAACAACAAGAAACAACACCATCGGACGCAACGAAACCGTGCACAAGCATCGCGCACGTAAACATCGAAGCTATCGCGTACCCGTCCTCGTACGACTCTCTGACACAGGAAACGTCCGCGAAAGACTCCAACGCCGTTTCCCAAAAATCCTTATTTATCTCTGGCCTCTTCCAAGGTGCCGTAGCCGGCATCGTTTTACTTGGTCTCTGGAAATACCTTTTCAAAAAGCTTCTCAGTGCAACCAAGTGGCTGTTTTGTTGCCTCTTCTGTTGCCGTTTGCGTCCGCCGCCGTCTGCTTCCGAACGAAGACGAAGCCGAAGAAGCCGACGCCCAACAAATCGAAAAGAAGCCGACTCCGACTCCGACTCCGACTCCGACTCAAACCCGGTTTGATGATCGTGTTTACAGTGTTTCCACGATGTACTGCTGTATTGATATTGGGTGAGTGCTCTTAGTTAAAGAGGAATCATCTACGTTTTATTATTTATGAACATTTTACTACATATCCTCGTATTTTTTCTAATCACGAAAATATCTCAAGCCTTTTTCTGACAAAAAAAGACGAGAAGGAAGAATTTTTCACTCAGAGGCGAAACCAAAAGCAATCGGACATTCTCTTCAGTTAAACGGCACGGTTGTTACGCGTGTTCAGTAATTCAAATCCGATAAAAAACAGTCTCACACCATGGTTAAGGTACGCGACCGTTACGTTCTCCTGTTTGCGCGACTCGTTTAACTTCGCGACGCACATCCATCTCCAAAGAGATGGCATTTTTTTCTTGCATTTTCTCTTCGCGTCTTGAGCACTTTTGTGTGACCCAATACGCGAAATTTATCGAAATCCACCTTGAAACTGACCGATGCGACCTCTCTCTCCGAACAGTTTACCATCGACGACATGCGTCGTCAAATGGACAAAGTCCACAACATCCGTAACATGTCTGTTATTGCTCACGTTGATCACGTACGTGTTTGATTTATTATAGAAATTTGTCCGATTTTCTCCGATTTCGCGATGTCGCCGCCGCACCAAGAAATGGGTTTATTCTTTTCTCTGAGCATCCTCCTCTTCAACATTCTTTCAACGAGGAAGGGCGCACGCGACGCGATTTCTCCTCTTTTTTACTAACTCTCTTTCTATAAACAGGGCAAATCCACATTGACGGATTCCTTGGTCGCGGCGGCGGGTATTATCGCGCAAGAAAACGCCGGCGATGCGCGTTTGACGGATACTCGTCAAGACGAGCAAGATCGTTGCATCACGATCAAATCGACCGGCATCTCTTTGTTTTACAAAGTTTCCGACGAAGATTTGGCGCGCATCCCGAAGGACGTCCCGAGAGACGGCAACGACTACTTGATCAACCTGATTGATTCCCCGGGCCACGTTGATTTCTCTTCTGAAGTTACCGCTGCTTTGCGCATCACCGACGGCGCCTTGGTCGTCGTCGATTGCGTGGAAGGCGTTTGCGTGCAAACGGAAACTGTGTTGAGACAAGCGTTGGGCGAGCGTATTAAACCGGTAATGACGGTGAATAAGCTCGACAGATGCTTTTTGGAACTCATGTTGGATGGCGAAGAAGCGTACCAAAACTTTTGCAGAGTTATCGAAAACGCGAACATCGTCATGGCGACGTACACCGATGAAGCCTTGGGCGATGTTTGCGTCTCTCCGGAGAAGGGTACCGTCTGCTTTTCCGCTGGTTTACACAACTGGGCGTTTACGTTGACCGTCTTCGCCAAGATGTACGCCGCGAAGTTTGGCATCGAGCAAGAGCGCATGATGGGCAAGCTCTGGGGCGACAACTTCTTCGACCCGAAGGAGAAGAAGTGGACAAACAAGCACACCGGCGCCAAGACTTGCATGAGAGCCTTCGTCCAGTTTTGCTACGAGCCGATCAGACGCGTCATTGATGCCGCCATGAACGACAACAAGGACGTATTGTTCCCGATGCTTGAAAAGTTGCAAGTCAAGGACAAGTTGAAGCCGCAAGACTTGGACTTGATGGGTAAACCGCTCATGAAGAGAGTCATGCAAACGTGGTTGCCGGCCGACGTTGCGTTGCTTGAGATGATTATCTACTACTTGCCGTCGCCTGCGACTGCTCAAAAGTACCGCGCGGACACTTTGTACGAAGGCCCGCTCGACGACAAATACGCCGAAGGTATCCGCACTTGCGACTCCAAGGGTCCGCTCATGTTGTACATCTCCAAGATGATTCCGACTGCTGATAAGGGTCGATTCTTGGCGTTCGGCCGTGTTTTCTCCGGTACCGTCAGAACGGGCCAAAAGGTTCGAATCTTGGGTCCGCACTACGTGCCGGGTGAGAAGAAAGATTTGTACGTCAAGTCTATCCAAAGAACGGTCTTGTGCATGGGTCGTCGTCAAGATTCTATCGATGATGTTCCGGCTGGTAACACCGTCGCGTGCGTTGGTTTGGATCAATTCATCCAAAAGAACGCCACGATTACGGATGAAGCCGAAGTTGAAGCGCACACCATCAAGGCTATGAAGTTCTCCGTCTCCCCGGTCGTCCGCGTCGCGGTTGAATGCAAGAACTCTCAAGATTTACCGAAATTGGTCGAAGGCTTGAAGAGATTGTCCAAGTCTGACCCGATGGTCCAGTGCTCGATCGAAGAGTCGGGCGAACACATTGTTGCTGGCGCCGGTGAATTGCACTTGGAAATTTGCTTGAAGGATTTGCAAGAAGATTTCATGGGCGGCGCGGAGATTCGCATCTCCGATCCGGTTGTTTCCTACAGAGAAACGGTTTTGGGCACCTCCGACCACATGGTCATGTCCAAGTCCCCGAACAAGCACAACCGCTTGTACTTCCAAGCTACGCCTTTGGAAGACGGATTATCCGAGGCTATTGACAACGGAGACGTGACGCCGAGAGATGAAGTCAAGGCGAGAGGTCGCCTCTTAGCGGAAAAGTTCAACTGGGATAAAGATTTGTCCAAGAAGATCTGGTGCTTTGGTCCGGACACCACTGGTCCGAACTTGATCGTCGACATGTGTAAAGGGGTTCAGTACGTGAACGAAATTAAGGATTCGTGCGTCGCTGCCTTCCAATGGGCGACGAAAGAAGGTGTGATGGCTGAAGAAAACATGCGCGGCATCAAGTTTGAAATTCACGACGTCGTCTTGCACGCGGATGCCATCCACAGAGGTGGCGGCCAAATCATCCCGACGTGCCGTAGAGTCTTATACGCTGCGTGCCTCACCGCGCAACCGCGCTTGTACGAGCCGGTCTATTTGGTTGAAATCCAAGCGCCGGAACAAGCGTTGGGTGGCATCTACTCCACCGTTACGCAAAAGAGAGGTATGGTCATCGAAGAAACGCAACGCCCGGGTACGCCGATTTACAACATCAAGGCGTACTTGCCGGTCATGGAATCCTTCGGTTTCACCGGTACCTTGCGTGCCGCGACTGGTGGCCAAGCCTTCCCGCAGTGCGTGTTTGATCACTGGGACATGGTGGGTTCCGATCCGCTCGACCCGACCACCCAAGCTGGTAAGCTCATCGGCGACATCCGTAAGAGAAAAGGTCTCAAGGACACCATCCCGCCGTTGGGTGACTATGAAGACAGACTCTAAACGACGACGACGGTGTCTTCTGGTAAAATAGTATCACATTAGAGAGAGGAAGTATACTAAGACGGAGAGAAAGAGTGAGTGAAGGGAATTCACACCACAAAGATAATTTTAATAATTACTATATTAATACAAATTTATTCAATTGATGATGATGCGGAGCATTTTCTGGGCTCGACTTTACCGCTATGACGAACCGCGCCGAAGCCGTTATTACTATTTTTCATCTTCTCTTCGCACAGCTGTCGCCGCACGATGGCTAACTTCACGCTCAGCTCTTCCTCGTGCCGCTCAATCTCTCGCAAGTGCTTTATCAGCGCGTGTATTTTATGCTCTTTGTTAAACAAGTTGCTATTACTATTCGTGCTCCTCTTTCCTGTTCGGCTCCTGGAGGAAAAGGAAAACAACGCTTTCGCCGCGACGCGAAAGGTTAAACGAACGACGAATATAACGAACGATTCCAGACGTTCAAAAGAGAGCATAATAACAACGATGATCTACTAATTATATCTGTGTTTGTTTATTAAATTACATACGGCCTGATTGATGATGATGATGATGATGACTATAAGTTATAAATACCAACATTTTTTTTGCGTTGACTTTTTGTTTGACTAAAATTCTTTTCGTCTTCGCAAACTCGAAAACAAATCAAACTTTTGAAAGCCGAAATAGCCTCCGAACACCAAAGCGTCGCGCATGATCACCTCGTCCGCTTCACACGCGTGGTGATCTCTCCACAGCTCTAAGACTAAGCACGCTTCGTAGTGCACCAACGCACCAGCGACGACCATGATGTGAAAGATATTGTGACCGCACCCGAACACGTCGAATCTCCCCGGCCAATACTTCTCCGGAATCTTCAACGCGTAACAATACGCTCCGGAGCAGTAGCAGAAACCCATGAGTAACTCTAACCAAAAACCGTGCCAAATTGGCGTTGGTACAACTTTCCAAACGAAGAAAACGTTGTGAAACCAAGGAAAGAAACCAAACGACGCCAACGCGGTGAACAACGCCGCTCGAATTGGCGTCCACGAAGGTTTTTGGAACCTCGGTAAAATCGTCGGTATTAAAGCCGCGACGCCTAAACAGGTCACGCACGATAAATAAAAGTCCCTCAATTCCGGTAAACAATAAAACGAATAATATACGACCGGGTAAAACGACGCGACGATCAAAATCGCAATCCCGAGATAATCCACTTTCCACATCCGCGTGGACACTTGATGCGAAATGTTGCAACACGTGTGACAACACGTGGAACATCCCAAACAGAGTATAGCGCCCAATAAAAACACGCGCATGGGCCATCGAGGGACTTTATTCAATCTCTCGACGTCTTTTGGGATTTCGTCGAGAACATTTTGCACCTCTTTCAAAGCTTCGGTAACTTTTGCAAACGCCGGATCGTTCGTGTCCTCTTTCTCTTCGCGCCTTTGAGGGTCCTCTTCTCGTTCTCGTTGTTGTTTTTGTTGGTGCTTTTTTTTCTCTCGGTTGCTATACGATTGGTGTTTCCGCAACGACCGTCTCGCTTCTTGTATAAACATCGCCGTTTCTCTCTTCAACTCTTTAAACGGTCTGTCTTCCTCCCGGCGTAAATGCTCGCGTAAATTCTTCGACGCGCTCAATATCGAGTCAATCGAGCGTTCCATCTCTTTCGTTTCGATATCGTCTTTTTCGAAAGTCGGCAACGGCGTTTTTTTCTCGTCGTCGTCGTCGTCCTTATTCGTCGTCGCGCTACTACTCCTGCTAATCTTCTCCCTGACGAAGCTCTTCCTCGCCTCTCGCAACCCTTCGTCCACCATGACGACTTTCTCTCGCCACTTTTGCGTCATTTGTAACCCCAACACTCTCTCCGCGCTCGCTCCCGTCACCCACGTCTCTGGTATCATTTGCACTCGTTCCGGTTCTTTCACGTTGACTAAAAACGTAAAGAAAAAAATCATCCCAATCAAATGCGTCCAAATGTTTGTCGTTTCGTTGTGTTTTTTAAACACCGACCTGAGTGCATCCTTGAACGTATTTCTCGTCCGGTACCCGCTCAAAATGTACTTGTTATGAATGGCATACAACGGCGCGTCTATTTTCATACACGTCGGGCAATCCGCGCAAAGCCATTTCCGATATCTCGCTTCCGGGCACGGCGCGGCGTACGGACCGAAAAGAAACGGTTCGTGCTCTTCTTGAAAACGCTCGTCGCGATCGAGCTGTAAAGATTTTTGCGTTTGAATCTCGTATTTTGAGGTTGTTTTTGTTTTTGTTTCTGTCCTTGTCTTTCTTCCGCAAATGGGTTGTTCTTTCGCCAATGCCTCCTTTTGTGGTTGTTGTTGTTGTTCCTTCGATTTGGACTTGGACTTTTTCGTTGTCTTCTTCATCTTCGTAAAACCAAAGT
>Ga0129327_10002129_pt1 | contig 11574 bp, 10 predicted proteins | sample CPBDNA_6_FD_111799 | JGI IMG/M metagenome (GOLD analysis project Ga0129327, IMG submission 111799) | Freshwater to marine salinity gradient microbial communities from Chesapeake Bay, USA - CPBay_Spr_31_0.8_DNA | ecosystem: Environmental > Aquatic > Marine > Coastal | place: USA: Chesapeake Bay...
CTCAGGCAAGATTGCTGCGTTAATCGGTTTGATGGAAAGTAATGTCATCGAAACCAGTGACACAGATGCTGACGGTGTGACAAGCTATAACGGTCCATATGTAGTCCGTAATGGAGATTATATCCCTATGGGTAGTTACGGTATAGCTGGTGGTGCAGCCTTGATTTCCGCTCACTTCCTTAGGAGAGGATATGACAAGATGAAAAGTGGTGATGTTATTGGTGGTATGACCGATATCGTTGCTGGTCCCCCTATGGCTATTGTTAAAGCATCAGGCTTAGACAACATGATGTCTGGTACCAACGTACTAGGTGGAGCCACAGAAAACTTTGAACAATCTAATAGCGACTCTGAAATGACTCCTGGTGATGTTGCTGTAACTGTGGGTGCTGGCTTAGTAGGTGACGTAGGTTCACAGGCCGTCCCTGCCGCTTCACGCGACCTTAACGTGTTAGCTGATGCAAATGATGAACTAAACCCTACTCACGAAAAACCTGATACTTCTGGTAAAGACCCCATCACTGGTAAAGTTGACCCAGTCCGCAAGGCTGGTGCACAAATCGTTTCTGGTATACCATATCTGTCACAGCAGTTACCTCGTAAGAGTGGTGAGCTAGCTAGAGATTTCCAAGGACGTGTGTATAACGCTAACACCCAGAGTGAACAGCAAAAAGCTGAAATCGCTAAGGGCGAATCTGAAAAGCAAGTTACAATACAGCGTGGCCAGTCACTATTTAACGACAGTAACTTGACCAACCTACTAAGTGAAGAAACTCGTGCAATACACGATAAGTACAAAGGCGACATCAGCAAGGCCTCAGAAGATGATATGGACGATATATGGAAAGATGTTAAGGGTAAGAAAGACGCTTTGATAGATGACGGAAGCTACGACTCATACGCTAAGATATTGCAGTACGAGCTAGATGAGGATATAGCCAAAGGCGGACTCACAAAGAACGACAGAGAAGAATCCGAACGCAATATAAGCAGAGCCAAACTAGCGGGTAAAAACAAGATAGATTCTGAAGTATACCGCTTGTATACTGGTACTGGTACCGCAGAAGGTGGCGGAATATCTAGTTCAGAATTCAATAAAATGATGGACCCAGAGGACCCACTGTATGACCAAGACACAGCCGAACAGCTATGGTTCCTAGACGAACTGTTCACAGAGGCTGGTATTAGTGCCAACACTAACGGTATAAACCCTTATACCCGACCTAAATACAAGAGGCCTAAAGATGGCTGGAGTTCAGGGGGTAGTGGTAGTGGTAGTGGTAAGCAGAAAACAATCGCTACAAATGCAAGTTCACTTGGTACGTTTGGTAAACCAGGCAGTCCTAGTCAAGGCTATAAGGGCTTGTCTACACAAATTGCGAAAATACAATCAAACAGAACCACGCAAACGTCCAAGACTAACCTGAAGAAAAAAATTAGCGTACAGAAAGGGGTAAGGCTATAATATAGCTAAGGATAACAATTATGACACCAACAGAAGAACTAACCGCAATAGCACAAAGCATATACCTAGCAAAGAACAACCGTTACAACGATGTAGACGGGGACGAGCTAGACGATTTTATTGCTCAGACGATAGACTGGATAAACCAGTACACGCCAGAGTTGGAACTAGAGGCCGATTGGCAGTATCTGAGAACGAACAACAATTTAATAGACACTATTTCAGACAGAGAACAGACCGCGTATGCCCTACCAGCTGGCGTACGTACAGCTGTAATTAGCCCATATCGCGACGCGACTATACAACAAGACGGTATTATAGTCAGTACCTTCGCTATGGTCAGCCCTAACCAGATTTACGACCCAGCAGACCCTGATACACGTGACCGAGCCACAATCATCAATAACCAGCTAGTACTATCCCGCCAGTTAACAGAGGCGGAAGATGGCGGTGAATTGCGTGCGGACACGATTGCATACATGCCTACATTGACACTTACAGACGTTAGTCTGCTTAGTACAGTGAACCCGAAGCAACTGATTATCTTGGGAGTCGCTAAGAACGCTACCCTACCTGACATCGTTCAAGGTGGTATCAGCCCTTCACTTACCCAGAAGTACAATGACTTACTCAAGAAGGCCGTAATGGTCAACAACGCAACATCAGAAGCACTAGAAGTGCCTATGGAGAATTTAGGATTTATTAGAGGAGTCTGGTAATGGCTGTTGATAAACCAGTAAAAGTACCTAAAAAGACGATTACGTCTACGGACGTGATTAGCTTTGATGGTGGTATTGACCAACGTGGGGAAGCTAACGCTGACCCAAATACCTTCGTAAAATCACGTAATGCCATGGTTAACTCTGCTGGCTTGCTTACTCACCGACTATCTCTCAAGAGGTGGCTACCTGACGCAGTAGAAGCTGTATACGAAGTTTTCCCAGCTATCTACAACGGCGACGTCTTTTATTTCATAGCCGACGACGGCAAGGTTAAATACTGTGAAGCTGGCGACCTAAGCTGGACTGATTGCGGTGGTTCTAACACTGTTACCACTGGTGCAGGGATTATCAACACTTTCATACGTATCGACAACAAGATACTAGTCTTAAACGGCAACGACAAACTACGCTACATAGACATAACAGACAAGAACATGACTCAGTTTACAGCTGTAGCAGACGCCGCTAACGCCCCAACCTACGCGAGCGCAACTGGAATCACTAACACGGGTAACTTCAAAGTTTATTACGCGATTAACTTCAACTCAACTGTAGGACAGACTGCTGTTACTACTCCGACTATTTTGACTCAGGCAATCAGCAAAGAGCGTGGCACGTGGGCAACCGATGGAACCGAGTATCTAACCCTAAACAGGAATAACACTGCTCCAGCAGGCGCTGTGTCGTGGAACATGTGGATATCAGTTGCACCAGCAGGAGCCGCTATTGGTCCGACAGACATGCTTCTATTGGCCTCAGGATTAGACCTTAGCACCACTCAGTTCATAGACAACGGAACACTTCCTATAGACATTTCTAGGGGTGTAGCCCCAGAGGACAACTCTACAGACGGCATGATTGCCACATACGCACGCGAGGATAAAGGCCGTCCTATACTATATGGCGACCCAACAGCAGGCAAAGAGCACAACTTATATATCGGTGGTGATGGTGAAAACGCACTAGATTTCAGCCCAACCAACGGGGGATATACTGTCGTACTGAACAAGGGAACCAACTATTACCCTCAGGGTGTTATCGGATTCCGTAACGGACAGGGAATACCCTCTATGACTGTCCTATTCAGTAACACTCAAGGTCTTTCAAAACAGACCATAATAGAGCAACAGACTGTGACGTACGGCAATAGCTCCTTCGTTGTTTGGACTCAAACAGAACAGAACTACGGTGCTGCGGGTGTATCAAGCCCTTATGCTGTGGTCAACTACCTTGGTTCTCTTATCTTCCCTACTACAGACGGAATCGTATCTATGGATACCAAAGCGTCTATGCAGAACGTGTTATCAACTAAACGTGTTTCTGACAAGTACGCCGCGACAGTTAAGTCCATAAAGAACAGCGCCCTCGGTGAAATCGTAGGTACAGCATGGTCTAACCGTATATACCTGAGCGTGCCTAGCCGTGGATACGACTACAACAACGAAATCCTCATATACGACATGACAAACGACGAAAAACCTATGTGGTATGGCTTTGATATCCGCGCTCAGTGGATAGGTACAGTCAGCCCTAAAGAAGAAACTGCCTTCGTATACGTATGTCAGGATAACCACATTTTCCGATTAGAAGAATCCTATGTAGCAAATGATGACAATACAGACGGTACAACGAGCGCATTTCCTGTAGAGGCCACTGGTTCCCTTATTGGTACCAATCAAGCCCACAACGCCTTTGTGTCAGTCATACAGGTAGTTTTCTACCTAGTAGACGTGATAGGCGAGGTACAGTTAGGTGTTAGCTACCGTAATGAAGCTGGAAAGATGAAAACTAAATCCAAGACGATATCAGAAGGCGCATATACCAAATCGTCAGGTGGTGGTTGGTCTAGCCCAGGCTACCTATTTCAGGGTGGTGAAAGTACCTACAACCAGTGGGACGACATACCAGTGATATTAGACGCGGATATAGCCACTAAAACGACTATTCGTGTCCGAGTACCATTAAACGTAATAACAAACGAAATGCAGTGGTTCATAAATACTAACTTAGATAACAGCTCTTTCGTGCTACGCTCTATATCATACGAAGGTGTCAATGTTGGTGTTCGAGGGGACTTGCGTTAGTATATAATCATAAGGAATATCATGGATAAAAAAGAAGAAATACAAGACAAAAAAGCCACACCAGAAGATGTAGAACAGTACATTAAGGAGTGGGATAAAGGTAAAGAGTGGATTGATAAGTTCACCCGCGACTTCCCAGACCTAGACAGCCTAGCCGACGCGGTATCTCTTAGCAGTACAAAGAACGCCCCTATGGTAGGTGACGTTACTCTAGCGACCTCTGTTAGACAAATCCCACGTGCTTCTATCCAGCAGGTGCCTACGTTCTCAACAGAAGTAAACGGCACAAAATTATCTATTCCAGCATATATTTGTGAGTTCCTAGTCCGACGTATGGTTTTCAACCAAGATACGTTCGGTAGAGGTATCCTTTCCACTATGCAGATTGGTGCTGAAAGCGCCTTGACTCATGGCTTCCAAGCTGACTTTGCTCACATCGGAAACATAATGAACGACTTTGGCTCTACCATGAAGCTAATCCACTACAATGACATCGTGATTGAACCAGGCGTATTTGACTCTAATGACAGCGCATACTTCCATATCCGTACCCGTGTGACTAAAAGCAAGCTTAGAAAGATACGTGACGCAGCTAAAGAGAACCCTAATACTACATGGGACGTAGACGCTCTTAACGAGCTAATAACAGCTGGTCCAGACTCAGAAACACTATCTACTTACCTATCAGCTCCACGTGACGCTGCGGGCGAAGATACAGCCTCAGACACATACGACATCATTACTCGTTACGAAGTAGGTCCGTTCGGTGAAGTATGTGTGTATTCACTCAACATCAACAAGCCACTACGTTCATACAAGAGCAAGTCTAAATTCGGTTACCCACGTGTAAGCCTTCTAGTAATTGACCCAGCTCAACTAACACCATTTGGTGTGTCCCGCGTACGGTTAGCCAGCCCTACAGCCAATTATGCGAACATATACCTGCAATCAACAGCTAAGATGTTGTTAATGAACGCAGACCCGCCTGTTTTCCAACGTGGTCAGTTCACCACGCCTATACGCATGAAGCGCGGGGCACTATGGCAATCAGCAGACCCTAACGCAGAAGCTAAACTACAGGAGCTTTCAAACAGCACATTGACCCAATTCCAGAACGTCCTAGACTTCGTAGACAACCAAATCTTCGCGATTATGGGTGTTACTAAGAACAGTGTCGCAGGTGGACAAGCCTCTAGTGGTGCATATCAGAACAAAATTGCTAGTGGTATGGAGAAGTCAGTTAGTGACATGGCCACTACTCAGATTACAAATATCGTTGAAGGTCACATACGCCAGTACGCGCTAACAGCCCTTGACATCTTTATCTCAGAGCAAGTAGGACAGACACAACTAATCGTAGACGACAAGTGTAAGAACGCTGTCAACGACCTAATGCCAGAAACTATTGGTGACGATAACATTATCGAAATAAGCTGGGAAGAATTCTACGAAGGTATTAAGACCTGGACAATAGATATCGACATGAGTATGGGCGACAACGACCTAGAAGATAAGAAGCGTGCCGACCTACAAGACATGCTAACCGTAATGAGTCAGACGTCAGACCCAGCAGACCCAATAGCAGCACAACGTAAGAGAGCCATGGAAGATAGCCTTATACAGCAGACCTCACCTGAAATCTCTAAACAGACCGAAAGCATGGAGCAAGCCCTACCCCCAGCTCAAATGAGCCAACCACAACAACCCCCTACTAGTCAGTAATACACTTGACAATTCACGTCGCTAGTGCTTAAATGAAAGTAATAAAGAGGAGTATTTATGGACGAAGAACTACCACTGTTATCAAGCTCACCCTTGATGGCTACGGCCCCTGCACAAACTAAGCCACAGGACGAAGTGGACATACCTACGCTCAAGCGCGTGCAGGCAAAAGTAAACGAACAGCTTCAGTCGTATCAGACGATTGAGCGCCTTGTCGTAGATGAGAAAGACCTTACGGTCAAAGAACAGCTCGCGGTGAACAAGGCTATATCCTTTCACCTTAAAGAGATTAAATTGATGGTCGACACAGTAGTAGATAATATAAGGGAGAAATATGAGTAAAGACGAATTAGACGGAGAGTGGTTAGAGGCCTTAGAAATCGAGGACGACGCACCAAAGGAACCAGAAGAAGTAAACGAGGAAGTAGAAGAAAATGATAGTGATGACGGAAGCCCAGAAGATGACAAAGGCACAGATGAAGATGTTAAAGAAGATGAACCTGCCGAAGAACCCAAAGATGATAACGCTGATGACGAACCCGAAGCAGACGAACCGACTGAGAAGGCCGAGGAAGAACCAGAACCAGAACCAGAACCAGAACCAGTAAACGAAACGAAAGAGGCAATCAAAGAAGCCTTAGCAGAAATAGAAGCGTCAAAGACTGACCGCTCAACTAGAATAGATACATACAGGGACGAAGCAGCTAAGGCACTTTATCCAGAGGGAATAGACCGTCAACTGAGAGATAGCGACGGGGACCCAATCACGGGGATTGAGGACTTAACAAAGCTAATCAACCCAAAGACACAAGACTATTTCACAGACGAAGAAGCGGGTTCCTATCTGTTACAAGGGCAACAAAAGCTCAACAAAGACGTTGAAGCTGTAGAGAAGTTCATAGACCAAGTAGCAGAAACCAACGCAGAGATAGAGGACGGCGCCCTGCGTGTCGTAGAGAAATACGGCAAAGTGCTAGAGAACGACCTAGAACTACGGGACCGCTTACTGAAAGGCTATGATAAAACCCTAGTGAAAGACCCTAAAACTGGAGTTACAATCAAGGCCCCAATAGAAGTAGGAGAGTTCTTCGATATGGCCCTAGAGCCTATGTTGAAACAGCAAAACGCAGAAGCAGAAGCAGCAGCAAAAGCTTCTAAAGAAGCCGAAGCAGCCGCTAAAGTAAAGGCAAGCAAGGACACTCAGTCAGACCGTGGCGACTTAAAACCAAGCGGTAAAGCAGAACAATTAGCCCCCGAAGATGAGGAGTGGGCGGAAGCAGAAAAATCATATCAACAAGGAGATACAAGATGATAGCATTTGAAAATATTAAGACTGGTGAGGTGGTTACGTTTGACGCTAACTCCGACCCACAGACACGACAGGCGCACATGGCTGCCTACCTAAACAGCAGCGACATGTCACCTAACGCCTCAAGAGGACAGGATTTTGGTTGGAGATTATCTCCAGAAGTAATAGCTGCGATGGACGCAGTACGAGCTGACTACGACCAGATGGACAGAATTAGCCGACGGACAGGTATAGGCGTAGAAGATGTCCAGAACTATCACCTCTTGAATTACGTAGCAGACAGAGAGTTCTCAGCAGAAGCTATGAAGAACCAAGAGAAGGCAAAAGAAAGTTTACACGAGGAGTCTTATAACAAGCGATTAGCAGAAGCTAGAACAAAAGGAGCTGGAACTAAAGAAACCGTTAGTGGTAAAATAGAAGTACCAACTAACAAGGAGAAGAAATAATGACTTTAGAAGAAGCAGTAACTTACGGACAAAAACTAGCACAGGGGCAAGAAAAAGTCGCTGTAGTTGAAGAACCCGTTAGCAAAAAGAAAAAGAAATAGTATAACGTGCAAGTTCCTGCACATCAACTTCCACCAAGGGACTATCAGCTAGACTTCTACCAGAGCATACGTTCGGTACGTCTAGCTGTTTTGGTGTGGGCTAGGCGCGCAGGCAAGGACTACACCTGTTTCCAGTACGCTATAGAGCGTATGGTGGAGAAGCCTATGAACGTGGTGCTTATCTTCCCTACCGCAGAGCAGGGATTTAAGTCTTTCTGGACCAACCTAGAGAACGACGGATTCAAAACCCTAGAGCATATCCCCAAGCAACTCATAGCTAGCCAGACCAATACTAAGGACGATATGCGTATCACCCTTAAAAACGGAAGCACCTTCTATTGTGTAGGTGCAACCAACGCGGACACCATGCGTGGTGCTAACGCTAAACTTTATATCTTATCTGAGTTCGTGGATATCCAGTCTGGGGTACTGGGTGTTATCCGTCCAGTAACCGTGGCTAACGGTGGCCAAATCCTTATCAATAGCACGCCAAAACAGGACGGTATCTCTGGTGGAACCTTCAAACGGCTATACGAGGCTGCACTCAAAAATCCCAAGCAATATGCCAGTTATGTGCAAGCTGACCGATATTTGACCGCACAGCAGCTCGCTGAAGCGCGTCAAGACTACATAGATGAGTATGGTAACGACTTTTTGTTCCGACAAGAAATGCTCTTGGACTGGGGTCAGTCTAGTGCTACCAGCTACTACGGTGAACGACTTTCGGACATGAAGAAAAGCACGCAAATAGGCATACACCCGTATAACCCAGAGCACCCAGTCTTTACCGCGTGGGACTTAGGTATGGCCGACTCTACGGCCCTATGGTTCTGGCAGTATTATGATAAACAGCTCCACATCATAGACGCATACGAAACGCACGACGTAAACGACGAGTCTGTTATAAAGTATGTAACCAGTAAGAACTACACGTACGCGTGGCACTTCTGGCCGCACGACGGTAGCAAGCGCGACTCTGACGCCGTACAGCGTATAGAGAAAGCTAAGCAAATGGGCCTACTAAATGCCAGTCTACTTGGGCGTAAAAGCAAAGAGATGGGCATAAAGAAATCTATGGACCTGCTTAATAAACCTTCAACCACCTTTCACGCACCTGTGTGTATGTGGGCTGTGGATAAACTGGGGAAATATCAGCGTAAATATAACGAGTATACGGGCGACTACGAAGGACCTGACCACAAAACCGAGTCGCACATAGCCGACGCCCTGCGTTACGTGGCTGAAGCTATAGACCAGTTCTTTGACCAGAACACGGGGCGGTTCTTGATGAACACAACGGGTGAAATGTTATCCACCAGAGGAGAAGAATTAGTGACCACTAACATGTATTCTGAGGGTGATAAATGGGCTGACTGGCAAAATGACGGATTCGACTGGTAATGTCCTTGACTTTGTGATAACGCTTATAGATAATAAAGATGTGTAGAAAGTAGCTAAATCATACGACTTTACATATTAAAATAATTAACAAAGGAAAAACAAATGGCATACGGTAGAAGTACCTCAAGCATTATGGATATTCCTCTAAAGCGAAAATCAATTTTCACTCCTTACGTGGGTGATAACGGCTATCGTTTTGAAGGCAAAAATACCATTTATGTATTGAGCAACGCAAACGGAACACTAGCAGCCTACGACGAAGCAAGTGCAACAGCACCTTTCGGAGCAGTAACACTAGCAACTCCAACAGAACAAGAACTAGTATTGGCTTATAACCAATCTATGATTCAAAGAATTCAGCACACGCAAATCCAAGATACTCCAGTTTCAGCTTACGCAAAGAAATGGGCAGTACAACAGGTTTACGAAGTGTTCATACCTGCACACGACGCTTACTCACTAGCTAAGCTAGTATCAGCTCGCCCAGGCGGAAACAAAGAAGTATTGGCAGCAGCTTCATGGACAACTCCACAAGCTATGAGCCTTGCTTTCGGTACAGCTATTAACCTAGCTCGTACTAACGGTAAAGCAGAAGCTAACTCAATGATTTCATGGTTAAGCTATGACTTCTCAGCAGCACTAGCTTCACAGATTAACTTCACTGGTTCAGACCAGGGTTACAAAGACTCAATGAGTGGTTACCTAGGTAAGCACAAAGGTGTCAAATGTGTAGAAACTCCAACAGCCTACATGGGTTCTGGTGTACACGTAATCTTTGCTGACAAACGAGCAATCGTCGCTGTCAAGCCTAAGATGTCACCTACAGATGGCAAAGGCTACGTTGTTCTTGACAAAGTACCTGGATTCTCAGGAGTTGAAATTCAACTTAGAGATAGAGGCGATACTTTCGTTCTTAACAAAAAAGCAGCAGCAATCTCTACTATCGAAGAATCATAGTAGTAGCGCTAAAAGTTTTCAAGAATACAGGGGTCCTCGCGGCCCCTTTCTTGTTTATGCTAATAAAGGAAATATGGTAAACTTATATTATGGATAACATCGATTATATTTACGCAAGCAACGGCTCAGGCGAAGCTCCCCGCCTAACAGTAACATCAGCACGAACAACAGGGGCTACCACACTAGTAGTAGATTCAGTAACTAACGTACCCGATAAATTTGTAGCAACTACAGGGACATTAAACGTCACAACTGGTCTTATAGACCCAGCAACAATAAAAGTTTTTAAGGGCAGTCTTTCTGGTAGCGACATTATCATTGACGAGTTTGCACCTGGATACACAGACGACGGCAACACTATTGGTCAAGTCGTAGTCTTAAAACCCAGCACAGAGTGGGCGAACATTGTAGGCGACTCTTTCGCAAGTGTTAAAGACTCACTTGGTGGTGCTTCACCAGTTAAGTTTGTAGTAGACGCAGTAGAGCCACCACCAGAGGCTGGCGTAACAATAATCTGGTTTGAACCACTTTAAGGAGTAAATTATGAGTACACTTCGCTGGGAAGGTGAAATTGCAAATGCCGCTGAGTACAATACTAGCGGTACCCTAAACGGGCGACTCTATTGTACTGTTGGTCGTTCTAATAACACGGTCACCATTAGCAATGTAATCGTTCACCAAAAATCCAACTCCACATCTTATTATGACTGGGAGTGGCAGGCTGGTGCTTGGGTTCAAGGTGTATACGTACTCAACAGGCAAACCAAAGGGCGTACAGGTGGAGCCAACCTATCAGGTATTTGGTATGGACATACTGGAGTTGGTAACACCCACGCTTTTGGTGTCGGTACAGGCTCAGGAACATTTAGCTTACAAGGCAACTGGAGAGGCGACCACTACGGTGAGTCATCTGCCGCGAGAACAGTCAATGTCAGCTTCCCAGCTGCGGGTGCACCTTCTGGGACTACAGGCGCACCAGAAACTATTACGACTACCAGTGTTAGCATACGAAACAACGTAACCTCTTGGGGTTCATACTGTACAGCGGGCTCAGTACGCTCTTACAGGGCTGGTAATGCTAGTTTCACTAGTCAGACTTATATCGGAACAACAGACAACGCTCTAGTCACCCATACAGGGCTAAACTCTAATGATGAATACTGGTTCAGAGGTTGGCAAAACAACGGAGCTGGACTATCTGCTTACCAAGGTTCTACGCGTACAGCCGTAACGCTACCACTAGCGCCTGTTATGAGCACACCAGTACCAGTAGCTACCACCTGTACTATACCTACCACTATTGACGTAGGGGGTGGCAAATACACCATTACGAAGCAATACCGAACCAAAGAAACTGTTGGTGGTAC
>Ga0129327_10002135_pt1 | contig 11566 bp, 12 predicted proteins | sample CPBDNA_6_FD_111799 | JGI IMG/M metagenome (GOLD analysis project Ga0129327, IMG submission 111799) | Freshwater to marine salinity gradient microbial communities from Chesapeake Bay, USA - CPBay_Spr_31_0.8_DNA | ecosystem: Environmental > Aquatic > Marine > Coastal | place: USA: Chesapeake Bay...
AGTGTCATGAGTAACAAACTAAGGTGTTTAATACATATAAGACTGCGTGCAATTCAATTTAGCAAAACAGGCACGCACTACCTAGACTTGTGGGTAGCTAGTTCACCTATAGTTGTTGTGCTTGCAACTTGGGTAGGCTGAGCTGGATCAGCGACCACTATACAATAAAATTTCGTGTCAATTTAGAAAAACATGCACGCATTAGCTAGACTTGTTTGTAGCTAATTCACCTAATGCTGGATCGCCCACAATTATGGTAGATTGAGGTGTAGGATGAGTGGCCGCTACGAAGCAAAATTGCGTGTCAACAGGATTATACAATAGCACACTATACAAATTGAAAAACCAACTCACCAGGTGTGGCGGCTGCTTGCAATTGCAATGGACTTGCATTTAGAGAAGTAAGCGTTACAGCTTCAACACTTTGGAGAGGTGCAAGGTTGGAGCGATCTGCAAATGGACATATAATGTGTATCACAATCAGTATAACACAATGACTAGTTTACAAGTAGTACCATCCAATGCGACAGGATTGCTTGCTAAATGAGCGATCGACAGAAATCCTGCAACACAACGCACATGGACTTAAGTTAAGCAGATTCTTTTTATATACAACTTCCAATTTATGTTACATGCCTGACTCTAGTCCATCCAATGGAAAGTGAACGATCCCTGGACTGTCTGCAATAGATGGGTTAAACACAGTTTCCGCTGGTTTAAGATCTTTCGTCTCAGTATATTCATGCGTCTGTAGAACCATATTATAATGAGGATCCAGGAATCTTGATAGTGGTTCAGGTGCATTCTGTCCTTGAATATGAAAGACGTCGTCCATTCCGAGCGTACTCAAATTCCCAGCATGCAACATGCCAGGAGAGGAGTACTGAGCGACGGTCCCTACATCTTTAGGACGAATGAAAATAAAGAAAGGAAACCCAACAGTTGGTAGCGATTTGCTAGGGTCAGGTGACACTGCCTTGTCCTCGTCTGAGAATACATCTGGATATAATGTTCCTGGGCAGAACACATGATACGGATGTCGATGATCTTCCAGTGAGTCCCTGAATGCATCGAAGGTAAAAAAGGGTTCTGTCTTTTGCTTCCTTGCCTCGAAATGATCTATATCCGGCCTGTAACAAGAATTATTAGTGTATTACAATCAATAGTTTAAGACAAAACACAATCACAATGGGCTAGCTAGTAACGCGTACGCGGTGAGTGCCGTCAGTATCTGATCACGATATGCTTTCTGTTCATCGTCAAGGTAGCGCGATGAACCAGGCAAGAAGTCTGAGTTCAGCAAGAAAATATCAACTTGAACACTAGGATCTTCCGCTTCGGTTGTGTATAAAGATGGATCCACGAAGATCATCCTGTTTACATTCTCAGTGTCCTGCACAAAAGTTGTTAGCAATTAATTGATGATCAAAAGCTTTTCAACACATACATGTATTTACAATGCACCTGATCCTGAATGTACTTCAAGAAGGACATGAACAAGAAGCGAGCGGTGTTGAAATGTACACGATAATGAGGATGAAACAGTCTGCCAGTTCCTTCTGGACGTCGCAGTCCACCTATTTTGTTCTTTGCAGACGTGTCATTTTTCATTTCTGGCAAGAATTTGCACCAAGAACCTAGATGTACACAAAACGGATTTAGAAATGTATTTTATAATCATGACATAAATTGGTATGACACACCATCTCGGAATGGACAACACAGGTTCTGCATGAAGACACCTATGCAATGACCAACAAGAAAATCAGCAATAGCAACCCTAACCTAGATTTAAACAAGCAATATGAAGTTCGTAACAAAGCAACAAAATCAATGAAATTGTAACACACCCAAGTGTGTACCAACAACCTTGAGCATCCAGGATGGCATCAGCGCGGGCATGTGGCTCGTCATCATAGTCTGGAATAATTGAGAAGCAGCGAACGGATTGGAGAAGCACCTGTTTATGATATCCATCCACACAAAAGGTTGTGCGCTGGAGGGCAAGACAGGAATACTGAAATTGTTCAAAATATGCAAATGAGAAGGGAGCCTGGATGTCGCCAATGTGTTGCACAAGGTGGAAATGGGACTGATCTTGGAGTGACCAGCTTGTTTAATACGTAGTGGCTCTTCGTAGAAAGCACTTTCGTGCAACACTTTGATAGTGTGAGGAAACGTTTGCCTATTGACAGTGATCAACGCTTGCTGGTCAAGTACAACTTCAATATTTGACAGAGGTGTGGCTTTCGTGGAAGCAAGAAAGCTTGCAGGGAAGCACGCCAAGAGACCAGGAGTGTTGAGTACCAATGAAGACGCTGCAGACGTGTCGATGAATGGCGTCAGCGTGTCCGCAGTAGCAAGGAAGGCCAATCCAGGTTGCATCATGGAAATTATGCGAGAGAACAAACTCTCATTCTTCAGTTGGTTGCGCAGTGGAGGGTGATCAGGAAGTTTGGCACAAAATATTTCTGATTTAGCGAAGGGTGTAGAATCGTATGCAGCACGCAACAACAACATGTCGGACAAAGAGAGAATAGCTTTGGTCCTCCTGCGTTTTTTGACCGAGGCAGGTTCAGGAGGTCCCGAACCATTTTCTTCTACTGCCATAGCAGTTGATGCACTTCCTTGAGTCGCATCCCCTGTATCAGAGTCGTGATCGATGTCTACAAGACGGCCAAAAAGAGCATGCGTGATTTGTTGAATAGTTAGGACGTAGAAGCAGTTGACTGTTCCGCACACAGGGTGGACGGTTTTCCTGACACACGCACATATTAGCAATTTACTTTTGAAGAGGAATAGTATGAACAAGAATATTAACTTACTGGTAGGGCAACATATCCAGGTCGAAAGCCCTAGCAGGAGTGTTAAACCATATAGGGTCGATAGTGGAGAGCATAGAAACCAAGCATGCAGAGATTTTGTCGTGTACTTTAGCCAGATTTTGCGATACGATCATGGTTTGGCGCCCGACAGTTGCAGAACAATGGTTGTGTATTAGAACAGCAGGCAAGTGTACAAGACGGTTCAAAGCTTCGAAGCCGGATCCAACAGGGCCCATGTACAACAATGGGGGAAGAGAATTTTGCATATGGAAAGCGCACGCAGACAAGTTGTCCAGAGATGTTCCACATTTCAGAGCGATACGAAACCACACGATGCGTGTAGCAATATCCTGACAAAACTATTACTCAATGCATTATTTTTGTATTGTTGAAGATAATTATATAGCAAGTGTGGCACAACACAATATGAATGTGTGGTTGTTTTGTACATGTATTATGCACAGAGCAGCAATAAGTACGTACAAATATGTGCATGTCATGTAGTATAGTACTCACCTGAGAGCAACTGTAATTCATCCATGCCTCGAGCATCACGTGCAAGTGAATTCTGTTGGGCGGCAACTTCGACTCAATAAACTTTGATACAAAAGCTTCTCGCGCTGTCATGAGCTCGGGAGTTATTTTCACTCTGACCATCCGTCCACAAGTGATATTGAGCACGTCCGGGTGTTGTGGGTCTCGTTCAATGCCTTTCGGTGTGTACAAATGCCCTTGTCCAGTCCGATTAGTGTTTCTGTCGGGGTGTTGTTCGGTGTGCTGAAATATTGTAATGTTCACCGCACGAGCATCGTCGGGAAAACGCAGAGTACTATCGTCGGGAATCGTGCCATCAACAGGAAAGCTACCAGGTCGTGGAAAGGTATGTGTGGAAGCTTTGCATTCGAAGCCGATGACGCTATAGCCAGATGAATTGGCAAACAAATCAGCGTCGGTGAAATCTTGTAAATGTTGCTCAAAACGGGTAGCCTGTGGCAAAAGGTAGTTAGTGGTAGTACTAGAACAACATGACGTGCATACAACACGAACCTGACAGTGCACCATCAAATGAAAATCCAGAATAAAATTGACCTTGAGCGTGAATGCAGAAATTCGGTCTTCTGATTCGAGTTTGGATCGATTTATACTTGGGCTGAAAAGAGAGATACCGTCCATAGAGGTCATAGCGTCGAGTAAGCGTTGCAGTGTAGAAACATCGAAAGAATCAGTATCATCAGCACGAGAGATTGTCATGGACATATTGGCAACACCCAGCCGTTGAGATATGTAACTCTGATGGGCCACAAAAGCGGAGAACATATTGGTTGGAATCTTTTCCTGAAAAGTTCTGTGCAGAAAATACCACAGCTCTCGCAGCAGTGAATTGTGAATCAACATACTGGTTCGGCACAAGGCTATGGTGAGCAGGTTGTGTGTGGCGGTGGCACTTTTACTGTTCTTGCAGATTGAACGCGCTGACAGAAAGTCGGACAACGTTGGGCAGAGAAGCATCTTCAATGCCCGATCATCAACGTCCTAGGTGAATAGTACAAGTACGTTATAATTTGCAAACATAACTAATATCATATATCAAAAGCACAAGCACAAGCACCTGCCGATAGACCATCTTTGGAGAACCTTTGTCGAAGATCTCTTTGAAGGAGCGTAATTGATGATTAGTCAAAGCACTACGACAAGACAAAAACTTATGTATGCAAAACTGAAGTACAGAAATAAATGTATGTGCGTGCCTTGAGAAGGAGAAAATCAAGTGTACGTCCCTGGTGGACGGGAACTCGACAGATGCGCCACGAATCATTTTCAGCAGTCCTGGTTGCAAAGCAAAAGGCGAAGAAGATTGTTGAATAGTGACTGGCAGATGCACTGGCATGCAAGAATGGTAATTGGATCCGGAGTTTAAAGCAGCCAACGTTGTATGATGAAGCTGTGTGTCAACCGTAGAGGACACGACGAAGGAAAGGTTCTGGTCCGCGGGTGTTGTCGATGCACTGGGTTGGCTTCGTTCGAATATACACCTCCGCATATGCATATGTCCGAAGATCGTGTCAAGTTGTTTGCACCAAGATATAGGATCAAGCACGATGAATCCGTAATCAGGGTATTGAGTCCAATCAGAATTAAATCTGTAATCTGGCCCAGACAAAGCACCACAATCGGATAAATGACCGACACGAAAGCCAAACGTGTGAAATTGATCGTCCAGCGTGGTCGGCTCGGGAGATACTTCTGGCAAGTAGGTCGCATCCTTGTGAGGGCCGATTCCGGCAAAAGAAATAGAGGGGGACCGACAAGAAGAAGATTCCTGCAAAAACATAACGACATCAACATGATAAAATCGAGCCAGGAATAAGTCGTGAACGGGGTCATTTATAATTTGTTGCTTTTCTTTTAGTGTAACGTATCCTTTGGTCCAATGATTTTTTGCACACACAACTTCATCAATTTGTGGCACGGCAAGCTTTGAATTACGAAAGCACCACTTTGCGTGGGGGTATTGATTGAACAGGTCACAATTTGTACTGTAGTAGGCCATAACCTTATCCCACAAATTTGAAACAACTGTGGAATTTAATTGTTTGAGTTGAACATCCGTCGTAGAGAGACAAATCTTTTGATCTGGTGTAACAGGCCTTGGAACCGTCAACATACGTGGTGGGTGATATTCCAAGGCTGTATACCAAGATTGGCACACAACACCCAAACAAAACCCATGTACGAACAGGGCTGATAACATTTGAATAAAGTCATGGTTCAAATTAGTCCAGTCCTGTGAAAGTATAAACAATAAGCTAAGCAAGACTTGACAAAAATTAATGCACAGGAACTCACCGCAGTATTGTCGGGTATAGCACAAGGATGCATGCGCACAAGCGTGGCCACGCAATCAGCTGCCGAATCGACGTTTGCGAGAGGATGCAAGAACTTGCTGATGTTTAGAGGAGCTATTGACTTGTGTGCAAATTTTGAAACACCCGTAAGAGCACGACACAGACCAAAAGGTGTAGCTGCCAGAACTGGAACAATAGCACCCGCTGCGGATGCACGAGACATCGCAACCTCAACAAAGAACAAACCAGTGTGCGAGGTTGGTGTCAAGACTGTCCGAACATGTTTTGCGTAGCCAACATCACCGTAGGGAATGGAATGGGAGAACGAATGATCAGCAGGGTTAATATTCATTGCAATATCCAGGGCCTTGGCGGTGTCGCTGGAATTGATCTCAGTGGAGGAAATTTTGACGACGATCAGTTTATGCTGCAAACACGCACGTAGTCACGAAAGAATGCATTTGATAATGTACGAGAGTTGGCGCGCACCAAGGAATTGGTCGCTGCACTGGACACAGCGTTGAAGTTTGGATCTGATGCTAGACGTTCAGACAGAGAATTCGGCTGGAGTGCGGGTTCGGCAGCATTGTTGGTTTGCATCAGAACAAAACCTGGAGGAGTCTCTTCGAGCATGAGCATCGCGATGGTAGGAAGGTATAAAGTTTCTCCCGACACGAGAACCTCAGGCTCAGGAGAAGGACAGGTATGATCGTAGCCGGAAATGTTGAATTGCACCAGAATGTTTTTCAGGTTCGATATGGGGGCAAGTCTCTTGAACACATCGGGCGAGCAGGTGTAGAATTGCACAACGAGCAGGTCAGGACGGCTCACGTACTTGAGCCCTGAAATAGGCAAGCTAACTGGTTTCACAGGTTGGAGATGGGATTGACGGCCCGACGCAGAAGTATCACCCAAGCATGCGGGAACAATCGTGCGAACAACAGCGTGTGTCAAGCATTTGAACCGTGTCTGGCAGGACAGGCTATCATCGGCATGTATATCAGCTGCAGCCTCGTGCTTGGCGAGGAAGGAATTCATAGGAACGTACTGAAGATTTCCATTCGGCACAGGATCCCATGCCATGCATGACACAACGTGGGACGTACCAGAGAAACCATTGGGTGTGTAGTATCCGAAGAGAGAGTTTTGCATGGAGTGACATCTGCTAAGTTCCCTGCACTCCGCGGATGGGATACCTGCAGGAACATAATTGAGTGCAAAATAATAACAGGCAAGCAACCAGGATGCACGGCAAACCTGGGAGCAGCACGGCAACGAAATCTGATGCCTTCAATTTCGTGCTGGAATAAAGCGCATGGCTGTCCAGGGTCTTTGTGGCAATATTGATAAAGTACAGTTCCGAGTCATTGAGCACCAGAGAACGGAGAGTGTCATGCACGGCAGAACGGAACTCGTCCGTGAGTGTATCAGTTATTCTGCAGGGCTTCGTTTGTGCACCATTGGAGTCAAGTTGCACATTGAGAAACAAAGCTTCAACACGGTGAACGGCCACGCAAACCGACAGCCAGACAATCAGAGGAAAGTTGTCAACATGCACGGAGTAACGTCGAAGGGCGCATTCTTCCGTTGGAATGTCCTTGTCTGTACCATGGAACTATTGTCAGCAAGAAGAAGAACACAGAACCACAACAATGGTCGGCAACATACCTGATGAATGCACCAAGCAAGGGAAATGGGATTCTGAAATGAACTGTTGGATTTCTTGAAAAGTGGATTCAGCCGTGAAACCGCAGGGATAGTTGTGCCTTTCGGACAGTAATTCAACAAAGGTTTGAAACAGGAATATAGTATTCGCAACGCGAGGCAAATAATCCGTGGCCGAAATTCTGCTTGTGATGCCTGAGCAATAAAAGCATAGTTACAAGGAAAACCTCAAAACGAAACAACACAACTTTGCACACAGACACACCTGTAACGGTGTGATCGTAAGGCGCAAGAATCCATTCAAATCTGGCAAAGTTTTTGAAAGTAAACCCGTGAGACAGCAGTGTCCGAGTATTCCGCATGATATGAGTCATTGTTTCCGTGTAGGGACGCAAGGATTCATTTTGTCCATGCAGTGCTGCAGCAAACAATCAAATTTTTCAAGAACAACAAACGACTAACTAAGAAATGATGCAAGCAGGTACCAGACTGGTGGTAGTTGCGAAATTTAGCATTCGAAAAATCGCCGTCTTGTTGTGGACAAACAAATTCTTGGTGCACATATGAACTGGAGTCTGGATCCCACAGCTCACGGCGCAGTTCCCTGTGGCAACGTACATTTTAAACACATGACCAATGTGTCGCAAATGCGGAACACAAGCAACCGCACCACAACGACAGGGATGTGATCTTGCGCACGAATCGCATAGCCTGACTGTTGGTAACACTGATAATGTCACCCTGGAGAAAAACAGTGTCTTCCAAGAGGGACAGAATCGCCGTGTTGAGACTTTTCGCAGGAACGGCACCCAACGCAAGCAAGAGCAATGGTTTGGATTCGTATTTGATTTTACTGTTGCCTTTCAGGGGTCGGTTTTCAGCTTTGCGCTTGGCTTGCATAGCCAGTTCGTGAACGTACAACTACACAAGTAAGAACATGGATCAAGTAATCGGGAAGCATATGTGCACATCGAGCATTTGTGCATATGAGGAATGGTATATATACCTTGCGCGCCTCAACAATAATGCCACCAATTACATTGCTCCAGGATGCGAAAGCAATTTTTTTCAGGGCAAGTTCTCGTGATTCCACGACTGTCAAGATGTCTTCCATAGAGCACTCAACATTCAGGATGTATGTCTAATCAAAAACGACACAGGTCAAACACAAGCAAAGCTCAAGATTGCACAAGTACTATGCGCTACACATCTATGTACCTGAATAGTATCAGGGATCCCAAGCTTTCCATCCTGGACAGTCTTAGTTTAGAATGAGTCAATGAAAAATACAGAATGAAGATACATACCCGTTTCTTGAACCGACCGAAAGTATCGTCTGCCAAGAAGGTGTCGGTGTCCTTAGCATATGCAGCACAACGATGCCGAAACTCAAAAAGCTCAACGAATTTCAAAGGTGAAAGGTGTTGTTCCTCCGCCAAACTAATCATATCAGCAACACGCTTCCTATCTGGTTCCCTGCGAACATAAAGTCAGGACAACGGTCAACAGAAAACAAAACATTTGCAAACAATTTGTATACCCTGGATCTTGCAAGAACAACTCGAGTTGTTCTCTCGTCATGTAGCGACCAACACCGAGCGGCGGGTTGGCAAACACGTACGGCTCGGAGGCAATACGCCTGAACACACATGTTTGTATGAACTGGTAAAGAATATATTCTTATCAAATTGTAAGATGACAGGATCCGTACGATATGTTGTCTTTGTCAATAGGCTTCGCATGTTGCGAGGCAATCAAGATGTTGTCCACATGAATGACCAGTAGCTCTGATTTGTTGGCCAAGATCTTATTTCCAGCGTCGATCATGGCTAACCTTCGCTCTTTCGTTAGATATGAACTCTCTTCGGCATCGAGGGTCGATCCTGACAAACAAGGGTGCGAGTGTGAATGGAGAGAGCTGATGTGAGGGCGCATGTGAGGCGGCCATGTGTTAACTCAGGCTCTTATCCATAGCCATCAATGCACCTATTGATTTCTTTTACTTACCTGAAGCTTCCCTTGACTCAATATCTTTGGTCTTCGCATTACTTGTATCCATTGAAATCTGTACATTTGATAATAACAATTAAGCTATTTGTATATAAAGAAACATGTGTGTAAACTGTCATATGACGGAAATGTGATAATGTGGATGTTGCATATCGGGTACGTGGGAGCGGAATCCTACTTAGGCGTATTGCTCAAGTCCTTTTGTGCTATGAATCGAGTGCCCGATTGGGGTGCATAAAGGACTTGAGCAAACATCTGTTGTTAACTAGGGCGAAGAGGGAACTCACGCATGAATGAATGTATAACGCATGTTCGCATGTACGCGCGCGTGCGTGCGTGTGCATGAATGCGTGTGAATGCTGTACTGTGATGGCAGTGTGCAGGAATATGAGTGCTACATGCTGTGCGTGTGCGCACACTCGTGCATGTTATTGTGTGCACAATATGTGATAAATGATCTACACAAACTAATTATCAACCTAACTAACTAAGCCACGCAGCTGCGCGGAGTCTTCACCTGCCTGCGCACCGTGGCTGCTGACTCCTGCACACTGAAAACGCACCAAAACTGTGCACTGCAACGCGAGACTGAATTACATGGTGTGTTGAGAAAGGGTTACACAAACCGTTTTGTAATAAAATAAGATTGATTGCTGTTTGCAAATGTAATATTATGGATATTAGGAATATATTATAGATAAATATTATGTTGATAATAATTGATAATAAATGAAAATATTCTATTATTAATAATAATATACTAATACTATTATAATATTACAAAAATTTATGCAATATATTGATAATATTATTAGTACTATAATACAACTATGGCCATCCTATTATTATTAATACTATTAATATAATCCAAAATCGCCATCCAGCATAAACAAATATACTGTGCCTTTGCATAAATACTAAAATTTCATGGTTGATATATAATTTCAAATTATTAATAATTACTATTAATATAATCCAGGACCGCCATCCAGCATATTTGCACAAATACCAAAATATCATGGTTGATATAAAATTTCACATTATTGATAATAGCTGAATATAAGGTCAGATATTGTATTATAATAATAATTATATAATGTTATTATAAAATTATAATAATAATATAATATCATCAATATTATTAATATAAATAAATAATAATATTAATAAACATTAATAATAAGAATAATTTAATAATAATAATATTATTAATTTTGTAAAAGATGGCAAACCTATTGTTAGATAGTACCAAAATACCAAAGATCCTGCATACTGCTGATACTGTTACAGTATTGTCAGATAGTACCAAAATACCAAAGATCCTGCATACTGCTGATACTGTTACAGCTCTATAATAGGCCTAAATGTACGCGATTAATTACAGAATATCAAACGCGTCACATATCGTCAGTGATAGTAATAGTACCTGGGCTTGGGGAATCACAGTGGCAGTTCGGTAAAAATTCAGTGCATTATTCCATAAATACTATTATTAATATTAGCATTAATAATAATATTGTATCGATAATATAAAATATCCTATTATACTACTACAACCAAAAAAACTGAATAATTGGCAATAATATACACTTATCTCCTACCTCATCTCTGGAATGATACATCTTTATAAAATTTTAACGAATATCGCCCAAAAATCGCCCTCGAAATCTAGTTACACATACAGTGTGGTCACCTAAATAATTACAAAAACTGTACTCAATCATACCAGAAAAAGTAGTTTTCAATAAATAATGATAAATGGCCAATTATCGAAAAATAGTGACACAAAAACACTGCAATCAACACGATGTCATGTAAAACTTAGTATGGCAATGCCAACAAAATGGATAAGTAAAATCGAGAAATGAACTCAAGTCTGGCTTACCTCCTGGCTTTGGCCACTACCTCGTGGCTAACACAAACAATATGAAAGATATGTCTGTGATGGTGAAGGAATACATGGACGGTAGTTTCATTTCCGCCAACACTGGCACTGCTGTACGGATGATGAAGCCCTCCCTGGTCGTTTCCGACAGTACGTGTTGTTTGGGTACCGACACCACATTTCGGTGTAACTGCCCCAACAAACATGATAGCTCGTTCTCTAATTTTCTACCGGTGGGCCCCTCGGCATGGCAACCCTGGAAATCAATGGGCCCCTCGTATGGTTCCCTATCGATACGGCTCGCTGACGCAATGATGAATATTTGGCGCGATGGC
>Ga0129327_10002141_pt1 | contig 11529 bp, 4 predicted proteins | sample CPBDNA_6_FD_111799 | JGI IMG/M metagenome (GOLD analysis project Ga0129327, IMG submission 111799) | Freshwater to marine salinity gradient microbial communities from Chesapeake Bay, USA - CPBay_Spr_31_0.8_DNA | ecosystem: Environmental > Aquatic > Marine > Coastal | place: USA: Chesapeake Bay...
ATAGTGGTTTTTGCGCGCGTTGTTTCTCTGTTGTTGTTGTTGTTTTGTTGTTTGAGAACAGACAGAAACTTTTTCAGAGAAACTGAAAAAATTTTACGAAAAAAAATAAAAAAGAAGAGAAACATTTCCTCAAACACATTTTGCGCTCAAACTTTTTACAATACTGCTGTGTAATGAGAGCAATAATTAAAAAGGGAGGCGAAAGACAAAACGTTAACTTATGTGGTGGTGGTGGTATATAAAGGTGTGCATTACAAATTTAAGAATATACATATATATGGGTACCCTGTATGTGTGTCTACTTATTTTACTCAACAAAACAACCTCTTTTCTTCTCCTTTTTAAATACACGCGTGTGTAAATAAATCGAATAATGACTATATTATTTCTCACTTTTTTTAAATGAGATGTTCTTTCTTTTCGTTTTGACTAGTATGCTGCTGCTTATTCCGATCGAGCAGCGTAGGAGGTGAAGTGCATCTCTTTGCAGTCGATGCCAACCATGGCTTCGCCCAAACCGCACGAGACTTCGGCGATGATTTTCGGGTCGTTGTAGTGCGTCACCGCTTGAACAATCGCTCGCGCTCTCTTGGCCGGATCGCCGGATTTGAAAATACCAGAACCAACGAAAACACCATCCATGCCGAGTTGCATCATCAACGCCGCATCGGCCGGAGTCGCAACACCGCCAGCAGCAAAGTTCACCGTCGGTAATCGACCCAACTTTTTCGTTTGCGCGACTAACTCATACGGCGCTCGAATCTCCTTCGCGTACACGAACACTTCGTCTTCATCCATGGCTTGCAATCTTCGAATGTCCCCCATCACCGCTCTGCAGTGTCTCACCGCTTCAACTACGTTCCCAGTACCCGCTTCACCCTTCGTTCGAATCATCGAGCAACCTTCGGCGATACGTCTCAACGCCTCGCCCAAGTCACGGCAACCGCACAACACCGGCACTTTGAACTTGTGCTTGTTGATGTGGTTAATTTCATCCGCCGGGGTCAACACCTCGCTTTCGTCGATGTAATCAATACCAATAGACTCCAACACTTGCGCTTCAACAAAGTGCCCGATTCTCGCTTTCGCCATCACCGGAATCGTCACCGCTTCTTTAATCAATTTAATCATCGTTGGGTCGCTCATGCGCGCGACGCCGCCATCCTTGCGGATATCCGCCGGGACTCTTTCCAAAGCCATGACGGCGACCGCACCGGCTTCTTCGGCGATTCTCGCTTGCTCGACGTTGACGACGTCCATGATGACGCCACCTTTTAACATCTGTTTTTGTTTATAAAAGAGAGGATAAAAAAGGAAGATTATTGATTGTGAGTGTTTCGTTTTTTTTTCACTTTTAAAGCGATCGAGAGGATGTTGTTGAGCTTTTTTTTTCGCTCACACTCATGGAAAGAACGACGAAGAAAGAAAGAATAAAAAAAAGAGTGACGTGCCCTCTCGCATTTTTGTTGTTAACAATTTCTCTTCTTCTTTTGTAACGACGACGTAAACGAGAACGAACGAACGAACGACGGAGAAAGAAGAGACACGTCTCCCCTTAACGATCTTCGTCGACGCTCTTCTTTCTCTTAAACTCTCTTTGCTGACTACTTTTGTATGAGTCGTCGTGCGAAGCAAAAAAAATGAAGAACAGAAGAAGAAGAAAGACGTCACGAGAAGGGAGAAAGACGATGACGCCGACGGCGGAGGAGAAAAGAAAATCCATCCACGCTCGAAAAACGCGCGAGTTCTCTCGGATGCGAATCGCGTACCTGCGCCAAACCAGCTTTAACGGCAAAATTGCCTTTCTCTACGTCCGTGTTCCCACTCATTTTGTCTACTTCTGTGTATATGTGTACTCGCTCGCGCGCGCGCGTTCTTCAAAAAAGTGTGACGTTTTGCGTGAAAATCTTTCCTTTTTTTTTTCTCTCCTCAGTTTTCTTCGAAGTTCGAGAATGATCAAACGCACCAGAAATTGACATCTGGCAAACTTCACCATTTGATGACGTCCTTTTTTTTTTTGATGAGCACCAAGAGAAGATGATGAGTTGCGAACCTATGCGTATGGGTGCGTGTATGTGGTTGTTAGAAAAATGGATGATGGACGACTCGCGTCCGTCGTCGTATATAACTTCATTAGTATTTACTATCATCTACATCTAAACTTATAAACTTAATTCTTCGCTATCATCGTCATCGTCATCGTCATCGTCCTCCTCGTCCTGGTCGTCGTCGTCGTCGCGTTTTAAGCCTCTCAACAAGGACGTTCGCAAGCGCAAGGCGTTACTGGCGACGGATTGATCGCACCTTTTCATGACCCATATGCCAACAAAATTTGCCATCATTGCGCTCGACACTAAAAGCCAACACCCGGGTTCGAAGTACGTGTCTAAATCGAAGCAATCGTCATCGATTTGTTGTCTGTCGGCGTTCGAAGACGAATCGCTCGTTTGACCGGTGCCTCCTATTGAGGCTAACATGGTGTTGAACTTTAGACATCCCCCACCGACGACAAAATTGGCGAATTGTTTGATTTGAAGCATAGCGGCAACGACGGCGAATAAAACGACGTCTAAAGAGGACCAAGCGCTGAAAATTTCAGCCATCGTTTGTACTCTTCGTTGCATTCGAGGAGTCAAAGGCCAAATCCAAAGGAAACATAAGATCAATAGTTGCGCTAAAGGCGCGACGACCGCAAAGACATATAACGTCGATTGTATGAAGCGCGGGCCTACGTGTTGGAAGAAGATGGTTATGGTCTCGCTTGATGTCATTGTCGCAGATCCACCCGCGTATTTATCGATGCTCGCGTGCGGTAAAGCTTCAGCCAACTTGACCAACGAATACGATCGAGTCTTTTCGCTCGACCCGAGCGCGTATCCTGCAATTCCCAAGAAATCAAACTTGATGGACGGTATGTTCACACCAACGGCGAGAAAAACAATCGCGGCTACTAACAAGAGAAAAACACCGACGGCTTGTGCCGCCGCCATTTTCGTTCGTAACAAGACCGACGGTCTGTTCACGTCTCTTCGCCACAAAGGCGTCGCGGTATCGTCAACTTCAGTTTTTGATCGAACCGATTTGCGGTGAAGAAAAAGAGTTACGTGTCCCAGAACCAAGGAGAGAACGGTCGCGAAGAGAAAGACGTAAAACGATCGTTTTGGAGTAACGACGACGTCCAAATCTCCAAACGATGACGGTGACAACTTTTTAGATGCGTCGTCGTAATCATCATCATCTTCAGTCACGTGTAAATGGAATCGAAAACCAACCATAAACATTGTCATCACGAACGAATCAAACAAGCTCCATTTACCGAGTCGATCGACAAACTTTAAACATTTGCCTCTGGTTGATGCTTTAACGTTCTTGCCGCTGATTTCCCATAAAACAAACATCGACAACAGTTTCACGTACGGCCAGACGCCAGAAAAGAGAACAATGCAAATCGCAATAGCGTACACTTTAGCGTGCCACATGTCTCTGACGGTGCCGACTAAGGAGAAGTTGAAGAGATCCTCACGCGAGGCTTGAATGACGTTATACTTTTGTCTTTGTGGTTGCTGCTGCTGCGGATTATTGTCGTTGGTAGTACTCGACGATGAAGTATTAGCATACAATAAACTCTTTCGTCCGCCTTTGATGGCGCTGAGAAGCGCGTCGTTCAAAGAAGGCGGCGACGACCGCTCCGAAGAAGGAATAGTAGACGCAGAATCAATGACTGGCGTCGTCAGCGTCGCAAACAGCGACACTGATGCCCCCGAATCCATATTCGCACTCAAAAACAAAAGAACGTTGGCGATAAACAATAATCGCAACGACCATCGAGAGTTTACTGGTGTCGATTTCGATAACGAATCTTCCATCGAAAAAAGCTTCTTGTACCTCGAAGACTTGTTTCTTTGCGTGCTTCGCATTTCATCTGCCTTCTTCCCTCTCGATGTGTGTGTTCGCCAGGCGGTTTCCGGAAAGCGCATGGTGTATTCCTCGCGTTGGCTTCTGCGTTTCCGTCGCTCTTCTTCTCGTTCATCATTATCACCGTCATCATCATCATCATCATCATTATTCGCAAACGCGTCGCCGTCCGAGTACGAATCTGACGACTCGTTTGTGGTCAATAATGAAGCTAGAATTGCCGATCCTGAACGATTTCTACTATGCGTTTTCTTATTACTATCCTCCTTTTTCTGCTGCTCCTGTTTGTGCTTCGAACCACCAGTAGTATCATTAAGTAACGCTTCGTCGTCGTCGTCGTCGTTGCTGCTCGTATCTTCATCTGACTCATGCGCAAAAACGATTGTGCCATCACCATCGATGTCATCATCATCGAATGGATCGTGCATCTCCCGCGCTTTCAGCTTCTTCATCGCTTGACGATTGAGTTTTCGTATGAACGAGGCTGGAACGACGAAGTATGTCAATAACGCGAGTGCGATACAACTCAAACCAAGAATAAAGAAGAATATCGATACAACCGTATTCGCGGTTTTAATCAACTCCAAAGATTTTACGTTCTGTTTTGGACACTCCTGTCTACTAATCTCGTAGAACTTCTCCAGTATGAGCGCGTTCAATAACGGTTCTAGAACAGCTTTGAACTCGCCGGCTGCAATCACGGAAACTACGTTTTGATAAGAAGTCGTAATCAACTCGGAGAGGTTAGAAATCGCTGATTGCAGATCAACCTCTAAGTTGTTCTCATCGCTACTGCTGCTGCTGCTGCTACTGCTATCACTACTACTAATATTTGTATCGCTATCGATTATTTTCAACCGACCAATCTTGCCGTCCCATAACAATCGCTCGATGTCAAACTTTTCAACGATACCAAACAAACAAGCCATATTTTTGAACTGCTCTTGCGTCAACAATTGCCATTTTTTCTCAACGACGCGTAAGTCGACATCCATTCCAATTTCCATATCGTCTATTTCGAGAGATAATGTGACGTTTTCGATCCAGTTGTTGTTTTGGTTTGTCGAAGAAATTGAGTCTCGAGCTGCGGGAACGATTTCCAGCCGACCCTTCATCACTATACGCGTTTGATTCCACCCCACCGAGAAACCTAATAACGACGACGATGAAGATGATGAGACGTTACTAGTAACCGCTGCCTTTGTGACGTAATGCCCACCCGCTACGGGTCCGTATAAAATATCCGCGGTATCGAGCCCAACGAATTCAACTTCCGTTATCGCAAACGATATCGACCGTAATAACGAAACATCCTCTCCCTGATTGACGTCGTAAGTTTTCGATAACACGAAATAAGGTTCGCCCGTTTCTTTATCGACTAATTTCTCGCGAGGTACGAATAAGATCCCCGTGTGATTTGAAAACCATTTTATGAACTGATTGAGACTCCGCGGGCCGCTCGTACCGATGTACTCTGAGCTGATGAAGTTCAACACGCGGATTAACGTTGAATCGTCCCAGTTGAAGATTTCATTACTGTCGTTGTCATTGTCGCGATCATCGATATCACTCGATGATGAGCTTGAATTCGATGAGTCAGGTGTTTTTACCTCTGCTAAAAAGTTCTTTTCGATGTAGTTGTGGACACTTTCGAAAAAAGCGAGCGTTTTCGAGTCTTTCTCGACGCTTTGAATTTTCTCGCACGCGACTTTTGCGAACATACTCTGCATCGCTTTCGCAATTTCCGGCGCAGCTTTGTTCAATAGCTTTGCAATCTCATCGGTTCTAGACGATGGCGCAAAATGTAAACCATCAACCTCCATTTGCATGGAACATTTCGGAAATCGAACCGTCTTTGGAAGCTTATATTTCTTGTTGTTACTGTTATCGTCGTCGTCGTCGTTCGTATTTTGGCTATCATCTGGCTCTCTATCAACAAACTCAGCGTCAACTTGCAAATTGCCTTCCGTGACTTCCGCGTTGACTTTTCCTCCTACTCCTTTGGTATTTGATGTCGTCGAAACCGTCCAACCTCCGCTGCAACTCGCGCCAAAATCAATCACGTGCGCGTGCAAAGACGGTTTATCATTATCGTTATCATTATCATTGTCATCAAGAATACCAACCGAATTTGAGGAGGATGAAAACCAAGACTTTACGTCTTTGGTCGTGAAGTTTTCACACTCGATTTCCGTTAGAGATACAACGATTTTATCGTCGAACGTGGAAAAGCTTTCGTTTGGGATTTTCAACTGCAACGAATGCAACCACTTTCGCAAGAGCTCGTCGTTGTCCTGTTCTTCTTTTTCTGTGGCGCGAACGCCATCAACGCCATCAAAGAAGAACAAGAACAAGGACAAGAAGAACAAGAAGAGGAGAGGAAAGAATTTTTGGACGGATAAATCTTGACTTCTTTTTCTTTTTCTCTTCTCTTCTCTCGATATATTTATAACCGACGAAAATCCGCTGAACTTCTTCCGCATCATCGATAATTGTGAACTTCAATACTCTATCTTCTTCTTTTATTATCCTCTTCGTTATGATGATGATGATGATGAGTTCATGAACAGAGGAAGAGCTAGTCAAAGGGGAAGTTTTGGCGTGTGTGAAAGAATTGATTGAGTAATTTTTTTGTTCTCGAAGTCACGGAAAAGCAGCACTTTTCTTCTCTTTTTTCTCTCGATACAAAAATTCACTTTTTGGGGCCGTCATTGTTTTTTTACGACCAACAGCTTGGAATATTCTCTTTCACACAGAACACACAAGAACACACGACGGGTAAAGGGTATACACACACACAGAACACAGAGTAAAGACGAAATAAAAATGTTGTCGTTCTTGCACCCGTACGTGGCGGTTATCATCGATTTTATCGAGTCCATCGATGACTTTATGGAGAAAAACGGAGGCGAGTTTAACTCTTACGTTTTATCGATCATGTTGATCGTGATTGGATACGCGAAATTCATTCAGAAAGCGAAGAAAGCGAAAGGGTTGAACCAAAAAACGCAAGGGAAGTTGGAATTATTCGCCGGGGTGAACTTATTGTTGCCGTCGAAAATGCAAACCGAAATCGGATGCGCGATTGTATTCTTCGTCTTGGGACAACAGATTTTCACGAAGACGAAAGAGGCAAAGGCGGAAGTGCTGATGAGCTTTTTCGCGAAACAGATATTCCGAGAGACGTGGATGAGAAATAACAATCGCACGAGTTTGACTTTCTTACCGAACAACGTGAACGAATACGGACCGGTAAACGTGATGTATTTCGCGATTTTCATCGGGATGATATCGGGCGCGTATTTACTCGCCAAGGCGCCGGCGACGCAAGGTTCCGGAGCCGAGAAGTTAGCCGAGGAGATTCTGAAAGAGGTAGAAAAGAGACAGGAGAGTAAAAAGACGAAATAGTGAGTGATATCGATTGATTGTATGTGTAGATAGTTTTTTGATTGTTACTAAACGAGCGATGTTTCTCTTTTTTACGAGCTCATATCGCTCAAGGATCCTTTCCTCTTCATCGCGGCGTCGCTGGCGATGCGTTTTAAATTCTTCTCTTGCGTCTTGCCCGACTTCTCAACCAGTCGCGAGAAGTCGCCGGTCGCGTTCTTTAACAACGTCTGCGGGTCGTCGTATTCGGTCACTTTTCCACTATCCAAGAATAATATTTTATCCGAATCCATGATCGTGTTCAATCTGTGCGCGATAGTCAACGTCGTGCACTCGCTGAACGCCTCTCTGACGGTTTTTTGAATCAACGCGTCCGAATCCATATCAACCGAAGCAGTCGCTTCGTCCATCATGAGCACGCGAGAGTTTCTTAACAACGCTCTTCCCATGCACAATAATTGCCGCTGTCCTAAAGAAAAGTTGCTCCCATTGTCGATGACTTCCATGTCCAACTGTTTCGCCGCCGAGTCAATGGTGTTTTTCAATCCAACTTTTTCAATCACCGACCAAACTTCCTCGTCGGTGTGTTCTTCGAACGGATCCAAGTTGGTCCTGACCGTCCCGGCAAACATAAACGGATCTTGCGGAATCATGGCCATTTTTGAGCGCAAGTCTCTCAAACCTAACGTGGACACGTCCACGCCGTCTAATAACACTTTCGACCCTGGTTGTGGTTCGACGATGCGAAATAAGGCGACAAACATGGACGATTTCCCGCTTCCCGTTCGACCACAGATGCCAATTTTTTGACCCGGTAAAACCGTGAAGGAGATCTTGTTCAACACCAACGGCAAGTTTTCTCGGTACTTCATGCTCAAGTCGACAATTTCGAGTTTGCCTTTAGCCGGCCAGTTTTCCGGTATTCCCGTCGCCACGTCTGGCTCCGTCGAGTGTTTCTTCTCCAACGGTAAATCCAAGTATTGGACGACGCGTTCGACTGCATTCATTTGCGTTTCGAGTTGCGAAGCCATGTTCGTGCCGTGCTCCATGTATTTCGTCACGTCCAAAGCGTACACTAAGGTTAAACCAGCGATGCCGGCTTCGACTTTCCCTTGAATCACTAAAAAGGACGCTAATAAGACGATGCCGGTGCCAATAAATCGTAAGCGCATATTCAACCAGCACGCAGCCATGCGTTGCGAGATGAAAGCGTCTGCGTTTTTCTGAGCTTTCAAATCAGCTTCCAAAATGAAATGCGCTTGCGCTCTGTACGCTCTAATCGTTTCAACGCCTAAAACAGCCTCGCCCAATCCGCTATAAATGGGCGATCGCGTGATGGATTCGATGCGTTGCAACTCTCTACAGGCCGGAATGTAAAATCTTTGCACGGAAATGTAAATCAAGAAGATTGGCGGCAACGCAATCATAAACCACAAGGTTGCCGCACAAATGATGGCCAAAGTCGTGATGATGTTTGATATGCATCCTAAGAACTGAACGACAATACCAGGTAACACAGAATCGATAGTTTCTGTATCTCGAGAGAATCGATTAATGATTCGTCCAGACGGTGTCGTGTCGAAGAAACTCATCGGCATTTTCAAAACTCTCCCGAGGAGTTTGTTGTGTAAATTCTTCGCCGCTCTCACGCAGAAGAAATACAATACGATCGATCGGAAGAAGATGGCGATGCCGTTGACGAGGAAGATGGCGAAATAAATGCCGAGGTATTGTTTCGAGTTCCACCCGAATTTATTCTCCGCCCACCACGAGAGCCAATAATCCAGAAACGCTTTGGTTCCGTATTCGGCGCCGAAGAGACAGAAGACGAACAAGGCGGAAAACTTCGTTCCAGTCGCGCGGAAGAACTCCATGTAGACTTTTAACGAGACATTACCAATCGAGCGCTCTTCTTCTTTACCAATCATGTCGTCGGTTATGATTTTCGCTTTCGCCGGCGCTTTTTGCTCTCCTTGCGCCACAGAAATGTCCATAGATTTTCTTTTCTCGTCGACAGATTTACGCGCATCGCCGTCCAAACTCGCGCGACTGCTCTCCTCTTGATCTAATCCGTGGTGTTTCATTAGCTTTGAAAAGTCTAAACCTTTGCTCATCAACGATTTGTACGTTCCTATTTCCTGGACTTTACCTTCCTCCAAGACGACGATTTGATCCGCTTGCGGAAGGTATTGCAACGCGTTCGTCACCAAAACTCGCGTTTTGTTCTTCAAACTTCCTCTGATGACGTCTTTAAACAAAGCCGCGCCGACGTGGTTATCCACCGCCGATAAAGGATCGTCAAACAAATAGACGTCTGATTCTGCGTACAGCGCTCTCGCGATGGAGATGCGTTGTTTTTGACCACCGGACAACGTTACGCCTCGTTCTCCAATCATAGTCAAATCCCCAGCTGGGAGTAAATCTAAATCGTCCATGAGTTGCGAACGTTTTAAAGTATCTTCGTACAACTTTGAATCGTACGGTTTCCCGAACAAAATGTTGTTACGAACGGAGGTGTTCAAAATCCACGCCGTTTGCGCGACGAACGAAGACGTGCCGGAGAGCTTGATTTCACCCGATTTCAGCGTGATGAATTTATTCAGAGCGGACAACAAGGTCGATTTACCACAACCCACTGGGCCGATAATCATGGTTAAACTTCCAGGTTCGATGTTGATGGAGACGTTCGTCATGCCAAACGGTTCTTGTTGCGGCGAATTTTCGAGCTCTTCCTTCTCCTTCGCCGCTTTCTCTTCGTCCAGCTTTTTCTGTTCTTTCTTCGACACGCGCTTTGGTTTCTTTGTCGGTTTCTTCTTCGTTTGAATGGGACCGTCCTCTCCGCTCGCCGTCGTCGCTGGCGCGCCGCTTTTAGAAGGTGGAGCTCCTCCTCCTTGACCGGGCTTATTTTCTTCCTCCTTCAGTTTCTTCGGCAACGTCGGCCAGCAAAAAGACGCGTCGTTCAAAACGACTCGCCCGGGGTCCGACCCGTCAATCTCCACGTCCAAACTTTCGTCTTGGTCCAAGAACGAGCCTAAACGTTGTATCGCGTTCAACGCGTTCAACAGCGAGGTCAACAAAAACGGCACTAAAACGAGCGGAAATCTCAAGGTGTTGAACAACGCCAACGCCGTGTACGCCGTTGGCGCGGTAATCTCATTTCCTGCCAAAGAGAACGACCCGAACGAACACACGGCAATGAAAATTGGAGTGGAAAACAACGCGACGCCAAACAACGCGCTGATTTTTTGCGCTCTCCACACTAAATTAATCTCTTCCTCTCGAATTTTCTCTGCTTGCCCTTTAAATGTCTTTTCCCAGGCGTAATATTTGATCACCTTCATCCCGCTCACGACTTCACTCAAGATGTTCACTCGTTTGTCCGCACACTGAACAACCAAGCGTCTCAGCGCGAACAACTTCTTTGCCACGGTCGCGGTGAAAGGCGCGGCGATTAAAATACACGCAAACCCAACAAACGCGGACCATTCGATGACATCGTACAAAAGCGTAAACGAAGCGACGATAAAAATCGGCGCCGCCCACAAGTTGTGAATCATAGAGAACAAGTCTTGCAACTTATTCACGTCGTTGGACATTAGCGTGACAATTTTCCCGGTACTTTCCGCCTGTAAACCTTTCGGCGACAACTTTAAGACTTTCCTGTACAACGCCACCATCAGCGTATTCCTCACGGCGACGCCGACTTTTTGCAACGCGAATTCCTGATGCGCGGCGCAAAAGTTGCTAAAAATGCTCGCCCCGGTTAAAATCCCGGCAAACATGTACAACTCGTTCGTCGTCGAGCACATATCGTCGACGGATTGTCCATCTTGTAAGAACCCCGAGTTGGCGGCGTAAAAATTTCTGCACTGAATGCCTTTCACAATCTCCCTCAGTAACAAAGGTCCTGCAAAAATCGCTCCTTGCGCAATCGCGAACAAAAATCCAGTCCACACGAACGTAAACTTGTGTCTTCGGAGTAAAACCCTGATTAAATTCTTGTCGTTCTTCCCTCTCAAACGTTTCTCTTCTTCCCACTCGTTCTGAAAGTTTTCGTGCAGAAAAGAAGACTCTAACTCGGGCAAGTGCGCTAAATCTTCCAACTCTAAGCGTCGAATTTGACCGACGGAGATGAGTTTGGTGACTTGCGCGAAGAAGAATTTATGAAACGGAGAGTTCTTGACGGACCAATCGATGATTGGAATTCCAATGTCCACTTTTTTATTC
>Ga0129327_10002143_pt1 | contig 11527 bp, 10 predicted proteins | sample CPBDNA_6_FD_111799 | JGI IMG/M metagenome (GOLD analysis project Ga0129327, IMG submission 111799) | Freshwater to marine salinity gradient microbial communities from Chesapeake Bay, USA - CPBay_Spr_31_0.8_DNA | ecosystem: Environmental > Aquatic > Marine > Coastal | place: USA: Chesapeake Bay...
ATTAATTCGTTTCAAAGTCCACGACGCATCCGTCCGCGCATCGTTCGATGCCGTATTCCAAGCCGTCCACCAAAGCGCGAAACGAAGCTTCGATGATTGAGCTGTGCGCCCCGACAGTTCTCCAACGCAAATCCGTCGCCGAATCAACAAAGTCAATCGTTACTCTGGTTACCGCCGCAGTCGTACCGCCTTGACTGAGTAAATCAACTTTATAATCGCTCAGTGAAATACCATCGAGCTGAGGGAAATCATCTCGCAAGGCTGAACGAAGCGCTTTCGCCAACGCATCAACCGGACCGTTTCCTTCCGCTACGCTCAAACGCGTTTCCATATTCTTTGTCAAGAACGTATCTATCTTCACAATAGCTTGGTTGGAAGAAAACGATCCTTCCTTGTAACCCTCCGACGGGGCTCTGTTTCTATTGGTACCGTTGCCGTTGCTGCTGCTATTACTATCACTACTACCACTACCACTATCACTACTACCGTCGTCATCATCTTCCTCTTTCGCGACGACTCCGAACGATGTCGAGCCAGAGTGAACGGTGAATTCAACAACGTTAAACGGTGCCTCGTAATCCGAGGCAGCGCGTTGAAACAAAATATCCACGCTCGCGCCGGCATCTTCGAGAATAAAACCTTTACTTTCTAAACTTTTTATTTGCGCGAGAACCTTCTTCGCCATGTCGCCGCTGACTTCGCGACCGGTTTTATACGCCGCGTCGAGAACGTTCCCTCTGCCGCTTAATTCTGAAACCACCGATCGAGCAGAGTTTCCGACGAGTTCGGGAAGTATGTGGTTGTAACTCATGGGCATCTTCTTCAACGCAGCGACGTGTAAACCACCTTTGTGTGCGAAAGCATCCGGTCCGACGTACGGTTGCCGAGCCAAAATGTCTTGTCTGCAAATTTTCGCAATCGTTCGCGCGCACTCGGTAAGTTTCGCGAGCTCGCCGTCTGGAACGACTTTTTTACCCATTTTTAATGCTAAATTCGCGGCAATAACGACCAAGTCTGCGTTGCCCGTTCGTTCGCCGTAACCGTTGAAACAGCCTTGTACCATCGTCGCCCCAGCTCGAACGCCCGCGATGGAGTTCGCAACCGCCAAACCGCCGTCGTTGTGCATGTGCACGCCAATCATCGTGTCACCGAGAGACTCGACGACTATTCGAGTGATTGCTTCGACATCCCACGGCATCATGCCTCCGTTCGTATCGCACAAAGCGATGGCTTTAGCTCCAGCGTTTGCCGCCGTCTTTAAGCATTTTAAAGCGTATTCGGGATTGGCGTTGTATCCGTCGTAAAAATGTTCGGCGTCTACGATGACATCCTTCCCGTTCTCGATGAGATACGCGACGCTCTCTTCGATGAGTTGGAGATTTTCCTCTAAAGTCACCTCCAGAACTTTTTCACACTGTTCGTCCCACGCCTTTGCTACGATACACGCGACTGGTGCCGGGCAATCCAACATAGCTTGGAGTCCGGCGTCTTGTTCGACCGATACGCCTTTGCGTCTCGTCATACCAAACGCAGATATGAACGTGTTGGTATTATTATTCACGTTTTTGTTTTTATTTTTGTTGGAAACATCGGCAGCATCAGTGTAGGAAGAGTTTTTACTCGATCCAGAGTTGGATTGCGAGGACATTTCGCGCGCGTTGTTCGCTTCGACTTCGAAATATTTCGCATCTTTCGGGTTGGATCCAGGGTACCCTCCTTCGATGAATCGAACGCCGATTTCTTTCAATCGTTTTGAAACCGCGAGTTTATCGTCTAAAGTGAGCGACATCCCGACTTGTTGCGCGCCATCTCTCAACGTCGTGTCGTATAACGCGATTTCGTTTGTTTCGAGTTTGAACGCATCTTTACTGTTCTTTGCTTTCGTTATTGAAGAACGTTTTTCTTCCTCTTCAGCCGGGGGCGGCGAATTGGTTTTCAGAACACTTTTGGGAGGAGGAGGAAGCTTTCTTCTGCTTCTGCTTCGAGAAAGTTGGACGATTTTTAGATCGGTTCTTTTCTTTTTAACCAAGAACAACGGTGTTTTTGATGTTGTTGTTGTCGTCGTCGTCGCGCCCATCATCATCATCATTCGTTTTGTGCTTTCAACTTCCTTAAGATACACAAACACCTTTAAAAAGAGTGATGAATTCACGTGGGAATGAATTATGCGCTTTTTTTTTAAAAGCTCTTCATCCAAAGCAAACAAAAAACATGAAAAAGAAGAGCGTGATGAAAAAAGAGAGAAAGATTTTTGAATTTATCACCTGTCAACACAAAATATCAACGTCACCTCTCTCTCTCTCTCTCTGAGAATAACTATTTATACACACATTTCAGAATAACCATCATCATCATCATGGAGAGTATCAATAATAACAACGAGGATGATAACTTGACTGAATACGAGCGCCAGAGAATCGCGCACGTCGCGAGGAATAAGCAATACATGGCGCGTTTGGGAATAACTGATTTAGCCATGGTTGTTCACAATCACAACAACAAGAACGAAAACAACAACGAAGAAAAGAAGAAGAAGAGAAAGACGGTACCAAAACTGAGGACAGAACCGACGCGAGCATCTTCGCGTATTCAAAAGAAACCAGCGGAATTAGACGGATCATTCATCGATGAATACAGCGAACTCGAAATGTGGAAAAAAGAAGCGAAAAGGAAAAAAATAAGTACGAGTGACGACGATGAAAGTAACAAAGAGAACCACGTCAACTCCACCGTGGAAGCGTTGGAAACGTCCCGAGAATGGTTGGAAAACGCCCGGACGATATTATTGAAGAGAACAACATGCAAGAAGAAATCCAACGGTAACGAATCATCAGCTAAGACGACGGCGAACGAGCACTGGAGACACGAGGCGTTGGCGAGGTGGGGCGACTGCGTCCCGGAAATAGAAGCCGTCGCAGACTGGAAAGCGTTTGTTACCTCGAGATTGGGGACCCCTCCACCGCCGTCGCCATACATGTTGTTACAAGAATATTACTGCCACGACGGATGGCAGTTGTTAATAGCGGTCGTTTTGATGAGTCGAGTTTCGAGCGCGGATGTTAAACACAGGTGCATATCAGGCTTCTTCGAGAAATTTCCGACTCCCACTTCGTTTCACAAAAATGCGACGCCGGATAGTGTCTTTGAGATTATTCGTCCTCTGGGATTATTTCCAAATAGAATGCGCGCGCTCGTTGAATTGACCACCAGATTTCTCTCCGAGTGTGGTAAATTTGAAGTCGGACTCACCCCGGAGTTGAAAATTTTTGGTATCGGCGTCTTTGGAATGGACTCGTACATCGTGTTCTGTCAAGGCGATTTAACGCACGAACCGGACGATAAAAACGTGAAAGCGTTCGTGAATTGGCAGCGCAAGAACAAAGTCAAAGTCGAAGAAGAGTAAGCTAATTAAAAAGTAGAAGAGTAAAATGTGTAAATAGAATTTTGTTCCGTAAAAAATTTTCTTGACGAAAACACGCGTCTAATTTATATTGCGCTCTTTTCGCTTGTTGTATGTAAACCTTCTCGCCGACATCGGTTTTTCGCGTAGGAGATGTGAATAAACACACTCGTTTAACGCGAGAAACGTCACTTTAATTTAGCGAGCGAAGCACCACCATGACATGGTACTTTTTGCGGAAAACACAAACAAAACGTTGCGAGCTCTTTCTCTCTTTTATATAAAAGATGAAGAGTTTTTAATAAACACAGTGTTCCTTCTCTTCCTCGGACTGAAGCCTTTTTTCGCAGGCATCTTAGCACATGGTGTCAACCATGTTGTCGATGCAGGCGACTTCCGGGAAATCGTCCCCGGCTGGATCAGTCGGACTTTCCGCGACGTTGAACGTCTTGATGACTCCGTCGTCGATGTACATGGCGAAACGCTTGGATCTCCCCGGACCAAGCTTGGAGCACGGTCCTGGGTGCGTCAATTCGACGCCCAAGTTTTCAACCATAACGGAGTTCGGGTCACCCATGAACGTAATGTTCGTGCCCGCAATACCTTGTGCCTCTCCCCACGCATCCATGACTTGCGTGTCGTTGGTACAGAAAATGATCACCTCATCGATCCCAGCGCCCTTCAATTTATCTTGTCCGGCAATATAACCCGGAACTTGACACGTGGATCATGTAGGTGTGAAAGCACCTGTTTGAGTAATATTATGAGAAAGATAGTTTCGGTTAGTGAGAGAAGCGTTTATGTATTTATAATAATAGAAAAGAAGAAAAGAAGAAGAGAATAATTCCCAACGAACGAATCCGCAGCCGATCGATCTCGTGTTGTGTTAATTTTTGGAGAAGAAAGAAAACAAGACGCACCTGGAAGGCCGACCAAGATGACCTTTTTGCCTTTGCATCGTTCAGCCATGTTGACTGGTGTTGGCATGCCATCGATCCAAGGACCGAGTTGCAATACGCCACTGATTTGATCTCCAACTTTAGCACCCATTGCGCGCGTCGTTAAACTGAACGATTTTTTTTTGTGTTGTTGTTGTTGTTTCAACGAAAAAATCGCTCCTCGTCGAGAGGAGAAATTCGTCTGCGTCGTCGTCATCGTGGACATCATTTTCGTCTTATAAATGTTGTTGTTCAAGAGCAGCGCACTGGTCGTAGAAGAAGAAGTGAATAATAATTTAGCAGAAGATGATGTCGTGAACTGAGTGATTTTCCTCAAGTACATAAACTACCGCGTGCTGTTACTATTATTACTATATGTCTCTTTTGAGTGCGTGTGCGTGTACCTTATTGAAAGGGTGTGTCGTGCGCGCGCTGAAAATAGTGAGGTGGTGCGATGGGATAGAATTCTTCTGCCCAAAAAAGGAGAGGGAAAACCTTTGTTTTTTTGTTTGCAAAAGAAAATCGACCGGCAATCAGGGTTTAGCAGCATTGAGAGAGAAAAGAGAGAAAAGATGAGTTCGTTACAAAAAGATGATTACGATGATGATGATGAAGATGAAGGCGAAAGAAGAGAGAAGCAAAAGGAGGAGAAAATAGTATTAGAATCATCAATCAGGTTGATGATGATTAAGATGATGATGATGATGAAGACGATGACGACGATGATGAAAGGTGATGATGACCGGTCCCAATCTTCATCACGCATCGAAAAATCTTCCGTGTGTAAAATAAGATATAGAACATCATCGAAAACGCCCGCAATAGTATCTCGGTTTCTTTCCTCACGCCACGGCTCTGGCGTTCTCTTGAGCACTGAAAAGTATGCCGCCGCTAATGAGATAGATGCGTTCAATCGAGAGGATTTCTTCGTGTTGACGGCGGCTCACGTCGCTTCCATGGCAGGTACAAGACGAGATGGACTCGAATGTGTTTTTCCTTCAGATTTTAAGAAGGAAAAAGCGGTTTCGGTTCAAGCGGAAATCTTTAGCGTTCACGAGCGACTCGATTTAGCACTTCTACGAGTCGTATCTTCGCCTTCATCTGTCTCCTCTGTCTCCTCCTTATTGTCTTCTCGTGGGTTAGAGTTGCCCCAAAAGCGTAACGAAAAGATGAAGGAGACCCAAAGAGTTCGAGCGTTTGGGTATCCCATGGCGTACGCCAATCCATTTTTTAGCCTCGTTGGGGACTCGGAGCAGTCAAACGGTGAAATCATAGGATATTCGGAAGATTGTACGCACATCGCGCACACGTCAACCGTCTCGAGTGGATGTTCGGGAGGTCCTTTACTCGACGACGATGGTTACGTTTTGGGCGTACATTCTTTCGGCGATAAATTCTACGGCGGCGAAGCCGACGTGGCGGCGTGTTGTTTCGAAATGGATTTGATAGATATGTTGAATAAACCCGCTCAATCACCCAGCGATTGGGACACGAGCACAATTAACGAAAAAATTATGAAGAGCTCGCTGAAAGCGATGCGAGAAATCTTCCCAGATATTCCCGAGAAGGAAGCGAAAAAATGGATTCTATGATGCGCGCGGGACCGCGTGGACGTGATGTGATGAACTAGTTCATGGTTGTAATCCTACCTTTATGGTCAGTGCTACGTGCGCGCTATGAGTGCTACTTTCTTCTACATGCTGTTTGCTAAGAAGTCGTCCGATACCTCTACCCCTTTTCCCTCGTTTCCTTCACTTGCTCCTCCGCTTTGGTAAAAAGCCGCATCTTCAGCTGATGAAAACGACCCGTACGTGTTTTGAAATCGAGATCCTGTGTTCATCTCCCACATTTCCCCTATATCCAATTGCTCCACCCACGAACGTGGAAAGGTTGGATAAGATATATCCGTATCCTCCGTGCGATCGTTTCTTTTTACTCCTACTCTATCGTTCCGAACTTCTATGACGTATCCAACGACTGGTCGGATGTCGAACCTTTTCTTCTTCTTTGAACTTTCTGCGTTTGCCTCTCGTTTTCTTTCGTCGTCGCCGCCGTCGCCGCTCGCACCACCCACAGTCTTTGTCGACATCAATGAGTATCCCTCGTTGTAGTATTTTTTTCGTTTACTCAAGTCTGGATACGGTGCACCTTTACGAGCGTAAACTCTCACCCTGTCGCCTGGTTGTATCCCTCGTTTTGCCCTCTCTTCGAGTATTTTTTGTCTCTGTTGTAACAGTTTCGCGTTGGCTTCTGCGGCTGCGTGCTCCGATGCGGATACTCCGGATCCATACGAATCTTCCATAGCCATTAAATCTTCATAGTTTGAGAATTCATCATCCCCCTCGTCGTCGATATTTGTTGCTTTCCTTCCGTCGTTGTCGTTTTCGTTGTTCTTCTTCCCGGACGATGATGATGACGATGTGGAAAACATCATCATTTCCAACATCGTTTTTTGTGCGCTTCTCGTTCTTCCTCCTTTTCCTCCTCTCAAAAGATGCAGCCGAAGAAGAAGTTGAGGAGAAGAAACAGAAAAAGAGGATAAAATCGAAGATGGAAGATAGCGGCGAGGCATGATGCCTTTGTTTTGTATCTAAAATCCCCCGTGCGGCGTATTCATCTCTTCTTCTTCTTCTTTTGTTTTTTGTGTTGTTGTTTCCAATTTCGCCATTATTTTTGTCACGTCAGTTTTACATCAGCGCGAAGAAGAAAAATGGAGACCACGAGTGGTGGGCGCGATGCTAAACCACCGTCGATACCATCGACGATAACCTCTTCCTCTTCCTCTCATCATCATCATCATCATCACATCATCAATAATAACAACAACAACAAAAATCGAAACGGTGGAGTCAAATCGAGAGACGCTGGAGCAGCGTGGAAAAACAAACTCCGAGAAGAAGTTTTACGACGCGTCAAGGAAAATAGAAACGAGATCCTCTCCGCCGCTCGAAACAACCGCTCGGCATTGATGGAGAAAATATTATCCACAGAAATGACTCGCTCGTGCGTAAAACGAGGACGAGGAGAAAGATTTGACGCGGTTGTATCGTCCTCACCAATCGAAGAAGAAGAAGAAGAAGAAGAAGAAGAAGAAGAAGAAGAAGAAGAAATAAAAAGCGAAAAGAAGACAAAAATGTTATCAACGACGATGAGAAGAGAAGCACCGTCGCCGACGTCATCCGTCGACAGTCGCTCGTGGGACGACGTGCTCGCCACCTCGTCGTCGACGAGAGAAATCTCGAAAGAGGAATACGACGAGTTGATTAACGCGATGTTGATGAAGTTTGAAGCCGAAGCGAAAGAGGAGGAAGAGGTACTCTTAGCAGAACAAAAATACGCCATAGACGAAGCGGACGAGAGGGAACTCGACCTCGCGTTAGAGCAAATGCAAGCGTGGGAAATTGATGATCGTAATTCGGATCCGAACGATCCAGTTGTCTTATGTCCTCTCTGTAAAACGCGGCGATTGCTCACGTCGCCAGGTTCGAACAAATCGCGCGTGTTTTGTGGGTGCGAAAACGGATTTCGCATCGATATCGACGGCGGTCTCGTTTTCCTACGCGACCGACTCGCGAGTGCGTTTGAGAACCATCGCACGTTCACGATGGAAGAAGGTGAAAATTTCTGCGCAGAAGTTGACTTGACGTTTCAGTTTGGCCATCATCAAGGACCGACGACGGTAAAGGGGGGTTCGTCGACGATGGACGAGTTGAACCGCGTTTTGTTCGCCTCGTGTAACTCGTGCGGTTTCCTAGAAGCAATAATATAGTTAAAAAACAACAGCAGCGGTAGAAGTTAGAAGCAGCAGCAGCAGCAGCAGCGATTAGCGCGCAGGTAAAACAGTAGGATATAGCACGGATTTTAAAATGAGATACTTATGAGTCGAATACAAACTACTAAATTCTATACGCGGTCGTGGAAGGAACTAAGCAGCAGGTGATTTGAGGCGAAGAAATTTTCAAATTTTCAAATTCGCAGGTTCAATTCTTCATAACAATAAAGCATCATCATCAACATCATCATCATATCATCATCATCGTCCATTAAAGAAGAAGACGACGAAGAAGAAACATGTCAGCAAACAAACAACCTTTCGGTGGAAATTCCGCGAACGTTCCACAGCAAGTGCAAACGATAAAGTCGCGAAGTGGAACAGTACATGTGAGGTATACAATTAGTCCGACCACCGAGAGCGAAACTTTGGTGAGCTCTAACGACTTTAAGACGTCGATGTCGATACGAGAATTGTGCGAGGAATACGACGGATGGTTCGATAAAGAGTCGCGCGTCTATCGATTGCCTTGGTCTCAATACATCGCAATTGCGGAAGCTTTAACGCGCTTGAAATACAACGTGAATTTTATAAACAAACCACTCCCCAAGGAAGAGAGAACAGAATTGAAAAAAATGGAGCTTGCGCGTTTGACGAAAGATGTGGACATGGCAGACGCTGCTTATGAAATGGCAACGATCCGAGCTACGCAAATCGAGCGCGCGTGTGCAGAAATATTGAAAGAGGCGGATTTATCCACCATCAATACGAAAGATTTGTGTTCGCGAGCATATAATACCGAGCTCGTGGACGTATTCGCGAATACGCTCGATTCGAGCGCTTTGAAACTCGCCGTAAAGAGAGGGGTGCGCAAGTTCGTCAATAAATGGATAAACGAGTGCGAATGCGACGAAGACCGTACGACGCTGGGAGAAGAGTTGACTTCAGAATGGAAATACGAAAAAGCAGTCGCGTATGTCTTGAACAACGAAACAAACTTGGAAACGGACGGGACGAAGACCGTAACGAAACGCGTTCTGAAAAGACTCAACGAAGAAGACAAATACGAGGAAGTGTCGAAAACAGTAAAAGGATTGATTAAAAGTGCAATTGGGCGAAGCGAGAAGATAGAGCTTGAAAAGTCGTTCCTGATATCGTGGAAAGGAGGAGGAGGAAAAGAGGTTGACGATGAGGATGCGTTGCAAAAGAACGCGGAAGAAGCGCTCGACAAACTCACGACATTCGAAAGTGCGCTCGAGGAAAGAGAAGAACACGCCGCCGAGATGTTAAAGGTGGCTACTGAACGTCGAAAAAAGAGAAAAGCGCAAAGTATTAGTACAATAGAACAAGCACCGGTGATGTACGCGGATGATTTAGCTGGTGGGGGTTTTGGCGGCGGATACGTTGGCGGCGGCAACGCGTCAATGTCTATCGGAATGGGTAGTTTCAGATAGGTATATTGTTTAGGTAGAAGACGGCTGTTTCTTTATCTCCTAAGTACCGAAACCAAATATAAAACCGTTGCTATACTCTCGAACCTGTTTTGTCGTTACTCTCTCGTGCTTTCTCAGCGTTGGATGTTTGAACGCGTTTTCGCAAACAGGCAGAATTGTTTTCCCTTCCGCTCCTTGTTCCACGATCCATTGCAGCAACAATTCATACCCTTTCCAAGCCGCTTCAAAAGTATAATCGCTGAATAGCATCAAACATCCTTTTTTTCTTCCCTTCGCATTCAGGATACACCAACGAACAGCGGCATGCCACTCGAATGTGTAAATCGCAACACCGGCGTTTGGACAATACACTATATCTGGTGGCGCTCCACCTTCTAGTTCTGCAGATGTACCAAGCAAACCCTTGAGCAAAATGCATTGCAATTTCCCATCATAAAACGACACGACCGTATTGTGTAATCGTTTTGAAAGCTCTGGACCAACAAAGTATACTTCCATCCTTCGAGTAGTAGAATCACCATCTTCATCATCTCGACTCGTGAGTGCGTATATTTTTTTCGCCACGCGCTCAAATGTATCAAACTCTTTCTCGCAACCTGCTATGTATACTCTGAGTACGGAAGATTCCATTATAATATCTAAGTTGAATTTGAGTATGTTTTGAGCTATCGAGAATGGCAGATGATCTACTCGCGCATGTTTTTGAACCCAATCGGTGTCTCCATCGTTAACGTCGCGAAGTAATTTTCTGAAATACTGGAGCTCAGAAGCAATGTATTCTTCATACGTTGAAACGCTGCGTAGCTCGTTATATACTAATTCACCGAAAGGAACAAAGTCGAAACAAGAGCATTCCCGTCGATATTCACGATGCTTATGAACACCTAATCTTTTTAGCTCATGGCATGCAGATTCTTGAACACCTAATAATTCATCTTCAGCACCACCTTCAGTTTTCTTTACCAATTGTTCGAATAGACTAACTTCCTCCGCTAGCCTCATGCACGCATTTCTATCATGATCACCGTTTCTTCCCGATGTGCTCGCGATTCGACACTCATCTGAACAATAATAAATTGCGCGACAGTTTTCACAAAAGAAATTAGGGGATTCCGCGTTGATTTCATTCCTGTGTGTTTTTGTTTTCATTAGAAGATGTCAGTATAAGATACATATGAAAAGGGTAGAACGGATAAAAGACGCGCATAGATATGCGTACCCGCATCTGGCACACTCAAACATGCAAAATGAGTTTACTATTATGTTGTTGTTTACAAACGAAATAGTCAATTGGACCTCATGTTGTGGATTGTTGGTTATGAAAAATGAAGAAGAAGAAGAAGAAGAAGAAGAGGAAGCACAAAAACAGATATAATACTTCATTTAAAAAGAGAGAGAGAGAGAAGAGAGGCGAATCGTGGTGGTGTTGCGTGGCGTTGGTGACGACCAACGTTCTCATCTGCGCCTCTCGAGGAGTTGGCGAGATGGCGTATCATCATCAGTATCATGATCGAATCGAGAGAAGAAACGACGACTCTTCGACATCCTCTTCTTTGAATTTACTCGTTTTGAACGATAGGGGATGTTCGTTTTCTCAAGATGTATACGCTCTTCTGCCGAACGTCGAGGGTCAAATCAGAGCGGCATCGATACAGAGTAGTAGCTCGAGAGCCGAAGAGTTTGACGATAGGACGTTTAAATGCGTATTCCCTCTCAGAGATGGAGGAACTTCCATTTGTACGCTCATTCATAAAAAGTTCAAGCCGATGGAAACGCAAGAGGTTCAAAGCGTGTGTAAATATATAAATATATATCGCGTGGATGCTATCGTGCTGTTGGTCAAATCCAACCGGGACTTGGACTCTTTCCTTCACCTGATGCAAAGAGCTGAACAACCGGTACCATCTATTATTGTCGGCGCGTTGAGCACACAAGCTAAAACGGAACTTAAGAGGCGCACAAT
>Ga0129327_10002146_pt1 | contig 11518 bp, 8 predicted proteins | sample CPBDNA_6_FD_111799 | JGI IMG/M metagenome (GOLD analysis project Ga0129327, IMG submission 111799) | Freshwater to marine salinity gradient microbial communities from Chesapeake Bay, USA - CPBay_Spr_31_0.8_DNA | ecosystem: Environmental > Aquatic > Marine > Coastal | place: USA: Chesapeake Bay...
ACTCTATGTGGGTGTAGGTGAATGATATTCAAATGTGTGCGTGAAAGTGATGATAAATTCAGCTTGGTTGCCTCTCGTGTCCGAGGAAAAATTGCACAGCATACGACAGAATAAGTATCTTATTTTCGTCGAAAATTAGGGTTAAGGCTTGTTAGCTCAGCTGGTAGAGCATTGGATTCCAATCCAAAATCATCCAAAAGAGAATGATGAAATTGAATGTTAAACCATCCAACGGTCGGGAGTTCGATCCTCTCACGGGTAAAACTTATAAAACTTAACTTATAAAACTTAACTTAAAGGGTAAAACTTATAGGTCACTATTCTAATGTGTTTTTTTTGCTCTTCGCGGCCGGGGGCTTCGCGTGTTGTTCATTTTTTGTGTTCACGTGTGTGTTTTTGACTCGTTTTTTTGACTTTTTTACGTATAAGGGAAAAATCGACACAAAATTTCTCTCTAAAAATCATGCCTCCGAAACGGAAACGAGGAGCCACCGTTAAAGCGGCTTCCTCCAAGGCGAAGAGTATCAAAGCGAGTGGTGGTGATGAGGATGGTGACGAGGATAACGCCGCTGATGACGATACTACTCATGCCGGGGTGGGTGGTCCGAAGAAGAAGAAGATGAAGATGAAGAACGACGAGCAACAAAATCAGCAGCAGCCGACGACAAATGATGAAACGACGACCAAAACCGAACACACGTGTACTCCTCCTCCACCTCCAAAAACGTGCCCGTACTTATCCTTCGTCAACCGCCCGCTGTTGGACTTTGATTTCGAAAAAAGATGTTCGGTCTCGTTCGCGAAAGAAAACTGTTACTGTTGCTTAACCTGCGGGCATTTTTTCGCCGGGAGAGGCCCAAAGACGCCGGCGTATACGCACGCGTTGGAACGAGAAAACCACTTCGTGTTCATGCACTTGGAAAATGGCAGAGCGTTTTGTCTTCCAGATAACTACGAGATTTTCGATGCGAGTTTAGAGGACGTGAGGAAAGTGTTGTTTCCTCGATTTACGAGCGAAGAGATTACGCGGTTGGAGAAGGAGGCGATATGGTCGAAAGCGTTGGACGGGACGGAGTATTTAGTCGGCGTGGTTGGGTTGAATCGAGTGGAGAACGCGAAAGGCGTGAATTCAATCGTGCAAAGTCTCGCGAGGGTGGAAAAGTTAAGGGCGCATTTTTTATCCGCGTCTTTGATTAGGAGCGACGGAAACAACAACAACAACAAAAATGAAAACGACACGTTGCAATCGTTGTGTCAGAGGATATGGAACAAACATAACTTTCGCGGCCACACCAGTCCAGATTCGTTCGTGAGGAAGCTCAGGAAACAAATCAAACTCGCACACCCGGAGAAATTAGAGACGGACATCGACAATTTATTCAACGATCCGTTTGCAACTTTGCGACATTTTTTAACGTTCGTCGTGCCGAAAAAGTACGTCGACGAGCTCTTTCGAGGCGAGCTGTTGATGCTGAACCAAAAGAACAAGACGCAGCCGTTCGTGTTCGTGCCGTTAAAGCTCCCAGACGCGCCTTTATTCCGCGACGTGATGGAGAAAAACGCCATCCCGCAAGTCGCGCTCGCGGAGCTCTTGAAACCGTTCGCGTTGAAAACCGCCCCGGAGTATTTAATCTTAGCCTTCGTCAACCGGTTCAGCAAAAATCAATTCACGAAAGAGGTGAGCAAGAACCCAACCATAGTCACGTTCCCGGTGAAAAACCTGAAAATCCAAGCGTCGTCGGCGGCCGGTAGTAATAGTAATAGTAATCCTTTTTCTTACGACTTGCTCGCCAACGTCGACTCCGCCGGCAAAGCGACCGTGAAACACGTCGACGGGAACTGGTACGAAACCAACGATTTGTTCGTCAACGAAGTCCTCGCGCAACAAGTCACGCTCGGGGAAACGTACGTGCAGATTTATAAAAGAGTAGCATCACCATAGTTTACTATTATCAACAACAAATACGTAGGTATGAAACAATGTATATACGAATACCGCATACCTCCACATTTCTTGGGAAAAGATACGCTCCAATTCGCCACTCATTCTTCACTCGCACAATCCCAGCTTAGAGGAGGAGGAGGAGGAGGAGGAGGAGGAGAGACCAAAATGCGAACGACGACGACGACAACAATAACGACGACTGCTTTGTCTCGTCCTCGTCTCCTTTTTTATCCTCGTCCATCCTTCGCTTCTTCATCTTCTAAAGCGTCGTCGATATCCAAAGCGTCGTCGTCGTCAAAATCATCAACAACAGAAAGTGAATCGTATCTCCGATTACACGAAACCGACACCGGCGATTGGGAGCTTCAATCCTCGCAAGTGACGTACGTGAACGAACAAAAAACGTGCGAGATCGATTTGATCGCCACTGTGCACGTGGGGGAGAAGGAATATTACAAGAATTTAGAGCGAGATTTGGTCTCGCAAAACGAGGAAAATCCAGTCTTGTTCGAACTGTTGACGGACGAACGGAACGTGGAGAGGATGATTCGGAGCAGGACGGAAAACACCACCACGAGCAGCAGCTCGTTAACCTTACCTCGATTGAAAGTGTCGTTATCTCCGACGGACGAAGCAAGACGGTTGGCGGCGTCGCACGGATTAATCGCGCAGCTCGACGCCATTGATTTTAAGAAACCAAACTGGTACCTCGCGGATTGTTCGAGCAACGAGTTGGAGAAGATGAAAGCGGATATGAGTTTAGAGGAGGCGGATACGGAAGCGTTTCGAGTGCCGGCGTTAATAGAGGCGTTTTTGGTGACTATCATCGGAAGGGCGAGAACGTTACCGAGAGCCGGGCAGTTCGCGAGATCTTTGGTGTGGTTGGTGCCGTGTCCGGAAGCGCACTTGCTTTTGTTGGATTGGATTTGGGGCGGCGGAAGACCAGCACCGGTGTTAGGCGCGATGGTTGATGCGATATCAGCCGGAGATATCGTCGGCGCGAGGAAATTAGCGTTCGCGCAGATGATTGTCAGCGCGCAAGGGAAGAACGACGTGTACGGTTCCGGTTCCGGCGCCAAGGCGACAATCGAAAAGAGAAACGAAATCGCCACAAATAGATTGAGAGAGGCGTTGCGACAGCTATACGATTCAGACGACGACAACAACAACAACACGAAACCTACGACAACACGAACGAAAGAAAAGCTCTCCGTCCTGTACGGCGGCTCTCACCTTCCCGGCCTCGCCAAAAATCTCGAAACGCTCTTCAGCGCTGAAAAAAACGACGACGAAAACGAAAACATCGAAAACGCTTCTTTCGGCGGCACCTTCTCCAAATCATCCACCATCTGGCGCACCGTCTGGCGCATCCCCAAAAAACCGGAAAACGCGTTCGCGCGTTTCGGATTCCTCCCTTTGCTCTTACTCGTCGACGGTTTCGATTGGGCGCAAACCTTGGACGCGCTCGCGGAAGCGTCTCGACGAGAGAAACTCGTCGAGATTTTTTTATACGTCTTGCGCCACGTCGCCGCGTATTACGCCTTAGGCAAGTGGGTGTTAGAGTGGAACAGAGATTTGTTCGAAGAGAGCGCGCTGTAGCAGAGTAGAGAGAAAGAAGCGTGTTGTAGAAGAGATGGTAGTACTCGTAGCGCAGATATTCGTCATCACGGAAAAGCTTACACCTCACATTTTTCTTCAATTAAACGACGCTTTGACATGCCTAAAAAACAACGATACCACTCCGGAGTCGGCGGAGGCGGCGGAGGATACCACGCCTCCGGAGGAGGTAAAGGAGGACGACGACAAAAAGAGGAGGCTCCTTCCACCTTCCGAAACCAAAAGCTCACCCCTGTACAAACGATCAAGCAGACGAAAACGACGCTGAAGCGATTAAAAAAAGACGGAACCTTCGATTCCATTCGCTCGCGCTTAGTCAACGCGATACTCCAAAACGAAACCTTGAAAACGTACGCGTCGTTCGCAGTCACCGCGTCGACGCAGATGATGCGTTTACGAAACATGAACACTACTGCGAGTGAGAAAGTAAACGCGCAGACGAAGATGGCGATAAAACGAGAATTGGAGATGGATCTGTCCAGGGAAGTCTCCAACGCGTGCTGGAACGAACTCGCGGAGAAGGACGGCGATATCGCGAGAGCGGTGCAAAAGGAGATTTTTAGGGAGAGAAAGATGCGGTACGATTTGAAAGAGGAGAAGATTTTGAAGAGGAAGAAGATGAAGAAGACGAAGAAGGTGGGAGGGAGACTCGCGAGGGGAGGACGGTAACGCTTCCGCCGTCGTCGTCCTCGTCGCGGAGATGATGAATAGAGAGAGAGGCGGTGTATTTTTATTAAAGTTGTAGTATGCAGAGCGTTAAATGAAATAGTTGTTAAACAACACGCGCGACATTTCTTTTCTAAATTAAATCTATTCGACGAGAAACGCGTTCATGACCGCGATGGCGTCGCCGAGTGCCCACGCGGCTTCGACCGGTTGGCCTTTGTAATCGATTTTATCCACCAAATAGAGCGGTTCTTTGTCTTTTAACCCGTAGCCTTTGGTGAGCAACGCGTAGATGTACGCGAGATCTAAGCACAAGTATTCGAAATGGTCCTCCTCGGCGTCCGGGTATTCTTTTAAGATGGAATCGACGTGCGTTTGGCAGACTCTCTTCCCCGCGTTTTTGTAATCGCTCGGGGTGATTTTCACCGCTTTCGTTTCCGAGTTTGGCCAGTGCACGGCTTTGGCGGCTTGCGCTCTTTCGTAAAAGTAACTCATGCCGTATAAAGGCGTGGTGCGTTTCGTCGTCCACGCGCCGGCGAAGGAGCACGGTTCGACCTCGCACTCCATGGAATCCTTCTCCATGGCCATCAACGCCGCGTCTACGCACTGCTCAAAATCGCCACCGTTATCCCGCCCAATCGCGCTATACCCTTCCCCCGGTTCTAATCCGTAACACTTCTCAGTGCATCCCCCTCGAAAGCCTTTCGCGGCGCACGGATGCGACTGCCATCCTTCCTCGCCGGCGTCTAAATTTTGCGTCAAAATCTTCGCTCTCGCCGCCATGATGCCAAAACCTTTGAACGATTTCGTGTACACGTCGTATCCTTCCAACGGTAACACGTACCCTTCCGGTGCTCGGTTGACTTCATCTCTATTTCCAATCGCGTACATGATTTGCGTGGACCCGCCCCCTAAATCCGCCACCGCCACCGTCTTCGTCGCCTTTACGCTTCCGCTCAACTTCCTCAACAAATAATTCACCGCGATCCACCCGTACGCGCCTTCGTACATCCCGTCCAAAATAGACACGTACTCGTCATCTAACCGAAACCCGTACTCCCCAACTTTCACTTTCGACGCCTCTAAGAGCGCGCTCGCCGCTTCCGGCCCTTCCGGCAACAACCGCAGACCCGCCGTCGCTCTCAGCGTCAACGGCGTGCTCGACCTCAACTTTTCCGGCACGTGCTTCATCGCCGTTTCCATCAACGGTTCCAACGTACTCGCCGCTTCCAAAGGATCCGACGCGTACGCCTTCAACCCGGGTTTAATCGCGTGAAAAATCTCGTCTTTCAATACTCGAGCGCCCGACGCCCTTTTGAACCGAAACACGTGCACTCGACTCCCAGTCGACCCTGCGTCGATTATAACCGCGTACGTTTGCGCGTTCGAGTTCGCGGATTCCATCACGAACGAAAATAAACCAAAAAACGCGACCAAAATTGCCACGGAGAGGAGTTTTACTTGGAAAGGAGACATTAAAGACGGGATGGTTTTGGTCAGGAAATGCATCACCATTTCCGGGAAAGATTGGTTCTTTTCCTCCCCGAATGGATTTTTCTTATTCTTCATCTTCATCGCATCAGACGACGACGAGGTAAACGACGAGGAGGAGATGGGAACGCCCAATTCAATGGCGTTGTGTCTGTTCTCCTCGCCCTCGTTCGTGGTGGACATTTTTTCGATGGTTTAAATGCGCTTTAAAGACGAAAGGTGAATAAATAATGAAGAGACATTTGACTAATCTTTGTGGCTGCACAAACACACGCGTGAGTTAAAATTACAAAGCGGTATTCGATCCGCCGGATGCGTCTCTTTCGTCGCGAGTAGTATTCCTCCTTTTCCTCCTCCTCTTACTACCACGATTCCTGCTGTTCGTTTCTTCTTCTTCTTCTTCTTCTTCTTCTTCTTCTTCTTTTAACGCAAAAACGATTTTGTTTCTCGCGAGAGCCAACGCGACGCCGACGGAGACGGATAAAACTCCGACGGCTGACCAAAACGCAAACGGTTTCGCGGAAGCGTACAAGGAACCAATCTCGCCGGCGAGATAGTTGCCGAAGAAAGCGGATAAGAACCAGCAGCCGCAGGCGAAACCGACGATTTCTTTTGGCGCGGCAGTCGTGACGAAGGATAATCCAACCGGGGAGACGTACAGTTCGCCAGCCGTGGCGACGAGGAAGTACAGCCAAATCCAAAATTGGTTGAGTTTCATTCCGGGAGGTAAATCAGCCTCGGCGACGGCGCCGGTAGGGAGATTGGTGGAGGCGAACGCGAGGAGGACGTTGGCGAGGCCGAGAAGGCAACATCCTATGGCCATCTTCATCACCTGGTCCGGTTCGCGATTGGTTTCGCTCTGGTATTTCCAGTATCGGTTGATCACCGGGGTCAGCGCGAGAATCATGCCAGGATTGATGGATTGAAACGCAGCAGTCGGGACGCCGTCGCGCGAGACGCGCTCGTCGATGAATATGGATAAAGCGTTGCCGGCTTGCTCGTAAGCGGCCCAGAAACCAATTGTCGTGAGCATGACGACGAATAGCGCGGTGAGTCGCGCTTTGTTTTCGTTGAAGACGTGAAGGAGAGAGAGTTTATTTTGTTGATGTTGTTGTTCTTCTTCTTCTTCTTCTTGTTCGCTGGCGTCTTCAGTACCCCCAAAGTCGTCGCTGTTTGCTGCATTTCTGGGCAACAACGCGTCGTCTTCGTCGTCGTCATCGTCTGTGTCATTGTCATTCTCCACAGCAGTACTTCCACCAGCTCTTTCTTCGTCGTCTGAATCGTCTGTGATGTTGTTGGTAGTATTGTTCGTATCGTTGTTTCTCCGCCTTCTACTCTTTCTACTCTCGACGATGATATCTAACGCCGCCCCTCGGTACACCAATCTCCTCTGAAAGGTGAAATACACCAACCCGGCGAAAACCATCCCAACTGCCGCCGCTAAAAAGCAACTCCGATACCCGAACCTCTCCGCTAAAAATCCAGCCACTAAGGGCGCGAACAACGCGCCGACGTTTATGGCGCAATAAAAAATCCCAAACGCCGAATCCTTCCTCGAGAGAAGCATCCTCCTCTTCCCTTTCCTCTCCGATCCCTGAAAACCACCCGAAGATACTACTAATTTATTCTCGTACATCTCGCTCAATCTGGCGGAAACGTTCGGTTTAAACCCACCGTTCCCGAGTGCCACTAAAACCAGCCCGAGGAAAAACGCATTCCTCTCCGCACCTACGAAGAAGTTCCCGAGGAACATCAACACAATCCCGATCGATATCATCCGATGCTTCGAAGTAAAATCCGCTAAATATCCCCCTAAAACTGGGGTTAAATAGACGAACGCGGTGTACGTGCCGTAGAGTTTCGAGCTGATCGCGTCGACTCGCGCGCGTCGCGCTTCCTCGGAAATATCCGAGGTGTGGCGCAAATCCACTCCGTGCAGTTTGGCAAAACTCTGCGCGAACCAAACGAAGTTTTCTTTCTCTCCTTCATCATCGATTGGGACGAATATCACGTCTCGCGCGTATAAAACGAGAACTGCTCTCGTGGTGTAATAGCTGAACCGTTCCCAGATTTCCGTGCCGCTCAAGGCGAGTAAACCGGGCGGATGATTTTGCGTGAAACGCGTGCGTTTTGGAATTCTTCGTCGTGTTCTCAGTAACGGCCCGCGCTCGTTGTCGTCGGATCTCGCGGTGTTTTCTGTCGCGGTAGTAGTCGCGTTGAAAGTATTCGGTGGTGGTGGTGGCAGAGCAGCTTCGGTTTCTCGTCTCGGGGTGCGAGAAGACGTCATCTCTCTTTTGCGCGGGAGTTGCGCGCGGTTTTTCGCAAGTTTTGGAAAAGTGACGAAGTGAAGGAAAATATTTCGATGTGTTCGAGTATTCGTCGCGCAAAGAGGTATCTCTTCGTATCTACCAAAAGCGCGCTTTAAATGCGATACAACGTATACTACGGATATGTGCACTATGAAAGAGCTAATGTTGAGTACGCACGTGCGTTTTCAAACTACTAGATTGAGTAAAACGTTTCTCGCAAACGTCACATTCGTACGGTTTCTCCTTCGTGTGAGTACGCACGTGCCTTTTCAAAGTACCAGATTGACGAAAGCGTTTCTCGCACACATGGCATTCATACGGCTTCTCGTTCGTGTGAATACGCATGTGGACTTTCAATTTACCAGATTCACTAAAACGCCTCTCGCACACATCACACTCGTACGGCCTCTCGTTCGTGTGAATACGCATGTGCGTTTTCAAATGATCAGCTCGACTAAAGCGTTTATCGCACACATCGCATTCATACGGTTTCTCGTTCGTGTGAATACGCATGTGGTTTTTCAAAGCACCAGAGTGACGAAAACGCTTCTTGCATACATCACATTCGTACGGTTTCTCCTTCGTGTGAATACGCATGTGATCTTTCAAATTACTAGAATTACGAAAAGCTTTCTCGCACACATCACATTCGTACAGTTTCTCGTCCGTGTGAATACGCATGTGGCTTTGCAAATGACCAGATTGATTAAATCTCTTCTCGCATACATCACATTCATACGGTTTCTCCTTCGTGTGAATACGCACGTGTATAGCCAATTTAGATGCGCTCACAAACACCTTCTCACAAACATCGCACTCGTGTTGTCCTCTCTTTCTCTTCGCCGCTTTCTTCGTCGAACAAGTAGTCATTTCTTTTCGTATAATCTCATCTTGTATCTCTTCCCCAACGACTTCATCTTCAACAGGAGGAGGAATCTTCACACACATCACCGGTTCTTCTCTCGCTTCTTCTTCTCTCTCCTCCAGAAATAAATCACCCTTCAAAACCGTCCTCGCGTTGACCGCGCGTTTCGGATGTGGATTCTTCCACCTCATCTTTAGTATACGTTCTGTTACTCTTTAGAGTTGTCGTTGTACTGAGGGGAAAAGTCCAATCTTAAGGAAAATATCTCCAGAATTCTCACGCAAACATACACGCAACTTAAGCGCAATTTAAAGCCACGTAATCAACTCTTTCAAACTCTCAAACTCTCTCTTTGTTCCTCGACCGTGATTTCTTTCTTTCGACCGATCGAAGAAAGAGTTTTCGCGCCGCGTAGTGCGCTTCAAAACATCACGTCATGAGAACCGTTTGTTTGTCCATTGGAAAAAGTGCCTCCTCTTCATCCTTCTCTCGTTCGAGGAGAACAGACGAGAACGGGAGAAGATGGCGTCGCGGTGGCAACGACTGTAAAAACAACAACAATAAAAGCGTTGCTGTTGTCGCGAAAGCGTCGTCGTCTCAGGAAAAGTTGTACACCCCTCCCAAGCCGTTACCGGAGGGGCCTTTGATTTCCCTGGAACGCCAGGCGAACAAACTCATCGTCGATTCCGCGGTATTCGTGATCGATAAGTTATACGAAGGGCGAGATTACCCTCGCTTTTACGCGCTCGAGACGATCGCTCGAGTGCCGTATTTCTCTTTCCTCTCGGTGCTGCACTTGTACGAATCGTTCGGGTGGTGGCGAAGGGCGGATTATCTCAAGGTGCACTTCGCGGAGACGATGAACGAGTACCATCACTTGTTGATCATGGAAGCTATGGGCGGGGCGGATTCGTTCAAGGATAGATTTTTCGCGCAGCACGTGGCCGTGGTGTACTTTTGGGTGGCGGTTTTGATTTACATGGTGAGCCCGAGGATGGCGTATAATTTGAGCGAACAAGTCGAAGAGCACGCGTACGCGACGTACGATGATTTTTTAAAGAGGAAGGAAGAGGAGTTGAAACAAACGCCGGCGTGTGGGGTAGCGGTGAGTTATTTTCAGCTCGGCGATTTATATCTGTTCGATGAGTTTCAAACGAACGTGTACGAAGGTTTGAACAAAGCGACGAACACCGGGGGGGAAATACGAAGGCCGAAGATTAAAAACATGTACGACGTGATTGAAAACGTACGAAACGACGAGTTGGAACACGTGAAAACGATGAGTTTTTGCCAGAAACCAGGAAATCTGTTGAGAGCGAATTCGAGCGTAAGAGCGCAGAAGAAAGCGCAGGAAATTTGCGACGGTATTGAAAATGATGAGAACACGACGAACGGAGAGAATAACGTCGACGATTCAGACGACGCGCAGGAGTGCGATTTGATCATCGCTTCGGGACAGGATTTGGAAGGCGAGAGATCGTGCGAAGGCGTTTTGGATTGCGTCGTGAAAGGCTTCGAAGAGAGAACGACGACGTCGACGTCGACGATCAGTAATAGCAGCAGTAATAGTAATAGCATGAATAAGATGGTATCAAACAGCGTCGTAGAAAAGAGAGAGGAGAAGGCGTAATAAAAGGAAGAGTTTTTTTTTAATGCACACACACGTACTATATAATTTTACACTTGGATGATGGTTCTTGTTGTTGTTGTTGTTGTTATTATTACTAATGATGATGATGACGACGATGATGATGATAACGACGATGATTACCCCATCAAAACGTCCTCGGGGACGCACATCGGCCCGGCGACTTCTTTTCGTTTCTCTTCGCCGCACAACTCCTTCACCAACTCCAGCGCAAACTCAATCGCCGTCCCTGGTCCTTGAGAGGTAATCACCACCCGACCGTTCGATGCTTTTGAATAACACACCCTCTTCTTCTTATCCTTCGCAAACGCTTCGCCTAAATCAAACGCCGGATGCGCCGTCGCCTCGCTCGCCTCTTCGAGTAAATTTTTCCCGAGCAACACCACCGCCGGCGCCGCGCACATCGCCGCGATCAGTTTCTTCTCTTCTTTCTGTCTCTTCAAAAGCGCGTCTAAATAAGTATTCTCCGCTAACCGTTCCGCGCCTGGCATCCCGCCTGGGACCACGATCGCGTCGAAACTACTCCTACTGTTGTTCTTTTCCCCGTCGTCAACAACCACCTCTTGTATCAAACAATCCGCTCGAATGCAAACTTTTCTGGACATTTCGCACACCAACTCATCCTCGCACGATGCCACGGTCACGTGCACTCCCGCTCTTCTTAAAACGTCTATAATGATCGTCGCTTCCATTTCCTCCGACCCGTTCGCGATTGGAACCAGCGCTGTTTTTTCTTTCTCGTCTTCGGCAGCAGCGCTTCTCATCATCATCACATCTCCAACCGCTTTTCTCCTAAATCTTCTTCTTTCTGGTAAAGGTGGTGTTGTTGTCGTTCCGTTTCGCAAAAACCCGCACACACAGCCGGTGCTTTTTCGTTGTCCTCGTCTTCTTCTTTTCGCGCCGAACGAGGAAGAAGAAGTCGCGATGCAGCGGACGCCGACGATGCTGCTCCTGCCGCTCATAGTATTTGTGGAAAG
>Ga0129327_10002157_pt1 | contig 11490 bp, 19 predicted proteins | sample CPBDNA_6_FD_111799 | JGI IMG/M metagenome (GOLD analysis project Ga0129327, IMG submission 111799) | Freshwater to marine salinity gradient microbial communities from Chesapeake Bay, USA - CPBay_Spr_31_0.8_DNA | ecosystem: Environmental > Aquatic > Marine > Coastal | place: USA: Chesapeake Bay...
TATGAATTAGCTAATTCTCTTAATATTAGTCATAATGGCATTAAAGAAGATTATAATTACAAAGAAAAGGACACTGTAGTTTATGTCTATCAACCAAAAATTAGTTAATGCTTATTTTGCAAATCATTGGAAGTCTGGCGATAATTGGGCCATAACTAATGTATCTAATATTGCATCTAAGATTAATCAAGACGAAACAGTATTAGATATAGGATGTGGTTACAATCCGTTTAAAGCGTATCTTGGCGATAGACTGTATGCTTTTGATCCGGCAATTTTTTACGGAAACGAGCAATGCTCATTAGAAAACTTTAATAATTCTAACATTCAATGGGACGTAATACTCTGTATGGGAAGTATTAACTTTGGAGCAGAAGAACATATTGCAGCCCAAATTAAAAAAATAGTTAGTCTAGTTAAAAAAGGTGGTAGAATTTATTGGAGGCAAAATCCTGGCAAAGCCGATCATAATAACGAAGAATGTAAAACAATACCGTTCTTTGAATGGACACAAAAACATAACTACTTTTTTGCTAATAAATTTGGATGCAGTGTTATAGATTATCAAATAGATAATCATAAATTAGATAATAATAAAATAAGACTTTATGCAGAATGGAAAAAGTTATAAACTCATAGGAACACAGTTATTAAGACTACAATTTATTTTTTTGTTTTCCGTGTTCCAATGATCTATTAATTTTAACCATATATCAAAAAAACATTCGTCTAACTCGAGATAGTCTATTATATTTTGTAGTTGTACTTTAGTGTCGTTATGCCATAGAGAACTAACATTAACAGTTAAATAATCTCCAGTAAAGTTTTTTCTTTTTTCTATTAATCTTTGTTTTAAATCGTTGAATCTTGTTACATATTCATTTTCATTATAATGTATATGTTCTGTTTGAAAATTCTTATATGCACCTAAACGATCTATAAATTTCAAGTCGTCTATAGTATCAATGTCTAACCAAATTGTTTTTGATTTTTTCCAATAATTACTGTAAAAATTATTAAAGTCTTTAATTCCGTCTTGTAAATTACGGCCTAACTTATCCTTCCATTTATTTGTAGGACATAACAAATTAGCATGATCTCTTGCTATATACCAGTCGTAATTGGGAGGCAGTTGCCAATTATCTAATGACTCTTCTAAACCTCTTCCAGACATTCTACAAAAGTTATCACATATTGTCCATCTATTTAAACTGTCAACACTAAAGTTTCTAGCAGACACAAATGGATGCATCCCTAGCAGATACACTAGGAATTCTCCTCCTGATCCGCATTCGTAAAATAATGTAATTAAATTTTTATTTTGAGTATTATGCTGAAAAGACATAATCTAAAATATTAGTTTAAATCTACCCAAGCACTACCAGTATACCCTTGGAACTTAGTACCTGTTGTGTTAAATATCATCATACCTGCTACTGGTGATGTAATTGCTGCATCACGAGCTGTGTTATCAGCATATACACCTGGCTTAATAGCACCTTGTACATCTAACTTGGCAGCTGGAGTAACAGTTCCGATTCCTACATCACCTTCTGATAACGCTAGTAGTTTGCTATCTGCAACTACGCCGTCGGCACCATTGAAGATCCATAAAAAATCTTCATTGCCTGAAATAATATTACTATCAGTTCTGCCAGACGAGTCATTTTTACCAAATCTAAGTTGACCATATCTTTGGTTAGTGCCTGTTAAGTCTGAATCAGATGTGCGTAATAACGCTAATGACGTATATTGATCATTTGATTCCATTTGTATAAAGTTTGTTGTAGCCGCAGCCGGAGTTGTTATTCTTAGTAGACCGTCTGATACGATCTTTCTTGGATATACATCGCCAAATTGTCCGTCTATTACTAAACTACTATTATCAAGGAACACACTGCCTCGTAAGTCACCATCTACATCGCCTGTTAGATTTCCGTATAGAGTATTATTAACACCGTCAACAATTAAAGTTGAATTGTCGCCAAACACACTACCTGTTACATCGCCGTCAAATGTGCCTGTGTGTGATCCATTTGCATTACCTGTTATGTTGCCTATTACATCACCAGTAAATGTCCCAGTAAGTTGCGCCGCAGCAATAAGACCGGTTGATGAATTAAATACTACAGTACTATCGTCTGCAACAAGATTGCCGTTAATATCTCCAACAGTAAGTTGGTTTTCTACATTAAGTGAGCTAATCCAGCCTTCGTTAAACTGCTTTGTTGATGAACCCAAGTTATAGGTGTATGAAGTGTTCGGAACTAAATGTCCTTGTAATGTTCCGCCTATAACAAGTACATCATCTCCAACACCATCACCTAAGTTAATAGTGCCACTAGCAATAATGTTTCCAGTAATATTAAGATTACCTGAACCAGTAATGTTTCCAGTAATATTAATATTACCTGTACCAGTAATATCATTACCGTTTAAGTCTAAGCCACCACCTAGTTGTGGAGTTGTATCGCTTGATAATTCTGTAACAGAAACAATAGTAATATTTCCTTCAGCATCACTTGTAGTTGTTACATTTGTGCCACCTTTTATTAAAAAGCTTTCACCAGGTCCAATAAGTCTTACAGTACTATCGTCAGCACCAATACTAATTGATCCGCCGACTCCGCCGACTCCACTTATTCCAGTAAGACCACTTCCGTCTCCAATAAACGCTGTAGCTGTAACATTTCCAGTAATATTAACGTTTCCAGGCCCATTAATATTATTACCGTTTAACTCTAATTGTCCACCTAGTTGCGGTGTTTTATCTTCAAATAATGAGTCAATTGTATTTGCAATACTAGTAATACCGCCAGCAGTAGCACCGTCACCGACATATAATTGTTTAGTATCTGTTGTAAATACTAATTCGCCCTCTAATGGGGTAATTGCTAATCGTTCTGCATTTGTGCCGCGTCTAACTTGTAAAGCCATCTATAAACTCCTGAATCCTTTGTTACATGTATTTATGCTTTTGATAAGAAAGATTACTTTCGTTTTTTCATAAATTGTTGGGTGCGTTTCTTGATGTCGATTTTAACTTGCTCAGTATCTAACCTAAAATCTATACTAGCAATATGTTCTTCGTGTGTATCAAAAAGTTCTTCTAAACTAGATTCTATATCTATATCGTGTTTAGCTTTAGTTTTTTTAATATCGATCTCCCAAGTTTTGCCATCCTTAAACTTCACATTGATGCTATCCAAATATTTTATTGGAACAACATCAACATTTATTTCTTTAAAAATCTCTGGCCAGGTATCAATAACTGAAGGAGGAAGGTTCTTTTTAGGCACTCTTGACAGTTTTCTTAGGAGTCTTTTTAGTAGGAACTAACTCTTCTGCTTGTCTACGCAATGTCGCTGCTTCTTTACTCATACGATCTGCATCACTACGATATTTTGCAGCAAGAATTTCGTCAGTGATTACACCTTCATTAGTTGTAACAACTTCATCCATTGCACCCATTTCGCGTACCGGTGTGCCAGTAGTATATGCATCAGCTGCATTAACACTGCCTTCGTCGCCTGCCCGCGGCTTAGCACCACCGATTGCAAGATCTGCAACAGTAACACCTTTTTGTTGAGCAATAACGTTGTTTAGCTCAGATAAGTTAATAGATGCATTATTGTTAGGTGTAATTTCTACTAATTCAGTAGCAACTTTTTGCATACGGCCAGTTTTATGGAATCGAGCAAGCATATTACTACCGTCGGATAGTTGTGATCTTGCCATTGCTTCGCCTAACTCTTCTGATTGTTGTGCAGTAGTAGAGTTAATCAAATTAATAAATGAGTCATGATCAGCTGCGTCTAAACTTTCGGTCATTACTACAATACAGTTCTCTGGTTCGCCAGGCACTACCCGATATACTACTCCGCATTTTTTCTTAGTTTTTATAATTCGACCTACGTGCTTTATGTCAGCCATTATTATTCTCCTTTAGGTTGTTCTTGTTGTGCAGCAGATACTGCTGATAAGAACGTTTCTAATTTACTATAGATAGTACCAACAGATACCATTTCGTTTGGTTTAAATGCACCACGTTGACTTGCTACATCAATAACTTGTTTAATTGATGCCAAATCGTTTACAGTTAACTCAGGACCTGATTCTGGTGCTGCTGCCTGTGTTGCTGCATCTTCTACTACTTCGTTTTTATCTTCAGACATAATAATCTCCTATATGTTCATTGTCTTTATATTTAATTGTATTTCAAATAAGGACACGCCAAAGTGAAATAAGAAAGTTCTTTAGCTTCCTCAAACCCAACTTTAGTCATGTTATCGATATTGTTGCTATTAGATAATGCAACAGCTTTGCCTACATAAAAGCGACCTCTAAGGTTCTGCTCTATCCATTTAATCAAACTTTTATCTAAATTGTATCTTGGAGGCAAAAGGATGTATTCGAAATGCGGAGGAGGTATATTTGATCTCCGCAATCCGAAAAAATTTAAAGCGTTTGGTTCTTTTAATTTCAAGCTGCTGCCTCGTAGTGTGCTGTTTGGCCGAACGGTGCTTGCAAGTTCTTATCATGATGTGAGTGAATAACAAACACTGTATCACAATAGTCTGCGATACCCCAGCTATCCCAAGCATACCCATCTGTAAACATAATAAGTTTCTTAGGAACATAATCTTGTTCTTTCATATATGTCCAATTAGCCATAAAGTCAGTGCCACCACCACCCATTAGTTGGTAGTCTAACAAGTCTTTACCGTCATTTGCTTCAAAGTCTTCTTCGTTATACACTCGAGTGTCAAAACACCATACCTTAATGTTATAGTCTGGAAACTCTTCCATAATGCCTTGCACTTCACCTAGGAAGTCCTTGCCTTGCACTTCGCCGATTGAACCGCTCATGTCTATACAAACAGCAATATCAATAGTGTCTTGGAAATCCATACTAGGCAATATAGCGCCGCTCATTTGTCCTTTGCGTGACGGACGACTAAATGTGTAGTCACTTCTAATTGTGCTTTGCACCGACTGTCGAATAATCTCACGCCAGTTCATTTTAGGCTCTGTAAGCTCTTTAATCATTCGTGCAACTGCACCTGGAACATTACCAGCACCTGCACTCTGTGCCGCTGAGATCATATTCTCTTTGATTTCATCTTTAATCTGTTTTTCTTGTTCTTTGGAATAGGTAGGCTTACTTCCGCTTGTAGTATTACCATTGCCGTCTTCGCCTATGTCACCGTCTGAACTACCTTCATCATCTGCGTCCATATCAAGGTGTTCGTCTAACATTTCGCCAAGTTGCTTCAAGTATTCTTCGCCGTTCTTTTTAGCCTGTTCATATATATCATCATATACTTCTTCGCTAGTCCAGTCTTCATATTTAAAGTCTTGATAGCAACTTACAATGCTAGGAATAGTGCCAATACGATCTCGTACTAGTGTATTGTTTACAATATAGTCTGCGCTAATATTGTAGATCATAGGGTCGCGATCTTCTCTGCGTCCGATATGATCAAATACCATATGCAAAATTTCGTGTGCAACAACAAATTCAATTTCTTTATTATTCATTGCATTAAAGAATTGTGTGTTGTAGTACAAATTACGACCGTCTACAGCCGCAGTACCAAGCCAGTCATCAGCGGCAACAATCCGTAAACGTGTAGCCATATTACCAAAAAAGGGATGCCGTAGTAGTAATCCTATACGAGCTACAATAATACGGTCAAGCACCTCTACACGCATTGTTTCTAATGCTTCTAAAGTAATATCTGGGTCCGGAGTAAAGTTTTTTAGTTTACTTTGTGTATCTTTAGTAGCCATTATTGCCGCCCTTTTGTTAACTTATACATATATTATAACATATTTACTTAGTATGTCAACCAAAAAAATAGAGGAAAGTGGGCCAAAAGAGCCCACTTTCTATTACATTAAGCGCCTTGTGCAGCCTTAATGTACTTACCATAACGTTCGTGGAATTCATCAAAGCATTCTACTTCGTCTGGATCAATGGGCAATGAATACTGAGTTAATGCAAGCTTAACGCCCATAACAACTAGTTCAGTATCGAAATTGTCCATTGCAAAACGTAAAAAATTATTAACCATAGAGTCGAATTTTTTATCGTTTTTGTCACAGGCATCTTTAAGTTCATAGCAAAGTGAAACAGTTAATGAATACATTGCACTAATCTCTTTACTATTCATCTCTTTTACTTTGCCTGCTAGAATGTCAGTTGGATTAGGCATGCTCGAAGCAACTTTGCGATGAGCCATAAACTTGACAGCCAATCCTTCACCAACTGCGCCAGCTACTAAGTCAGTAGTAGTGATTTCATTCAATCCGTCATCTAATAATTCACTTACAAACGACCACGAACGGGGCGTAGCAAACGAACGACTAGGGCTTTTAGGGTCAAAATCGTACAAGTCTTTTTTTGCAAAAGTTAAGTATCCGACTACATCTTTGTGTATGTTGTTGTTTACACTCCATTCAAACCAGTCATCAAAGTTAACAGCAAGTTCTAAGTGGATAAAGCGGTTAGCCAACGGAGCAGGCATACGATATGTAACGCCCTTGTCTGCTTCACGGTTGCCTGCCGCAACAATCATAACATTGTCTGGCAACTTGTAAGTGCCTACCTTGCGGTTAAGAATCAACTGGTATGCTGCCGCTTGTACACTAGGTGCCGCTGAATTCATTTCGTCTAAGAAAAGAACAATGTGATCAAACTGTGCCGCAAACTCTTCACTTGGTAATTCACTAGGTGCGCCCCACACCATTGTGCCTGAGTTGCTGTCAAAGTATGGAATACCTTTAATATCTGTAGGTTCCCAAAGTGACAAGCGAATGTCAATTAAATGTGAATTTGAAAATGTATTAGTAATCTGTTTAACAATATCACTTTTACCAATACCTGGAGGTCCCCATAGGAAGATAGGACGCTTTTTAGTAAGTGCATGTTTAATGCTTGCTTTTGCGCCGTTTGGGCTAACTGTACGAGTTGCAGTATCCATGTTGTAGTACCCTCTTTGTTTTGTGTTTTATTTAAACTATACATATATAATAACACATCTACAGGATTTGTCAACCATTTTCTAAGAATAGAACTTGTTTAAAAACAATAAGTTAGGATTTATTTTGCCGTGTAATTGCTTTTGTTAGGCCGTATTTGCGTAAATCACCACTGAAAAGAGTTAGCTCGACTGCCTTTTTTTCGTTTGTCACTACAATACTTCTATTTGTAAGGTAGTAAGGACAGTCGATAAACTTGTCAAGGTGTATGATTACTTGAGTAGATAATGGTACATCTCTTGGATATGGTATGTCATATGTTGCTAAGTCTATTAGAGTTAGTACATCGAATCCTATCTCTGTTAGACGCAAACCGCCTGAGTCTTTATCCCTGTTGTTCTTCCACCATATGGGCATATATTCACTTACTGTAGCAGAATTTGTACTTTTACCAAGTTCCTTTAGAAAGAGCTTAGTATAAGTCTCTTTCCAGTTCATTCTTCTGATACCACTTCGCCCGTAGTAAGTTTTACTACAGAAAATTCGTCACTATCAAATAAACTGTTTAGTTTTTTTGCAAGATTAAGTGCATGCCCGGGATTAGAAAAACTAGTCTTTTTGTATTTAGGACCTGGATAACTAGTAAGCATATTTGCACTTTTAAGATTGAAGGGATGATTTTGAAAGAATACTGCCCATATGGCATCAGACCGCAAAATTTGCTCAGTCTTATAAGTCTTTTTGTCTACAAACTCTTTCAATACAGTTGGTTTTGGTCTGCTCATATTTGCGTATCCTCTAGTTAACTACGCATATATTTATCTCTTTTTATAGTATTACCACTTACTGCCGCCGTCCATATTAATTTGAATCACATCATCTGCACCACTGTTCTTTCGTGCAAGTAATTGTTCAAGATCGCCATTTAGTCTTGTCATAACTTCGCCCAATGTAAATGCTAGACGTTTAGCTTGGGCAATATTTAGTTTAATCTCTAGTTGATTACTAGTGTCGGCATTTTTAGTTTGTTGTATAAACTGCTGTATAGGTGCAGTGTTTAATGGTTCAACGGTTGACACGACTTAACTCCTGACGCATTTCAATTTCTGTTTTAAACGGTCCTTTAGTTGCATAGCGTTCTACAGTGATCTGTTTAGGACAAAACGATTTAACCCATCCTTTATCAAATTTAATAATATAGTAACCTGCGCAATATAGACTTTTACTTTTATCACTCTTAGTAAATAATGGAAGTTTACGTTTTACATCATACATAGGATTAAATGGCGAAGAATTAGTAGGATACCCGTGTACTTCTTTGCTGTATGTTTCAGTTATTTCTAAATCACTCCAGTTTAATTTTTTATCAAGTGCTTTATTAAGTGATTTTTCGTTGTGATAAAACTTAGTACCAGTTGGAGTACTTAATATGTATTGATCTTCATTTAAACTAATGGTGCCAAATTTTACACCCTTGTCTTCAACAATCCAAAATTTGTTCTTTAATATTTCTTTTGCATTCATTTAAGATACCTCGCTTGTAATGATGGCGCATAATATTGCGCCTGGTCTGCAACTCGTTGCATATCCCACTTTGCACAAAACTTCATAAGACGCATGCCAACTTGACTAATGTCCTTAGGTTCTACATTTGCAATAGTTGTATCGATAATCTCTCTAATATCTGTAGGTTGTGCAGTTAAATCGCACAATACAACATTGCGATTGTAATCATCTAGTACACGATGTTCTACGCCTTCGTGATCAGTCCAGCGTTGTAACATCATGTTATTCCAGTTAAAGCCTTTAGTGCCTTTATCTTCATATGCTTCAATAAGACCGACTTTGTTCTTAGTGCCTTTCTTGCGTACACCAGGGTAAGCACTAAACACATTATCACTAGTATCACCACGCATACACTTTTCAAACAACATAAAGTCAGGCTGCGGAGCAGGCTTTGCTTCTTTAGTCTTCTTATCAATAATAGGCTCGCGCTTCTTATCGTCAAAGTAGCCTTCGTGTGTAATAATAGTATTACTTACACCGTTGTACTGTGTTACATTAGGAGCAATTAGCTGTGCAAAGTCACCGTCAGTACTAATAATAACATGATTGTCGTTAGGATGTGATTGTACCCAACCTGCAATAAGATCATCTGCTTCTAGTTGCTTGTGTTGAATAACAGTACAGTTAGTTTTCTCTGTCATAAAGTTCTTAAACTCGTCAAAGATCTCCCAAAACGCTGTGTCTTCTTCACTCTCTTGTACTGTTAACTTATCACGAGCAACTTGTCTATTACGCTTGTAAGGCTCGTAATAGTCTTTGCGCCAGCTACGACCTTCTAAGCAGATCACAACATGAGTACCATCAAAGTCTTGCCAAGCTTTCTTAATGCTGTTTAATGTAATATGTAAAGCCATGCCGACTTTAGTGTCAATATCGCCCCGTACTACATGCCTTGCACGAAAGAATGTGTTAGCAGTGTCTACTAGGATATAATTTGCCATTAACTTGCCTCTGTTATTTGTTTAATGTTACTCTTTATTTTAGCATTAAATTCGTCATCTGTCAAGTTATAATTTAATCCTTCACTCAATGCTCTGCTAAAACTAGCAGTTACATTATCATTGGCACTTAGTCTACGACACGCTTCCGTTGTTGGATATCCACCACTTAGGAACACAACCTTTTCTACATTGTGGTTAACTGTTAGGTTGTGATATAAGTTGGGTGTTTCGGGCGGAGTCAGTTTAAGGATAACAGGAAAGTCTTTACTGTATAGTTGCTCTTCTAATTGAGTATATAGTTCTTGTTCGATTAGTTCTTTCTCAAGATGGTCAATAGGCACTTCTGGTTCAATGATTGGCACAAGTCCATATTCACTAATTGTTTGTGCTAGTTGAAACTGCTGTTTAAGAACTGGATGTGCCATGTCTAAACTTTTAACAATACTACGCATCTTTGTGCCATATACTTTAGGTCCAATGCTTGCACCATTTTCATCGGCAGATGTAGCAAACTCTAGCATTTGCTTTACAGGAAACTGTTTGAGCATACCGTTTTCCTCACAGCCACTATCAATCTTTAAAAATGTGTCAATGCCCATTTTATCCAAGATGTTAACCATACCGCGTTCAACTGTATCTTTGTAAAGGATTGCTGCCCAGATGTTTTTGTCGTTGAAGTCAGGTGAGTTAACCATACGCATACGCATTTCGTGTACACGATCCATTTTGGTATCTTCTGTGTACTCACGACCATAACGTTCTAGTACGCCACCTGTTGAACCGCCACTGTGGTCCATTGCTGCAATAAATCTACTCATCTATATTCTCCAAAACTAAACATTGATTGTATTCAATTACGTATCCACAAGCACGAAGGAAGTTTTGAAACTCTTCAAGAACATTATCCATAGACGCATGTTCTGCCATTTCTATTTCAATCTTTGTGCCGTCACTGTGTTGGTGTGTAAACTTCATCCTTTATCCTCCATCGTGCTTTTTAATGTAGCCAAGACGTTCTCAAGTTTTTCAGTTATATCATTACGACAACAGACGATTCTTACTGGATGAAACTCACGACCTTCGTCAGTTTCTTCAGTGGCGTCAAGCAGACTGAACAACTCCTTGACTGCTACATCATATTGATCACATTTACTTTTCATACTCATTTGACTTGCTTCTTTAGTTCAGCTTCATAAGCAGCTTTTAGTTCTTCAAGTTTAGTCATTCTGTTTCTCCTGCCCTACATTCATCACACCAATTATTCTATCATTTGTGCAAGAAGATTAACTGCCGTATCAAAGTCTTCAGCAGTCTTAGCATGAGCAGCACATTTCCACAAATCGTTCAATGTCATATCTTCGGCTAATGCGTTAGCGATCGAACCTCTAACATAGTCCATATCTGATAGTTTAAACATACTACTCACCGTTATCTCGTTTCTTATATAACATTGTCGTTCTAAAATCAGCGCCGTATGCTGGGCAAACCATTATATTTTCTGGCAACCCATTAGCATCTTTATCACCTGATTCCCCACAAATAAAATACACACCTGCAAAGGTTTCTGGGTTAGAGTGAATAAAGATTTTCTTTAACACTTCAAACTGCTTGAATTCTGCTTCAGTAATTTCAACCATTGATAATCCAATCCATATTCATCCAATCAGTATCTTCTGGCATCATCTCAACTTTGTCGCCATGAAGTTCTTGCAACTTTGTCCAGATATGAGCATTGTTCATTCTTAACCGATAAAACTCTTTATAACAACGATATTGAGACCCACTAGAACCAGAAAAGTAGTAGTACTCTTCGCTCTCTTCTACCTTTGTGATGCCACTGTTCATACGCCAACTGTCGCCATCTAAGTAACCACCAGATGAACCAACAAGAAGACGATAGTGAGGATCATCGCCTTTCATCTTGATAACGACCCAGTTATCACATGTGTAATCACTCATAAGTTTCCCCTGTTTCGCGGAAGAAGTTTTCACTCCAAAA
>Ga0129327_10002171_pt1 | contig 11440 bp, 5 predicted proteins | sample CPBDNA_6_FD_111799 | JGI IMG/M metagenome (GOLD analysis project Ga0129327, IMG submission 111799) | Freshwater to marine salinity gradient microbial communities from Chesapeake Bay, USA - CPBay_Spr_31_0.8_DNA | ecosystem: Environmental > Aquatic > Marine > Coastal | place: USA: Chesapeake Bay...
AGACACCTGTACTTCCTTTTCAGAAACGACCGATGTTTTTAGATTACTATATTCAAATGAGGTATAACTCAGCCCATATCCAAAAGGGTATAATGGTGAGTTTTCTTCGTCTTCGTAATGTGACCAAAACACACCAGGAGCACCTGCTGGACGGCCTGTATTTTTATAGTTGTAGTAAATAGGAACTTGGCCCACAGCTCTTGGAAAACTCATTGGTAGCTTTCCGCTTGGATTATAGTCTCCATAGAGAACTTGTGCAATAGCATTTCCACTTTGAGTTCCTAACTGCCAAGCCTCAACAATTGCCGGTAAATTTTCGTGATGCCAATTTAAGACCAGAGGCCTTCCGTTATTAAGAACTAGCACAATATTCTTGTTAACCTTATATACTGCTTCTAGCAGTTCTTGTTGGACGCCTGGCAATCCTAATTTAGTTCGACTTCGACCTTCACCGCTTTGATAACCAATTTCTCCCAATACCATGACAACAACATCAGCAGATTTTGCGGCCTCGATTGCTTGAGGGAATTCACTTTTATCGGAAGTATTGATTTGAACTTGAGCCGTAAACGCCGTGTAACCAATACTAACATCGGCTCCTTTGGCATAGGTTAATTTATTTTCTTTATAGGCTTGCATTCCCTCTAAAACAGAAACAGCAGAATGGTCTTTGGCTGCAATCCTCCAATTCCCCAAAGGGCTGTTTTTATCTGCTGCTAAAGCACCAATTAAAGCGATTTTTTGGCCTTGCTTTTTCAAGGGTAATAACTGATTGTCATTTTTCAAAAGTACAATTGATTTTTTTGCTAGATCTAAAGCAGCCTCATGAAAGGCTTTTTGGCCGATAACTTCTTTTTCACGTACCTCATCACAGTACTTATAAGGATCTTCAAAAAGCCCTAACTCGAACTTAACTTTTAAAATTCGTTTGACAGCGTCGTCAATGAAAGACTCCTTCACTTTGCCTTCTCTAACTAAACCTGCTAATTCTTTCACGTATAAGTGTGATTCCATGTCCATGTCAGAACCAGCATTGGCCGCTATCATAGCCGCTTCCTTACCATCTTTAGCAAGGCCATGAGACGTCATCTCATCAATAGAGCCCCAATCGGTAACTACAAAACCGTCAAAAGCCCATTTGCCTTTTAAAACGTCTCTTTGTAAATATTTATTTCCTGTAGCCGGAATTCCGTTCAGCACATTAAAGGCATTCATAAAGGTTCTCACCCCCGCATCAACAGTCGCCTGGAATGGGGGAAAGATCATGTTATTTAAAGTGGAAGTTCCAACATCGACCGTATTGTACTCTCGTCCGGATTCAGAGAATCCATAACCAGCAAAGTGCTTAGCACATGCAGCAATAGTAGTATGTTGTGATAAATCTGTACCTTGAAATCCAAGAACACGTGCTTTAGCAATTTTAGATCCTAAATAAGGGTCTTCACCAGCACCTTCCATCACGCGACCCCATCTTGCATCACGAGTGATGTCAACCATAGGAGCGAATGTCCAGTTAATTCCAGCAGCAGCAGCTTCTTCTGCCGCCACTTCAGATGATTTTCTAATGGCCTCTAAATCCCAGCTTGCAGACTCAGCTAAAGGAATTGGGCTTATGGTTTCATAGCCGTGAATCACATCAAACCCTATAATTAAGGGAATTCCTAAGCGCGATTCTTCAACTGCAATTTTTTGAACGCCTCTCACGTTATCAACACCCCTTACATTTAGCATTGAGCCAACATACCCATTTCTAAGATGCTCATACTTTTCGGCTGCATCTCCTGAATCTGGAGCCGGGCCCGTAAGATTCCAGAAGCCTACATATTGGTTCATTTGACCAACTTTTTCTTCTAGAGTCATCCGTTCTAATAACTCATTTACTTTTTTCTCAATCCCCTGAACCGACGTTAAAGAAGAACTAAGAGAAGGAGTTGAGTCAGATTTAATACAAGAAACTGCAGTAAATAAAACACTAAATAAAATAACTATTAGAAAGGGTTTTTTCATCTTATTGGTATACTCTTATATAATCTACCTCCATAGCATCGGAGGTGAAATTGGGGTCTATCGTACCGCCATTGGTCCCGCCCATTGCTACATTAAATATAAAGAAAAAGTTTGCATCAAAAGGCATAGTACTGTTTGTGTTCATTGCATAAAACTGATTCCCATCCAATAGTGTCTTTATACTACCTTCCGACCAAATTAAGGAATAGATATGAAATTCTGTAGGCGTGTTTAAATCTACAGGCAGTCCGTAACTTACAGGTGCATAATTTGTAGTGGAAGGGCTTTGCCAATGACAGGTAGACTGTACATAGGATTTATCTTCAAACTGTTCCATAATATCGATTTCTCCACAGCTTGGCCAACTAACAGAATTAATATTAGCCCCTAACATCCATAAGGCGGGCCATGTTCCTGCAATAGTTGGTAATTTTGCACGAATGTCTACACGACCATACTTAAAATCAAATTTATTTTTAGTTATGATTCGACCTGAAGTATACGAGTTATTAGATTCTTTAATGACTTTTATTTTTAGTATCCCGTTCTCTTTATAAACATTATTAAGACTGTTTGTATAAGATTGAACTTCTTCGTTACCCCAGCCACCACCGCCAATTTCATAAGTCCAATTGTTGGTGTTAATTGCCCCGCTGCCGTTAAATTCATCTGACCATATTAAGACGTCATTATTTCCTGAACCACCATTTCCTGAATCATTAGCTTCTACAAAAATCGTAATATTTTGAATTTTTGGGATCCTATCATCTGAGGTTGAATACGCATAGATAGTAACGGGGAACTGATTAAGTCCTTGGGTATTTACTGTATATGTAAAGTTACCGCTTGGACTATCAACCTCATCCGCAGTCCCAACCTTAAAACCGTATCTAACGGCATTATTAGCAGTAGCTAACATATTAAAAACTCCCGAACCATCTCCGTTGGGGTTGTTTTCATCTTGTCCTTGGATGTCAAGGGATACGACAAGATTAGTTGGTATTACGGTATTGCTGTTGTTGTTATTATTAGGGTTATTTATATCCTCACTATCACTTGAAGAGCAGCCATAGGCCGTCAAGAGCACCAATACAGAAAAATTAAAAATAAATGTTATTTTTTTCATTATCACAAATTTAAAATTAATAAAAAAAAGAGGCAAAAAATTTGCCTCTTTTTTTATGAAAGTAAGAACAAATTACTATTCAGCGACTAAAATCATCCACCATGTGAACTCTCCAGCACCATCTACAGTTCTAATATATAATTCATTTTCATTATAGTCCCACAACTCATATGTATGACTACCTCCAGTATAATAGGTGAAAAATGCGTTATTAGTTAATTTTATAGAGATCTGTCCTGGATCAATAATATTCCAGTTTTCAGTATAATCTGCATATACATAATTTAGTACATCAGCACCATCTTCGCCGCCAGTACCATTGTTCCCTAGTTCTGCATATACTTGAGCCGAACGGCCAAAAATAGTTCCGTTAGTCATATGGTTAAGAGTTCCATCAGAATTGAAAGTCCAGCGATCGTCGTAGGTTCCTGTACCAACTTTATCTTCAGGGCCTGCTCCGTACCACTCACATGGTATAAGACCACCTACTGGACCTAATCCAAAATGCTGCCCTACTTCAGACTTAACTCTCCATGTTTTTGAGCTACCGCCCGTAAGCGCTTGAACTAAATCAGCTGGAGGGGTGTAGGTTGCTAAAACTTCAATAGTAAAAGTCGTTGAAGAAGGACTGCCTGCAGTTCCGTAAGCAACAACTGTTACATCATAGCTATTTACTCCTACAGCATAAAAAGACTTTTCAAGAACTCCTGAGGCCACCATTTCTTCTGCGCCATTAAATATATATTTATAAGTAATAGCCCCTTCTGCAGATGCATTGAAGTTTACAACTCCACTACCATCTCCGTTAGGGTTTTCGGCATCTAATCCAACCACATCAACCGTAACTGCTAAGTTAGTAGGTGTTGTAATATCGCCAAATTCATAAGTATCTTCCTCACAGGCCGTAAAAAGCGCTAAGGTTAGACATAAACTGAATAAATGTTTTAAATTTTTCATATTTTTTATTTTAAAATTGTCTTGTTTTTGAGCGATTAAACTTAATCAAGGGTTAATGAAACATTATCTAAATTAACTACTCCAGCTACAGCGTTCAAGTCAAAAATCACTCTTGCTTGTGGATCTCCAAATCCAATAGTCTCAAACGTGTAACTATAAGTTGTTCTTGTTGTAGTAATGTCTACTGTCTCTGCCACATTAGTCCAAGGATTAGCACTTAGTCCTATTCCCGCTATTATGGATCTGTTAGCATCAGACCAAGCGTCAAATGTTAGCGTGTACGTTTCTCCACTGATAAGCTCAACAAATTGACTTGTATTCACAAGGTATGGCTGTGTTGAGTCAGGATTGGTAACATTAACAGAGTAATAAGTGTTCCCTGCAGTATCTGTAGTTACCGGCGCAGCAGAAGCAGGATCAACTCCCACAAGCCAAGATTCACTTCCTAGTTCAAAATCACCATTGGTTAATAATCCATCGTCAAATAAACTGGTATCGGTAGCTTCTCTGTAAAAATATAAATTATCTACATAAACAATTGCATTGTTTCCTGTCGTATCGTATAACAACTGTGTAATTCCAGAAACATCAGTTGTATATTCTGCTAACGAAATATCTACGCTTACCCATTCTCCAAGGCTGATAGGGTCGACAAACTCAATGTCTTCTTTCAAAGGGTCTCCATCTGCATAAGAAGTATTAACTAACTTAAGTCCTAAAACAGTAGCGTCTGGAGTCCAATAGTCAAAATGAACAAATTCCATTGCTGAAACATCAGTTGCATTTCCATAATCAGTTACAATCCCTGTATAGTTTAAATCATTATAAAACCACGTATTATTTCCTTCAACTTGCACCTCTGTAAGGGTTGTTGTTTGTCCCCAACCCGGGTTAAGTTCAGATAATTCAATATTGGTATATACATCGCTGTACAAAGAGATAACATCATCTGGTTGTCTTGATGGCGGAGTTGGAGCTGATGTTAAAGGAGATATAATTTCCGTCACTTCAAAGTCTTCAGTATAAACAGTCGTTTCGATTGCCGCTCCCATTGCTTCTACAGTAATTGTGTAGGTTCCTGGTTCTAAGAAATCCAAAAACACTGTTTCACCAATATTCCCCGTAACTGGAGAAGGTGTTTCTTCAGTGGTCCCCGGAGCTGTAACATCAAAACTGACAGCGAAATCAGCTGAAGCTGTAACATTTACACGTTTAGAGATTGCAGCATCATTTTCAATAGTCACTTCTAAGTTAGAAGGCGCTTGAAATGAAACGACTAACTCTTGAGCCAGGGTTGTTTCTAAGCCTGTAACGCCATAGGCTACAGCCGTAACTGTATAAGTTCCTTCAACATATGTATGTGATGTGTTTTGGCCGTTACTAAAGTTTTCAGGCTCTAGAGTATCATCTCCAAAATAAATATCAAACCCAACAGCTCCCTCTGCGGTTGGCGTGATTGTTACAAAACCTGTATTGTCTTGAGTCACTTGAAAAAGCATTGCTAATTCAGAAGGCGCCTCAACATTTGAAATAAAATTTAAGTCTTTTTCATCGTCAGAGCAAGTGGTTAATGCAAGAACAACAACACAAAGAGTAAGTATATATTTTAGTATTTTCATAGTTATATTTTTTAATAGTTTGGATTTTGATTCCAGTTTCCGTTAGAGAATTGAATTTCTTGAATTGGAATAGGAAATATTTCGTGCTTACCTGCTTCAAAGCCTTCAATTTCAGAAGATGCTTGACCAGTTCTTACAAGGTCAAAGAAGCGATGCCCTTCACCTACTAATTCTACACGTCTTTCATGATAGATAGCGTCGGTTAGTTCAGCCCCAGCAGCAGTTACATTGTTAGCGTTAGTGCCAAATGCACGTGTACGTACCAAGTTTAGGTATACCTGTGCTTTTGAGTCATCAATACCGCCCCTATTATTAGCTTCAGCGGCCATAAGCAATACATCTGCAAAACGAATTGACCTGTAATTATTAGGGTTTGTTAAGTTTTGATCGCCAATGTTTTGATCCCCTTGGCGTGCAAGGTATTTTCTGTTGTAATACCCTGTATGCTCATACCCTATTCCGTAGGTAGCACCAGTTTCTGTTGCCCAAGCTTCGATATCAAGAATAGACACCTCTTTTCTTGAATCACCAGCTTCAAAAGCATCAACTGCTTCTTGAGTTGGTACATTAAAGCTATATCCAGAATCATAGGTTGGACCTGTGTGGTTTCTAATTCCGTTAAATCCAACGGCAACATTTCCTTCACTACATTGAAGACAACCAAACCCAGCCCCTTCAGCATCTGTATACTGTACTTCAAATACAGACTCAACATTATTTTCTCCTTCGTTTTCAAACATAGTTGCATAACTAGCAGCAAGTTGATAAGGTCCATTATTAATCACATTGTCCAATACCGTTGCAGCATCAGTAAATTTATCTTGGTATAAATACGCTTTTCCAAGTAATGCTTCTGCAGCTCCTTTGGTTACTCGCCCTACTTGAGGGGCGCTATACTCCAAGTTGTTAACGGCGAACATTAAATCACTTTCAATAAGCGCATATACCTCTTCTACAGAATATCTAGCGGTAGAAAGCTCGTCTCCGGGTGAAAATCTTGTTCCAGCTCCTTGTAAAGCAGCGTCATAGTTTTTTATTGGAAGCGCTCCAAACCATTTAACTAATTCAAAATGGTAATAGGCTCTAAGGAAACGTACTTCCGCAACCATAGCGTTGCGTCCTTCGAATTCAGTTTTATCTTGGAATTCTAAAAAGTAGTTAGCCCTATTCACTCCAGCAAACATCCAACTCCAGACATCTCTTAAATTGCTATTTACAGCCGTGTGGCCCATGTCATCTATTTGTTGAAAGCCTACAACGTCTGTTGCACTTTCGCCACCACACAATGTATTGTCAGACGCAATTTCGCCTAAAAGCACATTAACGTAAGAAGCTTGTAATAAATCATATACTCCTACAAGAGCCATGTAATAATCATCTTCCGAATTAAAATACGTCTGTGAATCGATATTATAATTTTGAGTTTCGTCTAAGAATTCATCCGAACAGGAGTAAATTCCAGTAGCAATTAGCGTGAACACTAGAATTGCAGATATTATGTTTTTGTTGTTTTTCATCGTGTTTTAGTTTAAAATGAGATATTTAGTCCAAAAATATACTGTCTAACGGTTGGATAGAACCCATAATCAATACCACCACCTAGAGCGTCTCCGTTGGTAGCAGCTGGATCAAACCCTTTATACTCGGTAAAAGTAAAGGGGTTGTTAACAGATAGGTAAAGGCGTACTTTAGCCATTCCAATATTCTCTAGAGTTTCTTCAGGTAAACTATAGCCTAATTGTATGTTTTGAATCCGTACAAATGAAGCGTCTTCTACATAGAAGTCAGAAAATAACTTGTTTGTAGAGGCGCCGGTTGTTGCTCTTGGAACTGTATTGCTAGTTCCTGGTCCTGTCCAACGGTCTAAATAATAATCTAAACGATTTACGTTTGGTTGGTCACGTTCGTAGTTACGAACCATGTCCTTGCCTACTTCGGCAAATGCATATAAACTTAGGTCAAAACTCTTGTAATCAACTGAAAAATTGAAACCCATATAATAATCGGCTAAAGGTTTTCCGATAAATGTTCTATCATCAGAATTAATTTCTCCATCTCCATTAACATCTACATAACGAATATCTCCTGGAACAGCTCCGTAACCTAGACCCTCTTGCGAAGGATGTGCATCAACATCTGCTTGTGTTTGGAAAATTCCATCTGTTTGAAGTCCATAAAAATAACCGATCGGCTGACCTGTTTCCATTCTTGATGGGGGTAAAGGTTGACCAACTCCAAAAGAACCGCCTGTTAAGGGTACATCGGCATTAACTTCTATAACCTTTCCTTCAATCTTTGTTACATTATAACTAACATTATATGATAAGTCATCTGTAATATTATCACTGTAATTGATTAAAAATTCTAATCCCTCAGAACGAGTTGTACCTGCATTAACAGTTGGTGACCCCGAACCAGGTGCTGAAGTTCCTAAAATTCCAGAGACTGGAAGTCCAGGAATTAATAAATCAACTCTGTCTTCTAAAAAGTAATCTGCTACAATCTCTAATTTGTTTCCAAAAAACTTAGCATCTAAACCAATATCAAGTTTTTCAGCAGTTTCCCACTTAGCATTTGCATTTGCAATAGGTCCGTTAGCAACACCATTGGTTAAAGCACCGTCAAAAACATAGGTTGCCTCTCCGCTCAGTGCTGATCTATATAAGTCATTTCCAACAAGGTTTCCTAAAGTTCCATAACTTCCACGAATTTTTAAGAAGTCAATAACTTCACTATCCTTCAAGAAATTTTCATCAGATATTTTCCACCCAGCAGTAACAGATTTAAAATAATCAATTCTATTGTCTTTAGCAAATGCGGAAGAACCGTCTCTACGAATCATTGCAGACAATAAGTACTTTCCTTTAAAGTCATACTGCAAACGACCAAAGTAAGACAACAAACGGTTGTCATATGTATACGATCCATTTTCTTTAGCGTCACTTGTTCCAGTAGTTAGAGCGATATCAGCAAAATCCCATGAGTTATTTGGTACATCAAAACCTGTGGCGAATAAACCATCCCCCCAGTTTTTGATTACAGTAGTTCCTACTGTAGCTTCAAGGTTGTGTTTATCTGCAATAGATTTTTTATAGGTTGCAAACGTATCCCATGTATAAGAATCATATTGATTCTTACTCTGATTCACAGTACTTCGGTCCGTATTAAATACTTTTCCTGCCCCGTAATTAGCTATCGGAGAAAATGTTTTGCCTTTGTCGCTGTATGTTTTGAAACCCATTCTAGACGTGATCGTCAAATCATCCGTTAGCTTGTATTCTAACTGAAAGTTTCCTTCAATACTACTTCCAAAGTAAGTGTTGTATGTATCACGTATTTGAGAAAATGGATTTATGATTTCATTTCCAAAAATCCCATTAACATCTTCTTGATCTAAAGCAAATAATGGAGAATAACTAATCGAGTTAAATAAGACAGACCCTAAGCCTGACTCACTAATAGTTTTTCTTTTGTTTGAAAAGTAGTTTAAATTTATAGTGCTCTTTAAACGATCATTAATATCAATCCCCAGATTTAATTTAATATTATCTCTAATATAATTAGATTTATCACTAGCTATAATTCCGTCTTGATCAAGGCGAGTCGCCCCTAAATAATACGTGACATTATCTGTACCACCTGATAAGCTAACATTATGATTAGTCATTAATGCCTGATCAAATAGCTCATCCTGCCAGTTTGTTCCAGCTCCAAGTCCAGCTATATTTGAATAAGGTAGTGACTGACCGTTTGCAGCATAACTTTCGTTAACTAGAGCTGCATATTCGGAAGCATTTAAAAGAGATAACTTTTTTGTTGTTTCTTGAATTCCTGCGTAAGTGTTATAAGACACTTGAGGTGCCGCATTTTTCTTTCCTTTTTTAGTGGTTACTAAAATTACTCCGTTCGCACCTTCAACTCCATATATTGCAGCTTGGGCATCCTTTAAAACAGTAAGACTTTCAATATCATCCGGGTTAAGACTATTGAAGCTCGATACAATATAACCATCAACAACTAATAAAGGGTCGTTATCAGTGTTACTACTTACACCTCTAATAAGAAATCGGAATCCACTACCTGGTGAACCTGACTGAGTAGATACCGAAACCCCCGTTGTAGTACCTTGTAAGGCTTGAGACACATCGACTGGCTTCAGTTTTTCAATGGTCTCAGATCCTACTATAGAAACTGAACCTGTAAGGTCTTTTCTGCTTTTAGATCCATATCCAATTAGGACTATTTCGTCTAAAGACTCATTGTCTTCTTCTAAGTCAACATTCATAACAGAAGCAGCTGGAAGCTCTAAAGTTTCAAAACCTACATATGTAAATACTAATGTAGCGTTTGGTTGAACGTTTGAAATGGTAAAGTTACCATCGAAATCGGACACAGCTCCTGAGCTGGTGTTTTTAACGATAATATTCACTCCTATTAAAGGAAGGCCTTCAGCGCTAGATTTAACTGTTCCGCTCACTGAAATATTTTGAGCCATCGCTGTCGTAGCAAATGTCAAACTAACCAGTAGGGTATAAAATATTTTTTTCATAAATATTAGTTTAATTATTTTTTATAAATCTATAACAAGAATATCTCAATTCCTCAAAAATAGACGCAACAAAAAACATACACCACAAAAAACATGAGCTAGAATTGTTGAAATGATAATTTTTAAGGTTAAAATCATGAAATTACCTATGAAGTGATTTACGAACCTAAAGAGCTCAAAAAGAAGATGTAGTGCTTATGTATTGTTGAAATAAGGATGTGTAGTGTTTCTACAGCTCAAGAATATAGCTAGTCAAGCTAGATTCATGCGGCAAACCCATCTTTTTACGCAAACGATATCGCTTAACCTCTACACTTCTGTAGGATATGTTTAGTAAAGGCGCAATTTCTTTAGACGTTAAATTAAGCCTTAGATAAGCACATAATCTAAGGTCGTTGGGAGTTAGACTTGGATGAATTGATTTAATATGTTTAAGGAAATCTTTGTCTGCATTATTAAAAGCTTCCTCAAAAAGTTTCCAGTCGGCGGTATTATTTAGGTTTTTATCAATAATTTTAATCTCCTTTTTTAGATCCTGTCCTTTGAAATCTTTTTCTTTAAGCTCATTCTTAATTCCGTTAAGGAATTCATTCTTCTTAATTAGACTCATTGTTGAAACAGCTAGTTCACGATTTTTACTCTCAATATCTAATTTTAATTTTTCATTGTTTAATTGTATGAGCTGTTTAGAAGACTCTAGTTCTTTTAGAGCTAAATCTTCTTCAGATTTTTTTAGCACTTTGAGCTGCTGTTTCTTATAATATCTCTTATAACTATTGTGAACAAAAACCCACAATAAAATAATAAAAGAGATGTAAACAACAATAGCTAAATTAGAGAGATACCAAGGCCTGTTAATTACAAAGGAAAACGAACTAGTGTTTATGGTTTCGGTAACACCTGTTCTTCCTTTAACTTTGAATCGATAACTGCCGTAGGGAAGGTTTTTAAACACTTGATAACTGTCCTGAGTCCAGTCAGACCATTGTGATGACCATCCTTCAAGTTTGTACGAATAGTTTTTCTTAACGATATTATCATAATGAGGGATTGTATAACTAAAGAAAAGACTGTTTGTGTCATAATCTAAGCTTTTGACAGACTTTAAATCTAGCTTAAACCTGTCTTCATTGATTTTATTAACTTCCACAGAATTTAGCTTGATACTGTAAAGATGGCTAG
>Ga0129327_10002174_pt1 | contig 11435 bp, 11 predicted proteins | sample CPBDNA_6_FD_111799 | JGI IMG/M metagenome (GOLD analysis project Ga0129327, IMG submission 111799) | Freshwater to marine salinity gradient microbial communities from Chesapeake Bay, USA - CPBay_Spr_31_0.8_DNA | ecosystem: Environmental > Aquatic > Marine > Coastal | place: USA: Chesapeake Bay...
AGGATGGCAACAATTGGACCAAGTATTTGCAAATCTTTAGTGGTATTTACACACCAAAATGTAACGAAAACGATGCGTTACCGACAATTATTACGGTCTTGAAAATGTTGTTTTATTTGGCTCTTATGTTGACTTCCTGGTTCATTTATGCTCAGAACACCGGTGCACCTCCTCCGAACTGGCAGTGTGATCTTCTGATTGACAACGATGAAGACATATCGTCGTCCGGATCTGTTTTCCCTCGCGATGGATCATCATCGAATGCAGATCAGCTTTCGACTTCAAAGCAAGAGAAATGCATCCGAAGAGCATACCTGCGTGAAAACCAGCCAATCTCATTCGGCCTGCTGATTGCAGGTTCATTGTTCAGTCCAATATTCTTTATACCATATCTTACTATTTTTATCTGGATGCAGAGTTCACAAAATATATACAACGTAACGCACCCAGCACGGTCCATCAGCTATAAATAGACGGAGCTTCAGTATTGTCTATCGCAGACTTAAGTTGGCATGAAACAGTATCGTTGGGGTCTGGCACCCAGGTGTGCCAGACAGAGTCTATCTGTTGCATGTTTCGGCAAATAGTGCACCCGCACGAGTTAGTCTGCGGTTTCTTTTCATTCCACCGTTCCATGTGAGTATGTATTTTTTTTCCCCCCCGGTCACTCGCTTCTTCGCTCGCTTCGTCATCCTCTCCATCACTCTCCTCGCCGCCTGGTTCATCACTTTCTCCTTCACTTGCGCCCTCACTTTCGGAATCATCACCATTGGAAGCAAGTGCTAATATGCTTCTACGAATGGTCTCCGGCAGTTCAGGCCGATCCCAAAAGGCTCCGATGGGGTGCACGTTCATACGCAGTGACTTGTGAAGGTCATCGTCTGTTACAACACTCCTTCCTTCGTTGATTGCATAATGAGCAGCGTCCCGCATCGCGAATTCGATCAGCGCGAACATAAGTGATCCGATCATCGAATCTGCCTGCCCGTCATACTGTGGATGGCCATTTCCCAATCCAGTTCTGATGATTTCAGGTACGTTGTTATGTGCCATTGTAATAATGGTTACTTATGTATCACGTTTTAAATTAATTTATTTTTAATGGCAGCGCTCAATGAATGAGGTCAGCAGAGCTCATCAAGTGTTCATATACCGAGACGCCAAAGAAGGATGGCGTCCATCATCCGCGGTGATTGACGAAGTCACACACGCAGTGTCTCCGTGCAGTATGGATGAGGAATTCGGTGCCGTGTTTCCCATCTTCAAAAAGAACGAGATCTGGTTCATATGTGAACGTCTTACCACAAGTGACGATAGTAGCAACTTAAATATCGAATATGAAAGTGTGAGTACGTCGTTGGGATCCGTACTCTGCAGCCTTCCGATACTAGCAATCTGCGTTGACGGGCAGACTTCAGAAGAACAAAAAGACGTCAAGGGCACTAACCGTCCGGTACCTCCTGCCTGGACTTGCGTTACTCGCACGTATACGCCGCGTGATAAAAAATGCGTCGGCAGCGTCGAAATCTCGGAGCGCACAAGCAAGGGTACAAATTATAATGATGATGACAGCATAATCGATGATGATAGTGCCCTAAGCTCTGACGATGATAGTCACGGACAATGCAGTTCCAACATCGACGCAGAATACGATTCCAGTGACGGCGAAAATCTTGACTGTGGCGAAAATACTGATGGCGATTCTGATGACGCAGACAATGAACTAGACCTACACGAGAGCGACAACATAATTTTTGATAAAGATATGGAAGAAATTTAATGTATTGCCAACTGTATAGAAGAAAGAATAGTGCACATGCACGAGGTGGCTTCTGCACGGCCCGTCGTGGTATACTTTAAAGGACACCGAGATAAAGCTATTTGTTTGTTTACTGCTTCGGCTGCTTTCGCTGCGATATGTTTTCGCTCCGAACATTCTTGGTACTTCGCAGTGGCGCTTCATATATTGGTTGGGTTAGTATTCCTTAACTTCGTATTAGATATCCCTAAATGGAGCTGTGTTGCCACACAAAACAAACGCGGTAGTCGCAACCGCTATTATGGTGCCTATGTAATTGAAAATGGAGCAATGTATGAAATGGGAGGTGCTGAAGTGTGCCCAGCACCGTACGTTACGTGTGCTCATACACATGACGACAATAGCGAAAGTATCGCAATATGCACGTGCGGCAGCAGTGCCCCGTCTGAACAATGCAGGTGCTATTCGAGTAATGACACCCGTGTGGCGTACGCAGGCGGTTCGATTTGTTTTTGGATTGGATTTTCAATGTATATAATTGCGCTCGTTCTCTACATAACTATTCCGTATTTGGAGTGGAATAAAAAATATCACAAACAATGTTACGTCATGTCTTCTCTTTGTATCATCATTTCGTTCTTACTTATGGTGGTCGGTGGCTTTCTTCGCAGATATGGTTACCCTGATAGAGAGAATGGAGCGTTGCCTGTCTATTACCATCGCCCATGCTTGTAATAAATAACGTATAAGAGAAGAGTGGGTCGGACATAAGAGAGTGAACAAACATTAGCGGCTTCTTGTGGTAACTCCTAGTGGCGTATTACTATGTAGAGCAAGACTCACTACGATCGTCATCTACTTAGCCTGAAACCGCATGGGGAGGGGAAGGAGGGGGGGGGGGTAAATGCGAGCAATTTGGTTCATAGTGTCGTAGACTATGAACCCAAGCATTGCTTTTAAAAATCTCATATGCTATGTTAAGGAATTACAATCTTCAGGTCAAGACAATCAATGGCCAGCGAGTGGAAGCTGAGAGTGGCAACCTATGTCGAAAAATTCGAGAAAACGACAGACAAATATCGACTCAAAGATAATATACTAATACGCCAGTTACGTGTCGTGCGAGGCTTGTTTCTGTTCGTGAACCGTATTAAAATAAAATACTTCTCGTTTTATGACATTGAATTTTGGTCCAGAATGATTAGGAAGAGAAATGCATTAATATATACGATTTCCTGCCTTCCGCAAGAAACAAAATCGGATTCTGTAAATGCATATTCCAAATTAGTCGTCACAACGTTGAAACGACACAACGGCACGTATGGAATGATGATATCATTGGTGCTTCGGCGGGTTTTCGGAGAGGATATCACATCACGTGTGTGTGAATATATATAACAAATTTACTTTGTGTACCATTCTGGTCACGTAGCAAATAAAGAATGAGGGATTAGGTAGTACGACTTGTTTGCAGCGGTAGACGGTTTCACGTTCACGATCACCGTGGAGCGATCGAACACAGAGCACGTAGAACTCGCGGGGCACTGGATACCCGAGGCGCTACAGGCGCTTGCGCCTTGCGAGAGCTGGCAGTGCTGCTCAAAGCATGACTTGCAAAAAAATGCAGCGGCTCCGTTCCATTGCACGGAAGTACCTCAGGGAAATTGGACGAATCGAAGCGAAATTCTGCACTTGAACACAGAAGTATCGCTTGCAGAAACGGAGCCGCTGGTAGAACCAGCAGAACCAGTAGAGCCAGCAGAACCAGCAGAACCAGAAGAAGCAGCAGAACCGCTGAGATTTCCGTCGCGGACTCTGTGCATAGCCTTCGCCTGTATAGCATTTAATATTTTCCTAGTAGGCGCCAAGTGTTTATGCCATGTCTATTCGGAGCTGCGTAGTACTGCTTACCGTCGTTTTCCAGTTTACAAGTCCCCGGCGGGCAGTCGTTAGCATCTGAAAGTAGACGCCAAGTGTTTATGCCGTTTTTATTCGGATCTGTGTAGTATCGTTTGCCGTCGTTTCCCAGTTTACGAATCCCCGGCGGGCACTTGTTAGCAGAGTAAGGAGGGGAGTGCCTCTCACGGTACTTTTTCAGGTGTGACAGATTTTTACACTTCGGTGATTTCTTTTTGGACGTCCGCTCACGCACCTGTACCTCACCCGGCCCCTCATCCGGCCCACGCTCCTTTATCTCCCTGTAGAGCCTTTCCGCCTCTTTAACGAGGTTATCCGCCACCTTAGAAGTTGTGTACGCATCATTCTGCAACATGTACGCTTCTCTGCATAGATCGTCCGCCCTTTTTCCTATAATGAAATTCATTCAATCGGGTTTCGTATTGTGGCATTATAATATAACAATATAATATAATAATATAATATAATACTATAATAACATTATTTTGCAGACAACTGAACAATATCTCCGCGAATACACCAGAGCGTGGTTAATGGTCGATTCCAGGCACATATTTATGACATACACACATTCCAACTGCTCCCAGATAGAAGGAAAAAAGCACACCACCACCTAGCCATCCAAAATGCACATTATGGTACTGCCAGACAACTGTTGGAGGTGACTTGCAGTACTGCGGACTTAACGAAGGAGACGAAGACGACGAACATGGTACTAACCATGATGATAGCGATCCGTTTGGGAGTCGGCAGTACTGTTCAGTGACTTTTGGCGCGAATATGAGTTGACTGATCGGCGGAGCAATTTCATCATCGAGTTATTTTTCTCGACTCCATGTTGATCGCCGCGACATACGAAAAGCGAGCACAACCTTCCTGGGATTCGCGTGTATAGATTATACGAATCTTCAAACGCGCAAGTACTGTCTTCGGTAGAATGTATTATGTAGCAATGTATACCCTTGCGTTTGATCACTCGGGTAACTGCATTAATAAGCTCCTCTGTATGCGGTACATTTCCATAGTGATTCGATATCATATTGTCTCGAAGGCGTCGCGAAGAAAATGTGTTACTATGCCGCCACGCCGCATGTTTTGTGCGCTGTTTTGACTCAATTACCTGTCGGTGGCTTAATCTGAAGAAGTATGGACTGCGAAGTATGATAGCATCGAGAAATTGACCGAATACCAAGGAGTACAGGAGAGCAATACCGCCCCCATAACTACCTCCAAATAAAACAATCTTCTCATTTTTTTTGCAATGCATCTTTCTTATTGCTTCGATGTCATCTATCGTATTGTTTGGGGAAGTCACATCACCCCTATTGGTATGATTGCCTACTCGTTTCGATCTACCACAGAACCTCTGATCAAACGCTATTATTCTCCAGTTATGAAAGGCCATAGCGTCACACGAATTGAAAGCATGCCCTCCTGGACCTCCGTGGACCATAATAACCAGTCGACCATGCGCGTTCCCATACTCGTAAACCATAATCCTATGAGTCATATCAGACGTCAAAAAGGTTCGTTTTTTTGGTTTATCAGGGATTGTTATTGACAGTCGTATTGCCGACGCATATTGTAGGTATATATAAATTTAAATAGTATATTAGTATATGAATGACAATAGCTATGATTGCACCCAAGACCCCCGAATGTGTGGTTGTCGCACTTATTGCGATCGCTCATAAATGTTCTGGGGCTCGTTGCGACACTCGTAGCATGGGGCAAGACTCATTGTTATGTGATATTCTTGCTCAATTTTTAATCTATATCAATATATCCGCTTACTTAATAAAAAAACAATCGCGATTAGAGCAAGCAGCCGTAGTGTATTCGAATGCGTATTATGTACAGGACACTATTCGACTTATTCAAAAATCAATAAGAATGAGAATGTGCAGATCGTTTGAATTTGGCATGTGTGCGCATCATATGTCTGCATTAGTGCTACTAAACAGTAGTCGCTATGGCATGCGTCTAAAACGTTATTACAATTTCCTGGCGGAAGTCTCGGTCGTACTACTACTTCCAACAACGATGATATTGAAAACGAACAGGAGCACGAAATTGAAGCAAGCCATGTTGAAATCTAACTACTTTTTGTATGCTTTTTTAAGACTATTTGCGATGGGAACACTAATGGTTCAGCTACCCAGCATGGCAAATAAGCGAAAGACACCAATAAATGCCGCAGAATGCACTTCGGTGGCTGGTTTGGTAGTGTTTTCTAGCGTTGGAATCAGGCACATGTATCGGTGGACTACTCGAAATTTGAGATCGTTAATTTAACGCAGAAGAAACCTAGATAACAAATGCTCCGCTACAATACGTGCGTTGGCCTCCGCTACTGTCCTAGGGTGCCATTTTACCCTATCGCCGGGTACAGCGGTATTAGGATATATCGCTATATCAGTAAAATGCGTCTTTATTGTCTCCACTGCACCACACTTTTCATAGCAATGAATATAGATACCATGCGATTCGCATGGATCAAAACAAGGGATTAAAATAGCGGAGGTGTATCTTTCCAACTGTCCATGACGGGCCTCCGTGCATAGCACCATCACAAAATCCACCGAGTCGTCCTCTATGACAACTGTGAGCATCGGAAGCACTTGATTGGCCCAGTTGCACAGTACCATAGCCCATTGAGCGATATCGCGTATGTGAGTGGTCAACAATCTCGGCATATACGCCATGCATTTGGGAAACGCATTACACGCCGGGAACATAATAGACCGCCATGCATCCTTCGCGTTATGAAAAGCGTCGTAAATGTCGCCGCATAAGCTTTCTGAATCACTATTGTGAATTATGGAACAACGCGGTACTGTTCCAACTTCATCCATTTCGCTTCGGAATTCAATCAGTAACTCGTCGTCCAATTCTATGCCCCCGAGATCACATTCAAACTGATCTGCAGTACCAGTATCTGTCTCTTGGGACTGCATTATACTACTATACTCATCTCCCCTAGGCTCTTCCGATGCCTTCCTTTCAGGGGGGGGGGCTCCATCGTCAGCTATAGCGAGGAAGAAGCTTGCTTCACTGGCGCGTGGCGTATACACGAAATAAATCGATTCGACTTGAAGCCGTCGATTTTCCATGAACACGCTGAGGCTGTGAACGTTCGGCATTGGTGACTTGACCCACCCACTCGTGCAATCGTATATGTAAATGTTCCTACACCCAATGATGACTAATGAGCAGTCTATGGTTGTAATGCATCGCGTGTTAGGGATGTACTTTGGGTCAGACGCGGTCGTGTTCTGTTCTGCATCGACGATGCATGACCACAGAACCATTTCGAGACTTGGTGGGCGATTTTTTTTTTTTGTTATTTCTGCGTGCGTAATCTTTTAATTTTGAATCGAACCTCCAAATTAAAAAGAGCGGAAGCAACGGAAGTGGCGATGCATGTGTACGATAAGATCGACGACATAGGAGATGTTTTTGCCGAATTCGGATGGCAGAGAGAAAATCCACTATTAGACGTCTATAGGGATTGCAAGAACACAATTTTGGCTTTCTTTGGTAGAGAGTGCATATATGCTTTAACGCTGGTATCGCGTGATTATGTCGATTGTCCTAAGAAGCCCAGCGTTCCTCTTCATTCAACGAGTTTTCGCAAACGAGCACTACAAGATTCAGCATTCTTAAATACCAGCATAAACGAGGAAAAGAAGATGTATAAAATGGGATTTCGTTTTAATTCACGAAGAAACATAGCTACATCGACAAAATTAATTGTTAAAAAAACGAAGGAAATCTCGACATCGAACTTGAGATGCACATGCAAAAAAAACAAATGTTTGAAGGTGATAATACTAGCCAAGTTCACGAATTTGATCCACGAATTCGATTGCAATATGAAATCCTCCAGTTGTACTGCATGTGTTTCAGCAGGGGAGTCGTTTGTTCTGCTCGATGCATCTGCAACGATTGTGGTAACGTGGAGACTACGGAACTACTAATTGACCAGAAAGCCGACTTTGTGTACTCATCCCAAAATCTCGGTTGCAATTGTAAAAAATCAAACTGCCTTAAAGTGAGTAATTCATATACAACAGAATCGGGTGCTATATCATTCAGCTGATTATCATTGATATCGCCTGTCGGCAGCGCTACTGCGTCTGTTTCGCGGCAGGATTGCGCTGTTCGGTGAATTGCAAATGCAAAGAGTGCTGTAATGTATAAGCAAGCAAACTATGAACAAGACACGCAAACCGCGATAAGTTAGGAATAGACACCCCCCACCCTTACTCAAAAAATATAGAACTCAATTGCGTAGTCCATTCAAGTACCTATGAGATCACTTAGCCGCATCCAGTTTCCAATGAACGCTTTCCCGTTGTATACTCGCTTACAGTGACCATGAATAAGGTTGCGATCTTTCTCCTTCTGGTCTGATGATCGTCTTTTTTTAATTCTTGAAAGCAATATCGAAGCACGGGTTCTATTGACGAAAACATCGCGAGTACAGAAGCTACAGCGGGGTGGGTCACCGAATGCCTGGGACACGTTCAATGCACCACGCACGAACCCTCCGCAACCCGGAGAATCACGCGACCCGATGCAATGGCGTTTCTTACGTATATGCTTCATCACGACTCGTTTTGCGGTTTTATAAATCCTCGCATTCCTTTTGGGGGGGGGGAGATCCCATCGATATATGAACTGCCACCAATAAGCAGAATCCTCAGAAAGCATCTCATTCGCTCCAGCATGCGTAATAAAAAAAGAAACGGCGTCCCATGCGTATAAATACGAAAACACCAAGAAAGCAGTATCCGCGTTGAGCAAGATAATCATTCGCCTATGCTAGAAATTTCCCGCGTTCGCTTGGCCGTGCTGAGGTTCCTTACTCGTGGAATTGAATTATAAGTTTTTTTTACCTACTATTACTCTGCGTCTTAAAAAAAATAATGTTTTTATTATATACACTGAGTATACATCACTGCCGTTCTCGTATGACGAGCATCGATGGAAAAACATTAACATTACCTTGCAAGCTATTCTTGATCGAGCAGTACCTCCTGGGCCGTAGCAAAGTAATCAGACCATACGACCTTCTTCTGAACGATTGGCTTACGATAGATGTAGATGGCGACATCATTATGATGATAGTAACAAATGTTGATCTTGATCCACAAAAATATGCTAGGGCAATTCAAAATGACGTTACGGAATATTTCTCACATAAGGCAGGTGTCACTGCTATAGATCAGGTGAATAAATACTGTACCGAAGTCACTGCTATAGATAACCTGTTTTCACAATGTTTTAATAGAGAAACCCTGGAAAGAATCTCAGTGAAAATGGAAAAAATGAATCAGTTCAACGAGGAAACAAAGAATCGAATAAAAAGAATGACAAGTAAAGAAACACTAACATATATTCAAGAGTTGAAAGGGAATATGAATGTTATATTCGCGTAAGAGATCTCGTAATGAATTGTGAATACAGGCAGCTGGTGGCGCTGATGTCATTTTACATCCGTAAACGCTGTCCTTGCGGTACTCGGTCCGGTACTCGGTCACATGAGCAAAGTATATTACGGAAGATGTAATCGTTTTTTTTTTCTGTTGTATTAATAGTCGAACGATGCAAAATATTCTTAAAAACCGGAAACAAAAATCCCGATTACAGCAGATACAATGGCAATGGCAGTACAATGTTTTCTTTGTGTCATTGCTCGCCGTAGTAGCAACTGCATGGTTTCGTCGTAGTAAGGCAAAGATCCCGAATGGACCTGGAATAGGCAGTAGCAATAAAACAACATATTACGTAAGTAACACTAATCCACTATTTACGTTCAAATTTTCGGAGACCTACCGAACAGACGTGGCCAAGGACGGTGATAAAGATCAGGCGTGGATTTGGTCTTATGATTCTGGTAGTGATTATAATTATCTCTACTTAGACGTTCATGATACAGGGACCAGCGACGATGGCAATGACGGCGAATATCTGGGGGGTATCCAGTTCTGTCCTGATAATTGCTATTACCAAATTGAAAACAGCGGAAAGTACTATGAAATGGTGCCGAGTACGAAGTGCTGTTTCATCAACCTGGATAAGGATTATAACTATATTCAACCTAATGATACAAATCTTAATAAAAGATACTACTTTAGTTATAATGAAAGTAGTGGTGAAGTAACACTGAATTTCGAAGGAGAAGCCACGGGAACTACTCGAGTCATTACAAATTATATGGAAACTGATGGCACAACTGACAGTGTCTTATGGTATAACACCGCTGGGGATGCTGATGATGATAAAACTAACGCAAGTAGCATAGCTGAATTTACTCTAGAATCAGGTATCACTACCCAAAGTTGGCGTGTTTATTCAAATACTACTCCCAAAACGTACCTGGCATATATGGAGTATAATATGTATGGGCAATACGATGGTGACAGTGCCCGAGACTATAACAAGACCTTTCGGGTGACCTTACCAGGAGAGGAAGATGCTGTCTATACTAACAATTTTTTCCAAGTAACGGATTCAGGGACATATGATAATAATAATAATACACGAACCTATACTATAACAACGACACAAGTTTACAATTCCTATCCTATTCCCAGTTGGTGCCCGCAGTCAACTGATCCGTGGCTTCAAGATTACGGGTTCGATGAACAACCCTATAGATGGATTATTAGCGACGGGATTTCCGGAGTTTCGCAATCAAACGCATCGATTACGCAGACGAGTGGAGGGACGAATGGAGGGAGTCGTGCTTACCCCGCTAAAAAAACCAATAGTGATGAACATCTTAGTAGTTATTCAGATTCAGATTATACGAAATCTTCCGGGGTATGGGAGGTATTTATAAGACCAACGACATACAATTTTAAATCTGATAATTCGACTACCAATTGTAGATGCGAAACGTTCTATCTAGCACAACGAAAATCGGCAGCTCCAGGGCCCATCAATTATTACGACGGCTCTGATGCGGGTGGTAGTGGGGATGGCGATCGGTACTGTATCGAAATTGACATATTTGAAACATATTGGCAAAACCCCAGCCCTCAATATAATTTACCGACCTCGAAAAAAGTCCAACAATATAGCTTCTACGACGTCGACAAGGTTGACGCTGAATTAGGTGGAGGGGAGAAAGCGACGTATACCAATAATGTCATCATTAATAATCAAAGCTACACTGCGGGCACAGCTATGGATTTTTCACATTTTTGGACTAATAGTAGTTATGAGACAACAGACAGTTACATTGCTTTCGGGGTGGCGATTGATGATTCGACATCGCCGGAAGGCGACGTATCTTTGAACTTCTACGCGTACTGGTATGATGACGATAATAACCAGACGTTACTTTACAATCGATCTTTCACGCGTAGCAGAGATCTTCTACCACTAAGCGAAGCAGGTTCGTTCGAGCCATTTACTCCGTACATCGGTACGTGGGTCGTCCCCGGAACAGAAAGTGACGACACTAATAAGACATATTATAAAGATTTCCTTTACAGGAAAATCGCCACTGATGACCGCGCATCACTTGATGGTGATTGTAAGACATTCTTGGAACGAAATGCAACAGAAAGGAGTAAAACTTGGGACGCGACAGACGCGACAGATAATTCCATAACTGTCTGTGAAACAAGCGTAGGTGAGGTCGGTAATAAACTAATGATGCGATCCGACGGGAATCTTGTGCACTATAACTATGACACGGGTGTTCAACAGACAGTTTGGGTATCAGGTACATCAGACTTCAATG
>Ga0129327_10002175_pt1 | contig 11434 bp, 9 predicted proteins | sample CPBDNA_6_FD_111799 | JGI IMG/M metagenome (GOLD analysis project Ga0129327, IMG submission 111799) | Freshwater to marine salinity gradient microbial communities from Chesapeake Bay, USA - CPBay_Spr_31_0.8_DNA | ecosystem: Environmental > Aquatic > Marine > Coastal | place: USA: Chesapeake Bay...
TGAAACCAGGTGATATTCCTGCTGATGTGCGTGATGCGTCAATCCGTAAAATGGTAGAACTCTATTTTGCGCCTAACTCGGTTATGGTGACGGGTTATGGTTTTGATATGCTTTATGCCGGCCCAAGAGAGGCGGTTCTTCACGCGGTGTTCCGTCAGAATTGTGGTTGTACGCATTTAATTGTTGGCCGTGATCATGCGGGTGTTGGCGATTATTATGGTGCCTTTGATGCGCAGACTATCTTTGATGAAAAAGTGCCTGCTGATGCACTAGAAATTCAGATCTATAATGCTGATCATACTGCTTACTCGAAAATACTCGATAAAGTAGTGATGATGAAAGATGCGCCAGATCATTCGAAAGATGATTTTGTTTTATTGTCGGGTACTAAAGTCCGTGAAATGTTAGGTAATGGCATTGCACCACCCCCTGAGTTTTCGCGCCCTGAAGTTGCTAAAATCTTAATGGATTACTATCAGTCGCTTTAAACTGATAGTTTATCCGCTAACGATTAACTGAGTTTTGACGCTATGACAGATAACAAAGAGGCACCATCGCAGCAGACAGAGATTGAAGCTGCGGTGTTTCGACGATTACTTGAGCATCTTGATTCGCGTAAAGATGTTCAAAATATCGACTTGATGAATTTGGCGAATTTTTGCCGTAACTGTTTAGCTAAGTGGTATGTGGCGGCGGCAGATGAGCGTGGTGAAACAGTTGATTATGAGCAGGGACGTGAACGTATTTATGGTATGCCGTATTCACAGTGGAAAGATGAACATCAGTTAAAGGCAACGCCAGAGCAACTCGAAAAATTTAACGCCCGTAAACAGTAAATCTAATTGATGGCTCGTATTAACTAAAAGGGCTTTGCCTGTAACTTCTAATTTGGCTAGCTTCTAATTTAGTTAACTTCAAATAGTTAACTTCAACCAAGCCACTTCTAACTCAGTCAGTTTAAACTACAGCAGTGGTGATCCATTAGGGATAAAGCGGTTGTCGCTATTTTGCTTAATCCAAAGCAGCATGGCCTTGTCTAATTTATGGCCGCGACTTTTAAGTATTTTATTAATGCTAATGACGGGTGATTTTGCGCCAGCTGTCCACTCTGGAAGTACCATTTCAACCAAGGTGAAAAAGCGGATAAGTGCAATTAATTGCGCTTCGCTATAATCATTAAGCGCTTTTTTCCATGCCGTTAAATCCGCCTGCATAATAGAAAATTGCGAGCGATCAGGCTTATCTATCTGCTTCTCCAGGTCAGATAATTGATCGTTTTCAGCTAACACTAAGAACCGCTGTAATAAAGCGGGGTCAATACTGACATCCAACGTGCTTGCCTTACTGCTAGGATCCCAAGTGCCTGTAGTCATAAATTATCCAGTTTTACTGTGTGAGTAGTGAGCTTCTTTACTACCAAAAAGGCTGCACTTTTTTGCGGCGCTATTGGTGAGTCTGTTAAATACTATGTTAATGGCTATGTTAAAAGTGCATTTGTTGAAAATGCATCTGTTACAAGTGGCTGATATTATACGTCGATATGCCAGCCTATGTTAGGGTAAACTAATGTGCTTAGTTATAGGATTACGGGGTTCCACGCGATGATAGTGAACAAGTGGACCGTTCTGAACGTATATAAAAGTTTATCTTTATAAACTATGATTTTGTCAGTTTAGGTCTATGTACGCTGATACTGCTGTCTTGTTAATTATTTTATTGAATACGGTCTTATTGTTGACCGTGCTAGGAAATAGAGCTCTATGCTAGGAACAAAAAAGAATCGTTCTCTCTTTATCGGCGTTATTGTCGTGGGTTTATTAGTTACCTGGTTAATAGGCACGAGTAAGCCGGCTCCAGCGGCTAAGCCCATTCGTTTACCGCCTATACCTATTGTTGATGTAATGCATATTCAGCCTGGTAATCACCGGGTATGGATAGAAACACAAGGACTTGTTAAGCCGAAAATCCAAATAGAGTTAGTTTCACAGGTAACCGGTCGTGTTGAGGCGATCGCCGAGCAATTTTCCGCTGGTGGTTTTTTTGATGCCAAGCAAACGCTCGTGAGTTTAGAAGAGAGCGATTACCGCATTGCTGTGAGTCAAGCGAATGCCAGGTTAGCCGACGCCAAACAATTACTTGCCACAGAAAAAGGTCGAGCCAGACAGGCCAAGCGTGAATGGCGTGACCTCGGTAATAGCGAAGCGAATGACTTGTTTTTACGTAAGCCTCAATTGGCCAGCGCTAAGGCTAACTTAAGCGCTGCCGAAGCCGGTTTAGAAAAAGCGCAATTAGATTTATCACGCACGCATATCAGTGCGCCTTTTGCTGGGCGAGTGCTAAGTAAAAAGGTGGATGTTGGTCAATTTGTTTCGCAAGGTACTCCCATTGCCACCATTTACAGCAGTGATATTGCTGAGGTACGCCTACCTTTAACTGCACAGCAAAGACAAAATGTTAGCGTGTCGGGATCAGAGCGCTCTCCCGTTAAGCTGATTGCTCGCTATGGCAGTAATGTTTATGAGTGGGATGCTGTGCTTGATCGCTTAGAGGGCGCTATAGATAGCAGTAGCCGCCAGTACTATTTTGTAGCCACTTTACCGCAAGCCTTTAAAGATACACTTGACGAGGCGGGTCTATTAGAAAAGCCGGGGCTGGCTGTTGGTCAATTTGTTAGCGCGCAAATAGCGGGCAATAGCATTGATAATAGTTTTTTAATTCCACGCAACGCTCTACGACAACAGCAGCAAATTTGGGTGTTAGATAATAACCGCTTGGCTTATATAGATGTTGTTGTTATTCAAAGTAACGATGATTCTGCACTTGTGCAATTGGCCGATACGAGCAAGGCCAGCCATCCTCTCGCGGTGATTACCTCAAGTTTATCATTAGCTTTAAAAGGGATGGAAATCCGTGATCGCTCAGTCGTGCTTCGTGATTCACCTGACAATCAGGGTAATGTTACTGCCGCGCAAGTTAGCCCAGAATAAATCGGATATAAAAAATGCGTTCTATTGTTAGTTGGTTTATCGATAATCCTATTGCTGCAAAGTTGGCTATGTTTTTTATTCTTATTGCCGGCTTAATGACTTTTCCGCTTTTGGATAAAGAGTTTTTTCCGCAGATAAAAATTGATTTAATTAAGATTACTGTTCCTTATCCTGGTGCTGGACCAGAAGAGGTCGAGAAACAAATTTGTGCGCGTATTGAAGAAGCCGTACAGCAGTTGGGTGGTATAGAAGAAGTTCGCTCTATTGCGAGAGAGGGTTTTGGCGAAGTTATTATTGAGGTTAAACCCGAAGAAGACACGATTCGCATTCTTAACGATGTTAAAGCTAATGTAGAGGCGATTAATACTTTTCCTGCCGGTTCTGAACGGCCGCAAATTGTTGAGCAGCGTTTCCGTAATACCATTATGCGACTCCAACTAGCCGGTGATCTTCAGGAGCGCGAGCTAAAAGAATTGGGCGAGCAAATTCGTGAAGAGCTGGCCGCACTTCCTTCTGTTGCTATTGCAGAAATTCGTACCCCTCGCAATTATGAAGTGGGCATAGAAATATCTGAAAATGCATTGCGTGATTACGGCTTAACGTTTGATGAAGTCGCAGCAGCGGTGCGCGGTTATTCTTTTAATATGCCCGCCGGTAAAATACGTGATAGTGGCGGCGATATTTTATTACAAACCCGTGCCCAAGCCGATTATGCTGAAGACTTTAATCAGATTCCACTAAGACGCACCGCCGATGGCGCGCTATTGCGGGTGGGCGATGTTGCTAAGGTCGTTGATGGCTTTGAAGATGTCGACATTTACAGTACGCTTGACGGTCAACCCTCGTTAGAAATATGGATTCGCAATCAAAGTAACCCCGATATTCTTCGTACTAGCGAAGCGGTTAAAGCCTATGTTGAGCAGAAGTCAGCTCAACTGCCAGACGCTGTTAGTCTCACAGTCTGGGCCGATGCATCGGTTAGCTACCGCGGCCGTTTAGATACGCTTATTTATAATGGCTCAAGCGGGCTGTTATTGGTCTTTATTATCTTACTCATATTCTTAAGACCATCACTCGCTTTTTGGGTTTGCAGTGGTATAGGTGTGGCCTTTATGGGCGCTATATGGTGGTTATCATTTACTTCTGTGTCACTCAATATTATCTCTATGTTTGCCTTTATTATGATTCTTGGCATCGTTGTCGATGACGCCATTATTGTCGGCGAAGCTATTTACAGTCAGCAAATGAATCACAGTAGTCCGCGACAAGGCGCTATAGAAGGGGTGATGTCTGTTATTGCGCCCGTATGGTTCGCTGTAATTAGCACCATGATATTTTTTATCCCTTTCTTTTTTATTGGTGATGGTCCTGAGCCTGCCACCATTGCAACGCCGGTTATCCTAGCGTTGGTATTCTCTTTGTTTGAATCATTGTTTTTATTGCCTTCGCATTTAGCCGATAAAGGCGGGGTAGTGGTCGGCATTGTTAAAACTCTAGTTGCCTATATCGTGTCACCATTCTCTCGAGCCTTACAATATTTAGAGCAGCGTCGTTTAGCCGTGGCGGCTTTGTTGCCACTGCTTGCTAATACTTATTATCGTCGCTTACTCGTGTGGACAGTAGGCGCGCGTAAACTCACGATAGTGGTGTTCTGCTTTTTGTTTATCTTTGCCGTGGCAACAGTAAAAGGTGGCTGGCTGCCGTTTAGTTTCTTCCCGCGCGTGACTTCAGATTATGTAGTGGCAAAAGCAACACTGCCTGAGGCTGCACCGTTTAATCAAATTATGTCAGTGGCAAATCACCTTGAGTCATCTGCGCAGCTTATAAAAGCTAAAGTTAACGCTACCTATGGCTATGAGCTGGTTCAAGGGGTTCATGTTTCAGCGTATGCAACGACAGCCCGTATAACGTTATTGCTCGAAGATGGTAATGACCGGCCGATAGGTTCAGATACGGTTGCACGACAATTACAAGAGCAAATTGGTGAGATGCAGGGGCTAAAGGATCTATCTGTTAGCTATACCATTTTTGATATTCCTAAGCCTATTGAGTTTGTGGTGCGCAGTGATTCGCAACAGCAGTTAGAAGAATTCTCTGCTGCCCTGGCGCTTAAAATGTCTACTATAGAGGGTGTATTTAATGTCGGAAGTACATTGGATAGTCCTTCAAACGAAATTAATTTACAGTTAAAGCCCGAGGCTGACACCTTAGCGGTAAATCTGGCGAGCCTTTCACAGCAGGTACGTCGTGCTTTTTATGGTGAAGAGGTGCAACGCATTCCTCGTTTGCGAGAAGATGTTAAAGTTTTAGTTCGCTATCCCAGAGAAGATCGCTCTTATGAAGAAGCCTTACGTGAAATGTATATTTCTAGCGGCAGTAGTGGGTCATTAGACGATCGTGTTCCATTAGCGTCATTAGTTGATATTGAATACCGTAAATCCTATAAAAAAGTTGAGCGTTTAGATCGTAAGCGTGTCGCGAGGGTAACGAGTGATGTACAGCGCGGCTTTAATGCAGGCAGCATTATTCAGCAGCTGCAAACAGAAGAAATTGATGCCTTACTTGATCAGTACCCCGATGTCGTAATTGCACTTAAAGGTGAGCAGCAAGAGAATGATGAGTTTTTTCAGGAGCTTGTTCTATTCTTAATATTATCAATGATGGGCATATTTGCCGTGATGGCTATTATGTTTCGCTCTTACTGGCAGCCTTTATTAGTATTAACCGCTGTGCCATTTGGTTTTATGGGTGCCATTTATGGGCACGTCATTATTGGCGTCAATATAAGTATGTTTTCGGTGTTAGGTATGATGGCCTGTGCTGGCGTAGTGGTAAATGATAACGTCGTTTTAATCGATCGTATTAACCAGCTACGACGTTTAGGGTTTTCGCCGCGAAGGGCGGTCGTCAATGGAGCGGTACAGCGCTTTAGACCCATTGTCTTGACCTCGGTAACAACATTTTTTGGATTGACACCAATATTGCTTGAGAGCAGTGTGCAGGCGCAGTTCTTAATTCCGATGGTCACCTCGCTGTCATTTGGTGTTCTGTTTGCTAGCGTCGTAACGTTAATCTTTGTGCCCGCGCTGTATTTAGCCGGTGAGAACGCCTCTTACCACTTTGCTAAACGGCAGGCTAAGTTGGATGCTGCGGTGGCAGACGCCGCAGCACTAAACGCGCCAGAGAGTAATTCTTGAGTCATTGTGGCTAAAGCGCATTAAGTGTACAAATAAGCAGCAAGATTGTTGATAAGTCCCATTAACGGCCGCGAAAAGCGGCTGATTTAGCCGATTTATTCCCCTATAATGACAACAACTTAATCATTAACGAGCAGCAGTATACGGATAAGCTAAAAGGGTTATGCAATATTCCTTTTAGATACCGATAGCTAGCAGCGACAATTTGAAGCCATAATTTGAAGCTACAGTTTGTAGTAGCGTTTGATGAACAGCGTGAGCGTTTAGCTAACATGTCCATCGGCACTGTAACTGACAAACTATAGCGACAACAACCAATAGCGTGAAGATATATGAACCCAAATTATCTGGATTTTGAACAACCGATAGCTGAGCTTGAAGTCAAAATAGAAGAGTTACGTTCGGTCGGTCATGATAATGATTTAAATATCTCAGATGAGATTAATAAGCTCATTGAGAAAAGTGCCAAGCTCACCGCCAAAATTTATTCATCATTAACGCCTTGGGATATTGTACGAGTTGCTCGTCATCCTCAGCGTCCTTATACCGTCGATTACATTAGCCGTATTTTTGATGATTTTGATGAGCTTCACGGCGATCGTCAGTTTGCTGATGATGCTGCTATTGTCGGCGGCTTAGCACGTCTTCAAGGCGAGCCAGTTATGGTTATTGGCCAAGAAAAAGGGCGACAGGTTGCCGATAAAGTTAAACGCAACTTTGGTATGCCAAGACCCGAAGGTTATCGTAAAGCGTTACGCCTAATGGAAATGGCCGAGCGTTTTTCATTGCCGGTAATTACGCTTATAGATACCCCTGGGGCCTACCCGGGTATTGATTCAGAAGAGCGCGGCATTTCTTTTGCTATCGCAAAAAACCTGCAAGTAATGTCTTGTTTAAAAACGCCAATTATTTCTGTAGTAATAGGTGAGGGCAGCTCAGGTGGCGCCTTAGGTATAGGTGTTGGTGACAAGCTTGCTATGTTGCAGTACTCCACTTACTTTGTTATTTCGCCAGAAGGCTGTGCCAATATTATTTGGAAAACCTCAGAAAAAGCCCCGCAAGCGGCAGAGGCAATGGGATTAACATCGACCGTACTCGAAGATTTAGGCATTGTTGATAACACGATTGCAGAGCCAGAAGGTGGTGCGCATCGTGATCCTGAATTAGCGGCGTTACGAGTCAAAGAGTATTTAATTAAAGAAGTGAAGCAGTTACAGAAAATACCACTCGATGAATTGCTAGAAACCCGTTACAAACGATTGATGTCTTACGGTAATATGTAAGAGCTAGTAATTTTAGCTCGCTGTATTCATCACCTTAATAATGAAGAACGATGATGATTCCTTGCATGCGACTATGAGCAGCTTAGATACTAGTCACAGTAATACTTCGTATTTAGACGCTTACACAGCTCTGCTAAAGCACCGGCATTGGGTGGTCGCCCTTAGTGGTGGTCTTGATTCAACTGTGCTTTTGCATTCGGTTTCTAATTTTCTACAGTCGCTACGTCAATCGGAGTCGACGTTGGAATCTGGTTTAACGTCGCTTGACGACGTTACAATACCTTCCTTATCTGCCATTCATATTAATCACCAATTACAAAGTGTTAGTGATAGCTGGGAACAGCATTGCCAGTCTGTTTGTGATGACTTGTCGGTACCATTACTCATAAAAAAAGTGGCTGTTTATAGCGATGGTAAAGGTTTAGAGAGTGCAGCACGGCAGGCTCGTTATGCTGTCTTTGAGTCTCACCTTAACAGCTGTGTAGCTCTTTATCCTAATAGCAATGAAAACATTAACGACTCTCATAGCGTATTGCTTATGGGGCATCATGCTAACGATCAAGCCGAGACTTTATTGATGCGTTTATTTCGTGGCGCAGGAACCAATGGAGCCGCGGCCATGCCAATGCAACGTTCGTTGGGGCAATCTCAAATTGCGAGGCCGCTGCTTAAATTTAGCCGTGCTGATTTAACTACTTATGCTGTGCAGAATAATCTAAGTTATATAGAAGACCCTTCTAACACTGATCAAAGTTTTGATCGTAACTTTGTTAGGCAGCAAGTGTTGCCTGACCTTGAAAAACGCTGGCCCTCAGTGGTTACTCAGCTAAATCGTTATGCTGAACATGCGAGTGGCGATGCCCAATTATTAGCGGATCTTGCAAGATTAGATTTAAAGTTGGTTGAAGCCAGTAAAGAATCAAATAATGATTTAAATGTAAATGCTAAAACAACAGTTTATGGCAGCAGTTTATCGATAGCTGCTTGTTTAGCATTGAGTCAAAAACGACGGAGTAATTTATTGCGTTATTGGTTATCGACTCAGCAACTTAGCATGCCATCGACAGCGCAGATGGTGCAAATTGATAACTTATTAGTGTCGCCAAGCAGCAGTGCAAAGGTTCAGATTGGCGCGTATCGGTTTTGCACCTATGGTGACCAATTACATTTGTTAAGTGAAGATATCTTGTTACAGGCCTCTAAGGCATTAGAGCAGAGCATTAGCTGGGCGTTTGGCGAGTCGTTGACGATTAATGGCTTAGGGACGTTATTGGTTTGTGAACATGAAAAGTTAGGTGGTCAAAATGGTGAGCGTGTCGGCTTGCGCGAGGGTACTTATACAATTGGTACACGGCTAAGAGGCACAACTTATCGCTATGGTGGAATGAGCCGTTCACTAAAGAAATGTTTTAACGAGCAAGGTATCCCACCTTGGCTACGTGATTTTTACCCGGTGATTTATGCAGGTGATGAGGTGGCAGCGATTCCTGGTATTTTAATTTGCGATGATTATTCACTCGTTGATGCTTGCCGGTTAGATTGGCAATGGAATTAGTGTTTACTGATTTTTCATTAATGGCTACATATTAAGGCTTAACTGTGTTTCTTAAACATTTCGCTCAACTATTTAAGCTTATAAGGTGCCTTTAACAAAACGGGTTAAAGGCCACTAATCAAAGATGTTGTTTCTTATACCGTTGCTTTAAAGTTTCCTTTCACAAGTTACTTCTTCAAAATTACTTATTAAAAGTTACTTCTTAAAAATCACTGCTGAAAGATTTTAAAATAACTGTTTAAAGCGTTCTCAAAAAGCTTAATGCTTTCATCAAATTTTCGATATGCAAGAATAATCCCTGCTTAGTGTCATCAGACAGAGCCATGCCATCATTGTCGCTGCAAACAATTTCACGAATCATATCCAAACTCACACGGATATTGTCGAGCGTATCATTTGCCGATGTGGCGATTAGCGCATTGTGATTGTGCGGTTTGTTATCAGTGTTAGCCGGTTCTTTTGGCTTGGTTTCCCTTTTTTTTCCGCTTTTATTCATGGTGCTTTTTGTACTGCTTTTAGCTCTTCGTGCTTTTCCTTTTTTCGTTTGCGAAGTGCTATTGGTTACGACCATAGTTAACTCCATTTAATGTTGTTCTAATACTATTTTTAATAGCTGTTCTGTTTTTTCATGGCTTCTCCTTTTTTACTTGAAAAGTGAAGGCTATCATTAAGTTATTCCTCATTACAGAAAATTGTTTCCATGAAATGTAATAATTCGTATTCGTGAGCAATATGATAAGCTTCTTGAATCTTTAATAATAAAAAGACATAAATTATGAGCCTATCTACGTTTGAAAATAAAACTGTATTGATTACAGGTGCGTCTGCAGGTGTTGGTGCAGCATGTGCTCGGTACTTTGCCTATGCAGGTGCGAATTTAGCGTTAGTTGCGCGAGGCGAAGCCGCACTACAAGTTATTGCCGAAGAGTTACGTGAATTGACGCAGGTACTCACAATTACTGCCGATGTGACTGATACCTCCAGTTGCGACGCTATTGTAGAGCAGGTGGTTGCCCGATTTTCTGGTATTCATTTATTAATAAATAACGCGGGCGTTCACCATCGTGGCGAATTCAGTACGGTTAATGCTAATAATATAGCAGCCATGATCGATGTTAATTTACGAGCGCCATTGTATTTAACCTCGTTGGCTCTTCCTTATTTAAAACAAGCCGGTGAGGGCGCCATTATTATGGTGGGTTCTTTAGCTGGGCGAGCGCCACTGCAGGGAGCCGCAACTTATTCGGCAAGCAAAGGCGGCCTTAGAGCATTTACTTATGCCTTAGCCGATGAGCTTCGCGACCTAGATATTGCGGTAGCTATTGTTTCTCCAGGGCCTATTAACACCGGTTTTATCATGGACAGTATTGATGAGGTTGAAGATATTGTTTATTCGCAGCCAATGAGTACCGCAGAGGACGTCGCTGAGAATGTTGCAAAATTAGCCATGGGTCAGCAGGTAGAAATTACCATGACCTGGTTTGCGGGTAAGTTGACGACACTGGGCTATTTATTTCCTGGCTTACGGCGAGTGTTGCGTAAATCACTTTATGCCAAAGGTCGTAAGAATAAAGATAAATATCGAAGCTAAATGACTCAGCTTTCTTCAGATCCTAGTTTATCTTCTTATCTAAGCCCAGCTTTTCTTTATCTAAGCTCAGCGTCTTCGGTTTCTTTAGGTATAAAAAAACCCCGCGATCCGAAGATGGCGGGGCTTTATTTAGCTAGGTAGTGCTAGGAATTACTTCTTAGCAGCTTTCTTAGCTGGCTTTTTCTTTGCTTTGGCTTTTTTAGCCGCTGCTGCCGCTTTAGCTTTGGCTTTCGCCGCTGCTGCTGAGGCTTTAGCTTTGGCTTTTGCAGCCGCTGCTCTTTTCTTGTCTGCTGCTGCTTTCTTCTTAGCAGATGCTTTTGCATTAGCTATTGAGCGCTTTGCAGCAGCTTTAGCCTTTGCAGCGGCTTTCTTATCAGCAGCGGCTTTCTTCTTAGCGGCAGCTGCATCACGTTGAGCAATCAACTTAGCTTCAAAGTCAGCAACGGCTTTCTTCAATGCTGCATCGGCTTTCATAGTTGAAAGTTTAGCATTCGAAGCAGAAGCGCGTGCGCGTAATGCTTTGATTTTACCGGCTGTTTTAGCGGCGGCTGCTGCAGCTTTCTTAGCAGCGGCTTTATCGGCAGCTGTTTTAGATTTTGCAGCGGCTTTTTTAGCTGATGCTACTTTTTTAAGCTCGGCTTTTAATGTGCGTGCCAATGATTTAATGTCTTTTTGTATTGCCGCTATTGCTGCTTCTGCTTTACCGATAGCTGGAGTTGCAGCTACTTTCTTAACGGCTTTCTTAGCAGTTGGTTTTTTAGCTGCTACTTTCTTAGCTGGCTTTTTAGTGGCTTTTTTAGAAACTTTTTTTACTTGAGGCA
>Ga0129327_10002176_pt1 | contig 11434 bp, 22 predicted proteins | sample CPBDNA_6_FD_111799 | JGI IMG/M metagenome (GOLD analysis project Ga0129327, IMG submission 111799) | Freshwater to marine salinity gradient microbial communities from Chesapeake Bay, USA - CPBay_Spr_31_0.8_DNA | ecosystem: Environmental > Aquatic > Marine > Coastal | place: USA: Chesapeake Bay...
CAAAGTATTTACCTAGCAACAGAAACAGGTAAAACAGCAGATTTAGATGATTTAACAACACCACCTGTAAAGTGGTATAGAATGGGAGATTAATATGAGTACAGAATTTTTTAACGACCAATGGCGTATACCAAGTAACGAGAATCAAAATAAAGTTTCTAACTATTCTATGGACTTTGATGGAAGCGTAGATTTTGTGCAAATTGGGCCGCCACCTAATAACACGTTTTTACAACGAAGTGAGGCAGAGTTAAACGCTACTGGTTATTCAGTTTCAGCGTGGATTAAAATAGATTCTAGTTTTGCAAGTATTGGTGGTATTTTTGCAAATGACGGTATACCTCAAACTGGAATAGTTTATGGGTTAGAATTTAAAATTATGTCAGACCGAACATTAAGAATAGATAAAGGTGACGGAACTGGTAGATTTGGCGCAGACATTAGACGTGTAATTACAGCAGAAACTGTGCCTCTTAATGCTTGGACTCACGTTGCATTTGTGTTGCCTTCTGCTAATGAAACTACTTGGCAAATATATATAAACGGTGTTCCAAGCACTTTAAGTATAGGCGGTTCTGGTGGAGCTGTAGGTTATTCTAGTATTTATTCAGGTGGAATTGGTAAATTTAGATTTTCATACTTTCAAGGTCAAATAGACCAATTATCTATTTTTGATTATGCACTTTCATCAAGCCAAGTTTCTACTCTTTATGGTGGTGGAACTGCTATTACAAATCCAATGTCGTTATCACCAAAACCTATAGCTTACTATCAATTAGGTGACCAATCAGTAGATAACGGAGCTAATTATCTTGTACCAAATAATAGTTTAAGTGACTATGTATTTGATTTTCCAGTAATGAACTATACCGTCAATCCTGATAAAATATTTCTAAATAATCAAGCTCAAGTTTTTAATAATGCAACTAATTTTTCATTTAGTGGTTGGTTTAAAATAAACGTTGATAGGAATCAAAATATTTTCGAAATAAAAGATGGTTCTAATTATAGGTTTAATATTAATTATTATTATTATGCTGAAGCATTAAGGATTAATATAGATACTTCTGGAGCTGGAAATTATGCAGACGCACAAAACCTTATTAGTGATGGAAAAATTGCTATAGGAGAATGGTTTCACTATGCTGGTGTTTTTAATGGTAGTGGTTCAACTAATGCTGATAGAACGAAATTATATATTAATGGACAAGAACAAACTCTTAATTTTAGTGGTACACAAGCAACAAGTTTAGGTGCTATTGGAGCTACTAATACAATTTCTTTAGGCAATACTTTAAGCAATTTTTTTATACAATTTGGTGGACAAGCTAGTAATATACAAATGTGGGATGCTTCTTTATCATCACCTGAAGTAACTACTTTATATAATAACGGAAGCCCTTATACAGGTACGCAACCACAATCCTCTAATTTGCGTTTTTGGTATAAACTAAATGCTGCTGACACTTTTAACAGCTCTACAAGTACTTGGACAATTAAAGACTACGCTGGTAGTAACGACGCAACTAGTGATAGAATGACTTCAGCTAACTTAGTTGTAAGCGACTTACAGCAAACATCTGGATATAGTCCTTACGCATTAGATTTTGATGGGGCTGATGATTATTTAGATGCAAATAGAACTGTAGCATCTAATTTAGATTTTAGTGTTTCAGCTTGGATAAACCCTACTTCACACGACACAGCAATATTAGGAACAAGAGGTTTAGCATCAGCTGGTACTTCAAATGGTTTTACTATAAATATTAATAGTAGTGGTAATTTCTGGGGAAGAATATTTACTGAAACTTCTAATATTATACAAGTACAAACAGGTAGTACTATATCCTTAAACAATTGGTCACACGTAGCTATGACATACAATTCGTCAAGTAAAACATTAAAAACATATCTAAACGGAAGTGAAGTAGGTTCTATTATTGGTACAGACTCTAGCGTTACTAGTACAGCTGAATTAAATATTGGAAGGGCATCAATTGGTACATTTTATGATTATTTTGTTGGTAAACTTTCAAATGTAGCTCTTTGGAATACAAATTTAACATCTACAGAAGTAACAGAAGTTTATAATCAAGGCATACCAGGTAACTTACATAACTTCTCTGGAACTGCACCAGTTGCTTGGTGGCAATTAGGAAGTAACAGTTCTTTTAATACTAACTGGACTTGTTTAGATGAAATAGGAACTAACAATGCTGTAAGTGTTAATATGGCAAATAATGACATTGTAGATGGAGTTGGATATTCAGCAAGTGGTTTAGGAACTAGTTCAATAGATATTAAAGGAGATGCACCGTATAGCACAGCAAATGGCTTATCTAGAAATATGGATGTTTTAGATAGAACAACAGATGTAGCACCAAGTTAAAATATTAAAATAAAAAAAATGAATAATAAAAGTTATATAGTAATTGAGTTGTCAGACAGCAATTTAGTTTTATTCTCTCAAGTTGACCAGCAAAGCGCACAATCAATGAGAAGAAATTTAGCAAATACTCAAGGGTTGTTAAGCTATAGAGTTACGCCAAGTTTTGTGACGGATGGCAGTTTACCTATTGTTGGTGAAATAATGAACCAAACAGAGGCATTAGCATTAATGGCAACAAGTGCTTGGAGTACACCAGACCCAGAATGAACAATTTTAAATTAGTAAGAATGGATGACCACAATTTATTATTAGCGTTAGCTGGTATTATTTCAGCATTTGGTATAAAAGAAATCTGGGCAATTATCCAAAAGAAAATGGATATAGGTGCTAAAAAAGATGAAAGAGAAGAAAGTTTATATACTAAACAAATTGAAATTCTTACTAATAAAATAACACAACTAGAAACAAAGATTGAATTACTTATTGAAGAAAATATTCAACTAAGAGTTAAAGTTGTTAAGATGGAAGCACGATTGATAACAAGTGCAAAAAAAAAAGTAAATAGAAAAAAAGATGCGAGAGATTAAAGAAATACATATTCATTGTAGTGCTACAAGAAGCAATAGTATATCAGCAAGCACAATTAAAAGGTGGCATACATCAGAACCAAGAAATTGGAGTGATATTGGTTATCACTATGTAATTAATTCGGCTATAGAGTTTGGTAGACCAGTTCATAGAATACCAGCCTCAGCAAGAGGGCATAATTCTAATGCAATAGCAATTTGTTATGTAGGTGGTTTAAATGCTGTAACTGGTAAAGCTGAAGACACAAGAACACCAAGACAAAAAGAATTATTAATTAAGTTAATTAAACAACTTAAAGCAAAATATCCAAAAGCTACTATACACGGACATCGAGATTTATCACCAGACAAAAATAAAGATGGTAAAATTGATAAATGGGAATTTATGAAGCAATGTCCTTGCTTTGATGCTGAAGCTGAATACTTAGAGTTTCAGCCAAAAGGTTTTAAACCAAAAAGTGCAGCAGCACAAGAAGTAAAATCAAAAAAAGCAAAAAATAAAGTAGATGGAAAAAAATCAAACTAACTTAGAGGACTTAATTAAAAGAATGGAGAATTTACCAGTACCAGAAAGAACTTGTAATATTGATGATGAAACTTGCGAAAGTTGTAGTGGATGAAGAAGCTAAAAGATACTAAAATAGGTTTATTATTAAAAGAGAAAGCACCTAAAATATTAGAGCTTATTGGCGATGTTTTACCTTCTAACGGTACTATGGGTATATTAAAGAATATTATTTCTAAAGACCCAGATTTAACACCAGAAGAAAAAGCAGAATTACATAATAGAGTTATAGAACTATACAAGTTAGAAGTAGCAGATAGAGATTCAGCAAGAAAAAGAGAGATTGAAATTACTAAAGCTGGTGGTAATGACTGGATGATGAATGTAACAGGTGTTGTTGGTTTATCTTGTTTTATGTTTGTAGTTTACGCGGTTGTATATATACCAGATGTTTTACATAATGAATTATTTGTTCATTTAATGGGTATGGTAGAGGGTGTTGTTATTGGAAACATCTTTGCTTTTTACTATGGCACAAGCTCAAAAAAGTAGTAAATAATTTATTTTTATTATATTTAACAAAATTGTTAAATGAAATCACACAAAAAAAGGTGGAAAGATTCAGGTAATCCACGTTACCGCCTCAACACAGACGAAGCACAAATTATAAACGATTATAGAAGGTTAAAACAAGAAGCACAAGCAGAAGGTTTAAACCCAAATGATATTCATAGTGGTTGGATAAAGAACAAAAAAGCCAGCTTATATTTTAAGAATCCTAATTTTAATAAAAACGATTTAAAAGGTTTTAAAGAAGAATTATTAAAAGACTTAAAAGAATACTCGCCAAACTTTGAAAAGGTTGTTAAACCTAAAGTAAACGATGGACATTGCCTTTTAATATCACCAGCAGACATACATATTGGTAAATTATGCAAATCTTTTGTAAGTGGCGAAGAATACAATAAACAAATAGCAGTACAAAGAACATTAGAAGCTATTGATGGTATATTACAAAAAAGTAATGGTTTTAATATAGATAAATTAATATTGTGTATTGGCAATGATGTAATGCACATTGATACACCAAGTGGTGGCAAAACTACGCGTGGCACAGTTCAGGATGTAGATGGTATGTTTTTTGAGCATTTTCATATAGCTAAAAGATTATATATAAATATTATAGAAACATTAGTTTCTTTCTATCCTGATTTGCACGTTGTTTACAATAGCAGTAACCACGATTACTTAACTGGCTTTTGTTTAGCAGATACAATTGCAACTTATTTTAGAAATAGCAAGAACATCACTTTTGATATTAGTTTACAACATCGTAAATATTACACCTACTTTAACTCGTTAATCGGCAGCACTCACGGAGATGGTGCTAAATGGGATTTATTACCTTTATTAATGGCTGATGAGTGTAAAGAATGGAGTGAAACAAAATACAGATATATGTTTGCTCATCACGTACATCACAAAGTAAGTAAAGATTTAATTGGTTGCAGTTTAGAAAGTTTACGTAGTCCATCACCAGCAGATAGTTGGCATCATAAAATGGGTTATACTTCTTCTAATAACCAAGCAATAGAAGGTTTTATCTTCTCTAAGAACAATGGCCAAGTAGCCAGAATTACACATTTATTTTAGAATTAACATTTGATTGTTAATAAAGTTTTTAGTGTGTTTTGTAATTTGTATTATAATTATATATATATTTACATCATAATTTAAAAACTAAACAATTATGAGCAGAGAAATATCATACACAACAAGAACCTTTTACGTACCAGCAGAGAAAATAGAAACGTTGGTTAAGTTTCAAGGCAAATGCAAAGAAAATGGACATAAATCTTATTCTGAAGTATTACTTAGTTTAATGGAGAAATATAATGAACAATGATACATTATCCACATCCACATAACGAACAGCACCACAATGAGAACATTAACCATTGGTGGGCTTATGAAACTAACAGATACTTACAAGAAAGGTTAAGAAACTTAGTAGTTAGAGCTAACTGGAATAAAAGGATTATCTGTAGAATACACCTATCACCTAATGATTTAGAAATACATAGACATAGGTTTGAAGGGTTTATTACACAATTAGAAAACATTGACAAGCAATTAAAAACAATTGCAATGCAATACAACGAACAAAGAATGAATAAATTAAAAACTATATTTACTAAAATTAAAAATTATGAAAATTAAACAATTAGCAGAAAAATATAATTTATCAAAAGATGACTTTTGGGAATTAAAAAGAGGCACAAGAAGTATGTGGATAATAACTCACGATGCTTGCGAAAAGATAGCAGCAAAAGAAAACATACAATTTGGCGCACCTACAATATACAGGGATGGCAACCAAGATATTGCAATAGTAGGAGATGCAAAACGAGGTAATAAAGTTATGTGGTCAACTGGTGAAGCATCACCTAAGAACTGCAAGATGGTATACCCTTGGTCAATGGCTGAGAAACGTTTAAAAGATAGGTTAGTGCTAAAATTAATCAATGCTTACGAATATGGTGTTTATTCAGAAGAGGAAGCAGATAATTTCAAGAAACAATGATAGAAACAAATGCAGTAGAATTAGCAACGCTTATTATGACAAGTGTGTTTGGTGGAATCGTATTAGCTATGGCAATCGATTATTTTAAGAATTAAATTAAAAACTATATTATGAAAAAGAATCACTTGAGTTACTCGGCTTTATGCCAGTTTAAAAAATCTCCTAACCATTTATTGGCTTACTGGAACAAAGAATTAAAAACTACTGATGCAATGCAGTTTGGAACTATAATACACAAGATGTTATTAGAACCAGATACATTTACTAAAGAGTTTGCAATTTTTGAAGGTGCAAGGCGAGCTGGTAAACAATGGATTGAGTTCAAAGAACAGAACGAAGGTAAAACACTAATTAAACAACAAGAATTAGATGATGCAAACAAGATAATTAACAATGCTATGTTACATCCAGTACTTACTGAAATGATGCAAAATAAAGTAGATACTGAAATTAAGTTAGAGTGGCAACATAAAGATGTTAATTTTAAAGGCTTTGCAGACCTTCTAACAACGTTTAACGGCAAGAAGTGTATAGTTGATATAAAAACCACTAATGATGCTGGAAAACGCTTTGAACGCGATTTATACTATAATGATTATAAAATGCAGTTGGCAATGTATCAAGACCAATATGATAAAGATACAGATGCTTACATTGTAGCAATAGAAACCACAACACCATTTAATGTACAGATATATAAATTAGATGATAGTTTATTATTTAAAGGTTGGATGGATTATGATTATTATACAGATAAATTTAAAGAGTGGAATGGAGAACCTCAAGGTTACTCAAGTGATATTGTAGAAGTAAAAACAGAAACAGAAGAAATATTATGAAAAAACTTGCAATCATAGGTGGTTTATCTTTAATGACTGCTGGAACAACTAATATGCTATGGCATAAGCAGAAGTTAAATTTAAATCCTAATACATTTGCAATAGCTACAGGAGGGTTTTTTGTAGCTGTAGGAATAACCTACAAATTTTAATTAAAAACAAATAACAATGGATAAAAAAGAAGAAACAATATATTGTGGTAGTGGTAAAGTTATGAATCCTAAATGGTTAAAAGTAACTATTAATCCTACTAAAATCGCTGATTACATACAAGAGTATAATGGCAACAAATTCATCAAACTAAATATTAATTTAAAAGATGAAGCTGACCAATATGGCAAAGATGTAAGTATTAGTGTAGATACTTGGAAGCCAGATGCAGAAGCACCTAAAGCTGAGGCAAGTAGTACTTCAAACGATTTACCCTTTTAAGTATTATGAAACAATCAAAAATCTTAACCGCATTGGGTTTGAGTTCGTTGGATATACAAAATATGTTGATGAACGGACTAACAATGCCAGAGATAGCAAAGAAGTATAATATAACTTATATTTCATTGGTACAGGCATTTAAAATCCAAAAGAAAGATTTTAAGTATATTGATTATATACAACCAAAAGAAGAAGTAAAGGACATTAAAAATGTGTCCTTTGCTTTTGATAAACTATATAAAGAAGAATCACTTAATGAAAATGAGCTATTAGCTTACTACAAATACGAACAAAAAAATAAAGCATATTATGAAACAAATTGAAATAAAAGAAGAGTTTAAAAAATTAATACCAGCACTAACTAAAGAAGAATATAAACAACTTGAAGATAATTGTTTAGAAGAAGGTATTAGAGAAAAGATAATATTATGGAATAATTATATAATTGATGGCCACAATAGATACAACATTGCAAAACAATGGAACCTAGAATTTGAAACAGAAAGTAAAAGTTTTAGTAGTGAAGATGAAGTTCAAATATGGATGCTTGACAATCAATTTGGTAAACGTAATTTATCTGATGCTCAAAGGTATTTAAATAGAAAAGAAAAGCGTAAATTATTAAAAGAAAAAGGTAAAAAAAAGCAAATACAAACATTAAAACAAGGCAATAAAAATCCCGATTTGTCAACAATTGACAAAACGGAAACAATTAATTCAAGAAAAGAAATAGCTGATGAGTTAGGATGGAGTACAGGTAAAGTTGCAATGGCAGATGTTGTATTTAAAAAAGCAACACCAGAAATTGAAGAAAAAGTTTTAAAAAATAAAATTACTTTTAACCAAGCGTACAAGCAAATAAAAAAAGAAGAAAAAGTTAATTTAATAAAAACTACAAAAGAAGAAAGACAAGATGTAAATAAAAATCAAGCTATAATTTACAATGAATCTTGTATAGATTTTTTACAAAGATTTGAAAATAATTCTGTTGATTTATTGTTAACAGACCCACCTTATAGCACAGATTTAGATAATGTGGATGAGTTTATTAATACTTGGTTATTAACTGCACTTGACAAAGTAAAAGAAACTGGTCGTGCTTTTATTTGTATAGGCGCTTATCCTATTGAAATTTATAGTTATTTAAAAGTGCTTTTAAAAACTAATTGGATAGTAGATAATCCTTTAGTTTGGACTTATAGAAATACTTTAGGAGTAACACCTAAAATGAAATATAATTTGAATTATCAATTTGTCTTACATTTATATAAAGAAAAAAGCAATCCTTTAGATAATAGGATTACAAATGAAATGTTTAGTGTTCAGGATATAAATGCTCCTGATGGTCGTGTAGGAGATAGGTATCATACTTGGCAAAAACCAAATGAGCTTGCTATAAGATTAATTAATCATACAACAAAAGAAAATAATATTATAATTGACCCTTTTGCTTGTACTGGTACATTTATTTTAAATGGTGCTAATCTTGGTAGAAAAACTTACGGATGTGATATTGATACAAACGCAATAAATATAGCTTATGAAAGAGGATGTAAAAAAGTATAATCATTGGAGTACTGATTTAAAAAAAACTATACCAGCTTTAAAACAAATACCAAAATTATTTTTTAATAATGAATGGACTGTTGAAAGTATAGAAGAAAATAAAAATGTTATTCTTAAAAAGTTAGATTCTAAATGTGGTATTGATTGGATAGTTGAAAATAAAGAACAAATAATAACAGTAGCAAGTAGAATACAATTTGGTAATAATTGGGGTAGTTTTACTATAAGAGAGCAAAGACATACAGGCACTAAAACAGAATATGAAAAAAGAGTTGAAGCAATTGAAAAAGGATATTTATATCCATTATATACTTGCCAATGCTATTTTAAAAATGATTACACATTTTTAGGTGGTGCAATAATGAGAACTGTTGATTTATATAAGAGTTTAGAAAATGGATGTTCAAAAAAAAAATCAGATAATATTTTTAAAGTAAAATATTTTAATGATATTCAGCAAGAAGGTTTTAAAATAAAAATAATCAACAATCAAAATATATAATTATGAAAGAATTACCCTACTTTAAATTTTATCCTAATCAATGGATTACAGGCTCAATATCATTTATGGACTTAGATGTTCAAGGTGCATTTATGAAAGTTTGCTGTTACTACTGGAGCAAAGAATGCAATGTAACAAGAAAACAAATAAAAACATTAATACCTAAACAATGGAGTACTTTGTTAGATGCTGAACTATTTAAGATAGAAGAAGAAGCTATTAGTATTAAATGGTTAGATGAACAATACCAGCAACGCTTAGTAGAACACAAACGAAATGTTAGCAACGGAAAGAAGGGGGGCTTAAGCACCGCTAAAGCATTAAGAAAAGATAAGAAAAGAAAAGAACCTTATATGTCAACCGATAGTATAAACCAATACTTAAAAGAAAAACAAGATGCTGATAAATAAAGAAGAACAACTTAAGTATTTATTTGCTTTTAAAGAAGGTAAGATTAAGAAAGGTTTAGAAATTGGCAACGAATTAGATAAATGGTTTGTTCATAAACCAAAAGGTTCTTTTACTGTTGTTGTTGGTATGGATAATGTTGGTAAAACTAATTTTATGTTATGGTACTTTTTATGCTTAAGTGTAAAACATAATGTTAAGTGGTGTATCTGGAGTGGAGAAAATAGTGCTGGACAATTAACAAGAGATTTAATTCAAATGTATGCACAACAGAAATTAAATGAACTAACTAAACCACAAATAGAAAATTATAATAATAAAATTTCTGAATGGTTTACGTTTGTAAGTAATAAAAAAATGTATAACCATAAAGATTTACTTAAAATATTTAAAGAAAGCAATTGTGATGCTTGTGCTCTCGACCCATTTACAGGATTAAACCACGATAGAAAAACAAATCAATGGGAACGTAATTATTTAATATGCAATGATATTAGAGAATTTTGTAACACAACAGGTAAATCAATATATGTAATGACACATCCAATGACAGAAGCAGCAAGAAGAGTTTATCCACCAAATCACGAATACGCTTCATACATACAACCAGCAAGAAAGAGTGATGTTGAAGGCGGACAAGTGTTTGCAAATCGCTGTGATGGATTTTTAAGCATACATAGATTTATAAATTCACCTGAGTTATGGATGATGACACAAGTAAGAGTAGAAAAAATAAAAGACCGTGAAACTGGTGGTAACTGCACACTACAAGACCCGTTATGTTTTGATTACAATAGTGGTTTAGGATTTACAATTGGTGGTAATAACGTATTAAAACAAAAACAATGAGATATAAATATGAAGACATAGAAAAGTTTTTAGAGTTTAAAACTTGGACTAACAAAGATAAAATAGATAAACTATTAGAAATAGATTGTAGTTTATATGCACACTTAGGTACTGATTCTACTAAAGCAGAAAAAGAAGAAGTTAAAAGGAAAAGCATAGATATATACAGAACAATTAAAACATTAGATAAAAAACTTGGTGATGAATTACTTTACTCAGAAGATTTAAAACAATGACAGATTTAGATTATACAATAACAAAGAACAAATTAGAAATATTACTTTTAAAAGCACAAGAAGGTTTAAAAGTAGGTAAAGTAACACAAAGTAAATTAGAAGCGGTAGAAACGCTGCAAGATAGTTTAAAATGTATGTTAGAGCTGAGGTTAATTGTTGATGAAATGAAAAACAAACAAACATTATTAACAATGCAAAATGTAAAAGCATATAAAGAAACTGCTGAACTTAAGAAAAAATTTAATACATTTAAGAAATGAAAACTATATTATTAATGTTAATACTATCACACGTAACCAGTTTTATCTCTGGTGCTTTAATTGTTGTAATTATAAAAAGATATTTTGAAAAGTAAAAAGAGAACATTAAATGAATACAGACAAACTAAGGACTCTCACTATCGTAGTGATGATTCTCCTATTGAGTACAACATTGCTTTGTTGTGTAGAATATATACTAATGATGCTGAACTTGGAGCAATAATAAGAAAACATTTTCAAAAGATATGAGTTTAAATGCAAATCAAAAAGGTAAAAG
>Ga0129327_10002177_pt1 | contig 11434 bp, 6 predicted proteins | sample CPBDNA_6_FD_111799 | JGI IMG/M metagenome (GOLD analysis project Ga0129327, IMG submission 111799) | Freshwater to marine salinity gradient microbial communities from Chesapeake Bay, USA - CPBay_Spr_31_0.8_DNA | ecosystem: Environmental > Aquatic > Marine > Coastal | place: USA: Chesapeake Bay...
ACTATCGCTGGAACTATCGCTGGAACCGCCAGGCTGTGGATGTCACGGTCGGAGTGGGCTTCTTCGAGCTCTTTCCAGCCAGTCAACGCAGACTCCCTCGTCAACAATCCCCCTTGCGTGGAGGCGGTTTTGTATCGGTGGAGAGTGAAGAGTTTAGTTCGCATTCGTCGTCTGCTTCCAGGGAACCAATACAGGTTGTTGCACATAGAACATTTGGACCGCCTCGCGAGCCGAGTGAATTACTGCGCTAGGCGCTTCTCCTGCGGGTCGGTCATCACCCACGAGTACGTCATTGCCTTTGCAAACGAGCAGCTGTTCCGTCGGGAGTCTTGGGACCGATACGTCGACTGGCATCGGCACTGCCTTCACGAGGATGGCCTGCTAGAATCGCAGATCCCCGACTTCAAGTGGTTCTTGTGGGCAGAGTGGCAGGTCGACTGTGGGGGACAGGTCGAGGTCGAGGTCGACTGTGGGGGACAGCACAACTGGTGTATCCGACCAGCCCAAACTCGTCGTTTGGACCTGTCTGCTGTCGTATCGTTCCGCTGACTTCGGGCTGACTTTGGATGGGCCTGCCGCTGAACCAACTCCGGAGCGGACTCCACCAAGCACTGCAGCCACCTCCGGAACCGGAACAGACGGTGCAGGTTTTGAACCCGGGTACTGCATTGATCGGCCACACTTTCGAGGTGTACGACCGCCAGTTTAGAGAGTGGCACCTGCGGATGGTCAGTGCCCGCCGGAACCTCGTTCGTCGGAACCTCGGCCTGGCCAATGACCAGCAGCACATAGTCATCTTCGACGCGATGGACCGTCTACCGCTCGACGGGCTCTACGTCTCTACGTCTCGTGTGTCGTAGCTGCTCACGCTCTCCTGAGGTCGACCGCACCCGCCACCAGCTTGCTCCTGCTACAGGCGAAGGAATTCCAGAGCCGACCTCGCCAACAAATGCAGCGACCGCTGGCCCGCGCGCGGCATATGCGGCCACCAGCGTCGCCCGATGTTGGCGGGGCTGTGCGTGTGCCCAGTTCCCCGAGATCGTTGGAGGAGTGCATGGTGGCGGCGGAAGTGGGCAGCCGTCGTGTTGGCGGCCGTGGCGTGATCGACGTGCGGTGCCAGCAGGTGTCCGACGCGGCCCGTCACAGCCTGGCTGCCGATACTGATGATGCTTTTCCGGAGTTCCCGCCGCCTGCGGCTCGAGATCCACTGCGGGTCAGCGAGGTGTTCAATCGGGCGGCAGGCGTGTACACCGCACAGGAGAAGACCAAGGGCGTGCACCTCGGGCCCGCAGTCCGGCAGAAGCGGTCCGCGTCCAGTGCATTCGAGCACGTCATCGCTGTGCGAACGGACTATGGGCAGTTCCAGAAGCGGATGTTCGGGCCCGCCTGCGCATCTACCTGCCAAGCCCGCAGGAGCGGTGCTCCGCTCGGCTGCTTGTCCAAGTTCGGGGAGTCGCCAGAGGCCGCAGCACACCACCTCTTCAACTACGTCTGCCTCCCCCACGTTGGGGACCAGGCCACCACCCACCCGAGGAAGCGGGCCCGCGTCGACCGGGCCACAGGGAACCGGGACATGTCTGACGTTCGCAACAAGAAATTGCAGACTCGGTGGCGGCTGTCTTTGGACCAGAGGCTGTCGGACAGCGTCTACTACGACCCGTTTGCTGATCCCGACGAACCATACCTCTTCGACTTCAAGATGCCGTCGTCGTCAGGGCTGATGATCCCGGTGTGCCCGTCGTTCTTCCGAGCAGCGCTCGCGTACAACTCCGACGACCGGCAGTGGCGGAACGCGTTGCACCGAGCCAAGGCCGTCGCCCAGGATCAGAACATGGATGCGCAGGCGGACGCGGCCGGTCCATGGCGTGCGGGCCCACCGCCGAACGATGGTCGAGGACTGGACGCCACGGGCCTGGGCCCGCGGGGCCGGAACACGTTGGCGTGGTTCGCGTCGTTCATCCGGCTGTACAGCGTCCCGATGCCCATGCGCAAGGAGCTGCGGATCGATTTCGCTCGCAAGAAGCACCTGTACAACCACATGAAGGAGCAGTACGCGCTAGCCACTGGGCGCACCATGGAGGTCATCGAGAGGCACTACTTCGTCGGGCCGGAACGATTCTACCAGTACATGGAAAACATCGGGCAGTACAAGGTCATCGCAGACGCTGTCGCCGAGAGGGTCGGGCCGACCACCACCGCCAGGCCGTGGAAGCTCGTGTTCCACGACCCACAGAAGAAGCGTGACTTCAAGATCTGCGGGACATGCTGCACCCTCGCCGAGACGCGGTTTGGCGCCGTCGCCGCCGCCAACGCCGCGCTGTTCCACCAACAGGCAGTTTACATGGACACCCACATGCTGGTGGTCTCTGCGCGCCGGAACCTGTTCATGGCCAACCAGCGGCTCGCGGAGTCGTATCCGAACGAGCACCTCACGGTCATCTTCGACGCGATGGCGCACCACGCGCTCGACGGGCCCGTACTGTCTCGGCACGCCAGGCTGTCGAAGGACACCGACTCGGCGCATCGGATGCCTGTGCACCTTGTCGGCGCGCTTACGTGGGGCGAGGGTGGGCAGAAGACTTGGTGCTACTTCTTTGACCTGCTGGTGCAGGGTGGGTCGAACAACACGTGCGAGGTGCTCGTCCGGATTCTGGAGTCGCTCGGGGCCGCGGACAAGCTTCCGAAGGACCCGCACACCCGTGTCCTGCACCTCCAGGCCGACAACTGCGGTGACAACAAAAACTGGGTGGTCCTGGCGCTATGCGCCGTGCTGGTCCGGTCTGGCGTGTTCACCAAGATCGAGCTCGACTTCCTGCACGTTGGGCACACGCACGAGGTGATCGACCAGGTGTTCGCTGTGATAGCCAACTCGATGCGGGACACAGGAGAGGACCTGTCGACGCTCCCCCAATTCATGGCGTTTGTGGAGAGCCTCGTGAAGCCAGTTGTGTGCGAGGAGCTGCCCGGCCTCCGCGATTTCGGGGACGCCCTCGGTCCCTTGCGCGTCGGCAACCTTGCTGGCCACTCCCTGTGCTACTCGTTCCGGTTCGAGCTCGGCGACACAGGCAAGTCCGTCAACATGGCTTACCAGGCGGACGAGCGCCTGGACGCGGAGTGGTTCCACTTCGACGACTGGCTGTCCTACCCAGACGATATCGGGAACGCACCGCTTCCAGTCCCGGCAGCGCCGTTGAACGACTACCGGGAGTCGAAGCTGGTCGACGTGCAGCAGTCGGAAGATTCTGGTGCAGAGCAGGTGAACGACCACTTCCTGCACATGATCGACAAGCTCAATGTACTGCGGTCTGTTGTCGACCCCGTCACCCAGCAGGTGCACGTGGTCCTGTCCGACGATTCCGCTGAGTACTGGCGGGCCCGGGTCCACACGCTCTGCGACCCGACTGCATTGGCAGCTCGGTTCGCCGAGGTTCCCACCAAGCTCGACTTCGACGTGCTGCTGAAGGACAACTTGGACCTGGCCACGTTGCGGGTCATGCAGGCGAATCGGCAGGTCCAGCGGAACCCAAACGCTGCGTTGCTGGCTGGCCAGCGTGACGGCGTCTTCCGCGACCGGAACCGACGGACAATCACCATCACCAACACTGCCCTCACTCAGGCCGCCATCGGACGCGCCAACGCTGCCGACGAAGTCCGGGAGAACATTCTGTGGAGGCGCATCCACCATGAGCAGCGCCAGCTCGCGCCAGACACCCGCCCAAAGGTCGGGGAGCTGATCGCATGGGCGTATCCATACGTTGGGCCGAACGCTGCGCCTGTCAGCCCGACGGAGGCGCCGGTGTTCCTCGGTGTGGTGCTGCAGGTCTGCGTTCCTGGCGGGCCTGCGCCGCTGTCAGCTGTGGGTCACGACGGCCCAGTTGCGCACGAGTTCGACCTGCCAACAGTCCAGAACCTCGGGACGCTGCAAGACTGCCACGTACTGGTGCGGACCTACTCCCCGAACCAGTACGGCCGCGCCCAGTACCAGGGCATGCAGCGGCTGGCCAACGATGTGTTCTTGGAGGCGTCGTTCAGCCCGATCATCCATCCACGACGTGGTTCAAACGACGGGCGCGGCGAGGAAGCGCGCATGGAGCGGCATTGGGTCGCGCTGGAGGACGTCGTCGCCAGCACACACATATTGGGCGCGCGTTTGCGGGTATCTGGCCCTGGGGCGGATTCGGATGGCCGCGTGCGTTCCGTCGGTCAATCTTTTCGCCTCAGCGCTGACTCCACTGGCAACTGTTTCCAGAGGTCCCGGCTCCTGTCTGCGCTGCTGCATGTTGGCTGCGCTGTCGCAGGGCAGAGCCACTGCCTTTGCGCGGTCTGCGCTAACGACTACGACCGCTTCACAGGGGCCGCCGCCCCGAATGGCTCCCTACTCCACGAGGCCTGACGAGTAGTGCTCTCGTTTTGTATTATATCATGGTATAATACAAACTACCATTCAAATACCAATTATATCATGGAACCGTACCTGACATACTATATTGTGGAACCATACCAATTTACGCTGGAACCATACTCGCACATTGCGGAACGGAACCGTGCAGCTGTACGATGGAACCACGCGTTCGGGCTGTGGCCGCATGTGATGGAACACTGCATCAATTAGTTCACACTCAGACACACTGACGTGCTAGTCTAATAACACAGTACGTAAGTTCCGACCGCGGTTAGAGCCGAGGCCGTTTGCCGCTGCCGTCCTCGCTGGGGCCGATGTCGCTGCCCGCGCGTTTGCTGTTCCGCACAAAGAGCTCTTCACCTACTCCGAGCTGACGCACCGAAGCCAGGGCCTCGTGGGCCTTGATGCCCGGGACCCGGTGGGCGTAGCCCGGGATGTCAAGTTCCGCCTCCTTTCTGGCGAATTGTTCCGCCATTCTGTTCGTCATCCACTCCTCGGTCTCCGACTCGAGGGCCGACAGTGCGACGGCTTCGAAGAACGACGAAGTCCCTTTCGCTGCAGTGTTGGCCACTCGCCTTGCTTCCGCAACCAGGACGTTGGTGACAACTTGCCGGTCCACGTTGTCTTCGAGCAACGCGTTTCCTTGCGCGAAGAGCATCGTCGCGCAGTTCGCAGCGGTCCACGGGACCATGACGTTGGCGGCGCGCGGTGTGTCGTCGCCCGCGTCGGAGCGGAGACTCTGCAGCTCCCCATCACGTGCGGCCACGGTCTCCCTCTCCGCTTTCAGCTCCACCTTCAGGGCGGTCAGCTCCACCTTCAGGGCCGCCAGTTCCTGTTCTGCCTCCTTGCGGGCATTGGCACTCTCTCTGTGCCCCTCCCTGTGCTTGTGGTTCCGAGCGTTGGCGGCTTTCAACTTCTCCGAATTCTCTTTCAGGGCGGCTTTCAACTTCTCCGAATTCTCTTTCAGCGATGCCTTTGCCGCTGCCAGCTCTGACAGAACGCGATTGTACGCTTGACGTGATGGAGCCTGGTCGGAGCCGGCCAATTGCATGCGGACCGGCTGGTTGCCAGCAGCTCTGCGCCGGGCCTGCGCTGCTGCGCGGGGCTGGTCAGCAGAGTCGTCAGTGTCGTCGCCGTCGCTTTCGTCGGACTCAGTCTCCGAGCCGCTGTCCTCGGCATCCTCCTCGCCGGACTCCTCCCCCGCCTCGGACTCCTCCACCACAGCCGCCTTTCGCAGGGCTGGCGCCCGTCGGCGGGGCGCTCGGAAACTCTGCGCGCACGTCATCGAGAATTTGACAGTACTGCGTCAACTGTCGGACTGGATCAGCTTGGAACCCGCTGCGCCTTTTGTTGATTGTTCCGCGCACTTTGTCGGAAACCGCTGCCATGAACTGCTTGAACACTGCATTTGCACCCGGATTCAGGATCGCGTTGAACCCTGGAATTGTTTCTGGCAAGGTCTTGCTGCACTCGTAGTCTGGCACTTCTAATTTCTTCCTGTTGGTGTCGGTCTTCAGGACCCCACTCGCGGTAAGCAGGAGCGGTACCACCGTCATTGACCCCAGGATATCCCAGCGGGGTTTCCCACCCATCACCTGCTGGGTCCACAAGCGAACCAGCCGGAGCCTGAAGTTGACCAGCAGCACCGACTTCGGCGTGGAACCTTTGGATGCTGGACTCGCGCTGCGATTATCGAAGCGTGGGGCCCAATCTGCGTTCACCACTGCCCCTTGGAAGTACTCGGTCTGCAGCAGCATCCCACCTTCGGCGGCGAACTGGTGTGGCCACCTCCAAGACCAGGTGCCGACCTTGTCGCCACTGTAGGCATGTGTGGTCATGTCGCCGACGATGCTCTTTGCGACAGCAGCTGCCACTGGGGCCGGCGCCTGCCACGCCCGGCCTGACGATGCAACACCAGGCGGACCGTTCGCCGGCAAAACGGAGCCGGTGCCGGAACCGCCGGCGGAACCGCCGGCGGAACCACTGGCTCCGCTGGCGGGACGCTTCAAGCTCCCTGCGCTTGGACCGACCGAACCGTGGGCGTCACGGTGCGTCATGTCCCGCCGGCGCAACACTTGAAGTTCACCCGGTTTCAGTGCAGGTCTCTGGCCTGGCGACAGCGACTGCCACAACTGCTGTTGAACCGCCGGCGACTGCCACCTCGTCGCCGAGGCGCCGTTCAGGAGTTGGCACAGCTTGAAGCAGTTCCTTTGGCCCACCATTAGCCCCCGCAGGGACTGGGCTGCTGCGTTCCGGGCCTCGATGTACGCAGAGATGTGGATGTCGCGGCTCACCGATTCTTGGACCGGAAGGATGCACAGTCGATCCGCGCCCGACAGGGCGATGGTGAACAGGCCAGGGCAGGCGGTGAACGGGTCTTCGCCAGCGGTGCGGCCGAAGAACACTCCAACCCAGCGCCCGTTGACAGCTTGGAAACAGCACACGAAGATGGCGATGGCCCCGATCGCGAAGCGCCCAGTCGGGTCGGCATTCAGCTCACACGCCATGCCTCCCTTCAAGTGTACAGCCGACAAATCCCTCGAGGTTCCGTCGGAATCCTCTGTCGCGGCCACTTCGAGCAGCTGATCGGAGTGTTTGATCATGGATTTGACAGCGATAGGCTCGTCGTCCATGGACTCTGGGACATGCAGGCGCAGCCCAGTGGACAGCGGCTTGTCGGGAAGCACATCGCATCGCACCAACGACCTAGCAAGGATTGCTCGCCAATATTGGCTGCAGTCGGGCCACGTGTACACTGCATACACCGGAACCGCGCGTGTGTCTGCGTGTGATCGACTGCAGTCGTCGCACCGTTTGGGCAGTTGGTGTGAATGCTCTTCGGTGTACTTCAACGTCACTTCCTGACCGTCAACGTGCACGTGCACAACTTCCCCGACGTGGAGCGTGTCCCGGACCAGGTACTCGGCGATGGCAGACGCCTTCAATCCGGTCTTCTTGACGAGCGCTGCCATGCCCTTCGCCTTCACTTGGGCGCGTTGCGATCGGACGACGTCGGCCTCAGGGATGCGAAGCTCGTGCGCAACAATGCATGTCGCCTCGTAGCCGTCGATCAGATTCAGGGCACGCTCCGTCTCTGGTGCAGCAGAGGGGACCAGCAGCTGTTCGTTGCTCAGGCAACCACAGTTGCGCGGACCCAGCAACCCATTCGACACGTCCCAGGTCCGGCAATGATGCACCAGCACACTCACGCCGAACGCGTTTGAGGTACGGGGTGTCACCGCCTTCCCGACACAGTCGACTTCGAGCGCGTGGTCGAAGGCCTTCACGCCAAGCACCAGCCCAGCGTCGCGTACTTCCAATCCCAGCCGTGTAGCTCCCGACGTAGCCCGAGCCTCCTTTTCGTCCCGACCGTCATCCCACGCAATCTGGTCCGACAGGCGCACGTTCCACAGCAGCATGCCTTCCCCTGTCGAACAGGCCAGGTCCAACAGCGATGTTCCGGTCAGCCACGACGGTTCCGGGACGGTTCCGTAGTTCCGGCCCGGGGCAGCCAAAATCGGCCAATCGGATGGCAGCAGCCAACTGGGTTCGCCTGGGAGGTGCTCTGGGTCGTGGCTGGGTCGGAACTGCGTCGCAGTTCTGGGCCGTGGCTGCAGCCACGGCTGCAGGCTGGTCTGTGCGCGCGTCGGGCTGCAGGCCAGTCCGTCCGGGCCAGCGAACAGGTTGTTGTGCAGCAGACCCGAGTACAAGCCATGTCCGTCACCTTCCTGGTTGCCGAGCTTGTGCGACACCGGGCTCGCAGACGGGAAGCACTGCAACTGCATGCCGTGGACGAACGGGTGGCCAGCGACTCCAGAGGACGACAGCGGGAAGAAGCCCGGGATTTCCGTCAGCTCCCCATCAGGTAGACCGACAGGCACGCACAATATGGCTCCGACGAGGTAGAGGACGCAGTGCAAATGTTCCCTGTCCGACTGCGAATGCGACCCACGAATGCGACCCACCCACGAATGCGACTGTCCGACAGCACTGTAGACAGCGTGGGCTGCACAGTGGACCATGCCGAACAGCTGCTGGACGTCTGCACAGGTCAAGACGCCGTCAGTGTCAGCGGTGACCACTTCCACAGCCTTCATCGTCAGGAGCGGATGGAACAAAGCCACCAGCGCAGCCTTCAGAATCGAGTTGCCCTGCTTTCCGCCCAGCCCGACGACGGAGCTCGGGCATCCAGGCGTCTCTTGCTGGTTGTTGTCCCAAGCTAGGTCGTCTGAGCAGGTCGGCAGGCTCGGCAGAACCCGTAGCAACCAGGCAATGTTCACAACCATGGTGGCGGTTGCGTTGGGCAGCCGGAGGTCGGAACCGGCTGCGTTGCAACCATGCCAGACCTTCCACTTCAGCCGGATGAGGTCTTGCGTGAGGTAGTGCAACAGGCCCTGCCGCCCTGTGGCAATCACGTCGGAGTCTAGTTGCTGGAGCGCGGCGAATCCCAACAGTTCCCCACCAGTCACTTTCGCGGTCAGCGCCTTCGCCTGGGCTTCCAACTGCAAGTACAGGTTCTTCACCACCACCGCGAGTTGGCACATCAGCAGGCGGGCTTCGGCCCGAAGGGCTTCCCCGCCGCGCAGAACTTGCAGGGACGGCCCAGTCGCTCTCCACGTCATCGGGACCACTGGTGTTAGGTGTCGTCCTAAAAACCACTTCGCCTCCAGCCCTCGCTGAACCGTCGAAGACTTCGCTTCGTCCGAACCCGAGTCGTCCGGGTCCGAAGACTTCGCACGTGGGTCGTCGATGGGTTTCCCATCCAACACCATGAAGCCACACTTACGGAAGAATGGAGCAGGCTTGAACGAGTCCTTGTGCTGGTCTGCAAACAGGTCGACTTGTTGGACCCCATTGTACGCCAGGAACAGCAGCATGTTCCGAATGAGCTCGGAGCCGTGGCCTTTCTTCTGCGGGTTGGCGGAAACCAGCGACACATACGCGTGCGAACCCCGCAGGTTCACAGAGGCCGCCGCAACAGGGCAACGTCCACAGTCTGGAACGTCAGCGTGCACGACAACTTTGAGGAGTTGGACCTCCTTCGTCGGGGAAAGACAGTTCGTGAGTTCTTCGGTGCCGCCTGCGTTCAGAGAATTGTCCCAGCTGTCCTTCATGGTCTGCATGAAGTCATCGTTGATCTTGGAGGTCCACGCTTGGTTGGCGGCCCAGCCCGGGACGTCTGTAGTCCCGCCATTGGAGTAGCCAGAACCGGGACCAAAGTGGCGCAGGCTGGCGGTGAACTTGTACGAGGGGTCAGTGGGCTGCGAACCCGGAGTGCTATCGGGTCCGGACGTTTCGAGGCCGCCTGTCTGGGTCGCAGGCGGGCGGCTGCTGTCGTCGCCGCTGTGGTCTGACTCCGACTGCAGGTCTGAGTCCGACTGCACGTCGTTTTGTTCGACGTGCTTGTCCTTGCCGTCGCCGTCACCGCCAGCACTGGCTGCCCCATGCTGCGACGATCCCGAAGCGATGTCCATCGCTTTTGTGGGTGGGTCGTCGGGTTTTGGTTTCGGATGCTGTTGTTCATCTGGGTGCAACAGATTCTGGCGCACACGCATCCAGATTTTCGCGAGAAGATTATCGCCCTTCGACGTACTGCCATTGTAGCCCCACCTCTCGTCGGGCTTCAGGCTGAGCAACGGGTGTTCACCAGTCACACGCAGCAGACACTTCAGGTTCGGGTCTGCGTCGACCTTGGCACGCACAGCTGTCTCCATAATTTTTTCCAAAACATCCTGCTCAATGAGGCGTTCGTCCGCGCTCGGATGCCATATTTGCTTCGTATGTTGATAGTACGCCTCAGACGAACTGTATAAGGTGCCGTCGACGCGGATTTCAGGTTCCGGATAAACAAAGTTATCGTGCACGTTCTCGAACTCGGTCGCCCACAGGTACGGTGCTCCAGCCGAATGGGTTGCCCTCTCGCGGGACAAACCAGCTTGACCTTCATCCAGCCCAAGTACCTCCCCAACCAGCCGCTGCGGCACCCAGCATGGCAGCTTCAAGTTCTTCAGTGTCTCGTAACGTTGGCACACAGCGGCCTGCGCAACAGACAGGAACACGTGCGGCTCCGCAATTGTCTTTGGGGGCGCTGGATAGTCGCCTTCGCCTTCGCCTTCGCCCTTCGACCGAGCACCAGCGGCAACCTCGACACCAGTCATGGGTGCAGCGGCTCCGGCAACGTCCTGCTCCTCCGGACCCGACTGCGCCGCTGCTGCCGACGGCAGTTCGGCTGCGGGTGCGCCACGGCAGTCTCCATCGCCGGCATCGCTGCCGTCCCGTGCGGCGTCCACGTCAACTAACATTGTACGGATGTCGGATGCGTGGCTTTCGGGGACTGTTGCCTCGAGCAAGCAGGTCTTTGGCGCCGCAGGAGACGTTCCGGCGCCGGACCTGTCGCCGGCACCGTCTGCACTGCCTTTGCCGTCGGAACCCACAGCGCCTGCCTCTGCGGCGGCGGCGTGCGCGACTGTCTCGTCCCGAAGCGTGGAGTCCGACGCTGTCGGCGCCTGGACCCGCTGAAGAGATGCCAGCGGCTGATCCGGAAGGCTGCTGTCCGCCACATGGGTGGGGCCAAAGGAGACCCGTCGACCCGCAGAAGTCGGTCCGGTGTCCGCCTGGATGGGCGCGGCCGCTGGAGCGGGCGGGCGCGTCGCCGTCGTGCCGTCGCCACAGCTCTCACCGTTTGGGACCACTCGCTCAGTGCTGGCCGGACCAGTACGTCCGCGTGCGCCGGAGCCTCTGCCTCCGGCCCGACCGCCTCGTGCGCCGGAGCCTCTGCCTCCGGCCCGACCGCCTCGTCGGGCCGCTTGCTTAGAGCGTGCTTGTGGTGGGGCATTCGCCTGGGCCAGTTCGAATTGCGCTTGTGCGGCCGGCTGGTCCGGGGCGACCTCGAGATTTGTGTGTGACTCGTCCGACCCCGCTTGGTCGACGACCGTCACCCAGCCAACCACCTTCTGGCCCGCAGGTACGCGCGAACCTGCGCACCACGCCCCGGTCCCATAAGCACGAACCTGCATGTGCTGCGCCCCAGTA
>Ga0129327_10002180_pt1 | contig 11417 bp, 10 predicted proteins | sample CPBDNA_6_FD_111799 | JGI IMG/M metagenome (GOLD analysis project Ga0129327, IMG submission 111799) | Freshwater to marine salinity gradient microbial communities from Chesapeake Bay, USA - CPBay_Spr_31_0.8_DNA | ecosystem: Environmental > Aquatic > Marine > Coastal | place: USA: Chesapeake Bay...
GCTAGACAACGAGCCTAGCTGGGATATAGCTCAGCTATTTGATCGGTAGTGAAACCTCGATACTGCAAGAAGCGAACCTGACGTGCCTTTTCTTTACTTTCAGTAGGCAATTCACTGCCAAACTTTTTCTCTTTCGCAAACTTAACCAGACGATACCAATCAAAGCCGCCTTTTTTTATAGCCCGCTTAGACAGCTCATCTTTCACACCCTTCTGACGCAGCTCCAGCAAAATGCGCGAAGGACCAAACCCTGCCCCGCTTCGATAGCGCGAATAGGCCTCAGCAAAACGCTCATCACTCAGCAAACCTTGGCAAGTGAGCCGCGTTAGCTCTTGATCGATAATTTCATACGCAGAAAACTTCACCAACAGCTTACGTTGCAACTCAACCGTCGAGTACTCGCGCCGAGCCAATAAGTCCATAGCCGAACGGCGCACGCTCTTCACTAGCTCTTGCGGGGTTTGCTGCGGCGCTTCGGACGCAGCAACGACTGACCGAACATCTTCTTTTTGCGTCTCCAACGATGGACGCTCTTGCGCCATCGTAAGATCTTGAAGAGACGCATCGACAGGCGAATGACGTTTCTCTACTTGCAACATTGACGAATTATGGTCCGACATGGCGGTGCCCGCTCAGTTTAATCAATGACCTCAAGCTCGCCCGCTTCTTCTTTTTTAGCCGGTGCATTCGAGACAGGTGTTAGCAGCTGAGTGCGAATGAGCGCTTCAATTTCGTCAGAGATGGCTGGATTTTCAACCATAAATTTCGCTGCATTAGATTTACCTTGGCCGATACGGTCTTCTTTATAGCTATACCAAGCACCCGCTTTATTAATAAGCCCCTGCTTAACACCAATATCAATAAGCTCAGCTTTTTGAAAAATACCTTTGCCATACAAAATTTGAAATTCAGCCTGCCTGAACGGCGGTGCCACTTTATTTTTAACCACTTTCACCCGCGTTTCATTACCAACGACTTCATCGCCATCTTTAACGGCACCAATTCGACGGATATCGAGCCGGACTGAAGAGTAGAATTTGAGTGCGTTGCCACCCGTCGTTGTTTCTGGGTTACCAAACATAACACCTATTTTCATACGGATTTGGTTAATAAAGATAACGAGGCAGTTTGAGCGCTTGATGTTGCCTGTGATTTTTCGCAGCGCCTGCGACATAAGACGGGCCTGCAGACCCACGTGGTGATCACCCATGTCACCCTCAATTTCGGCCTTAGGCGTGAGTGCCGCAACCGAGTCAATGACGATCACATCGACTGCACTAGAACGTACGAGCATGTCAGCCACTTCCAAGGCTTGCTCACCTGTGTCTGGCTGCGATACTAATAAATTATCGACATTAACGCCCAATTTTTCTGCATAACCAGGATCAAGTGCATGCTCAGCATCGATAAAGGCTGCAGTACCGCCCGCCTTCTGACACTCAGCCACAACCTGCAAGGTTAACGTCGTTTTACCTGATGACTCCGGCCCGTAAATCTCAACCACACGGCCTTTAGGTAGACCGCCAATACCCAGCGCAATATCCAACCCCAAAGAACCCGTTGAAATAGACGGTATAACCTCTCGATGCTCATCACCCATACGCATGATAGTGCCTTTACCAAATTGTCTTTCAATTTGCGATACGGCTGCATCAAGTGCTTTTGTTCGGTTATCTTCCATTGGAGTGACCCCTTGTTTGATAGTATGGTGAAATAAGACTCGCTATAAAAAGGTACTGATGGCACCAATTAAGCATCAGCAGCGAATACTGTATATTTAAACAGTATAAGGAGCTTTTGACAAGCGCCTTTTATAATTTTGTAAATATCGCGCAAAGCACCTCTAACCAACCCAGCAAAAATCCATAATAAATAGAAAAGATTGACTCGCGCGCGTGCGAACTAACTCAGAGCTCACGATACCACTGACGAATCCCAGAGCGCGTGATCAAGGCCTCAGCGCTCCGCTGAATCAAAATGTATTCGTAAATAACCGTATTCGGTTTCGATATAACGCATTAGCGCATAGCAAAACAGCGCAATCCCAACCATCTCACACAATTCTTCTAGCGTATAAAGCACGCTGTACATTATCGTTTCTGAGCCCCTCAAATCGGCTTCATGAGCGCTAAAAACTTCAATACCAACGGCGCCACCAACAAAAAGCGTGCCCGCAGTAATAAAAAGTAGCATCGTGACACGAGGCAAGGCAAACACAAAACGAAGATAAGAAATAACGAAAATAGCGAGCAAAACGCCATAAGGCACGACCCACGCAAAGAAAAGATACCCCGAGGCATCGACCCAGCGGCGATCCTCGAACAAATCCCCCACCTCTTCGTGCAACGCCAGCGCCTCGTCAAAACCTAGGAAGGTAAATATCACAGCCAATAGTATCCAGTGATAGCGGTACGGCGCAGCTAGCGTTTTTCGTTTTTGTATGGCAATAAACCAGAGCAATGAGGCTGCAAAAAAAATGGCTATATGGGAATAAAGCGAAGGTAAGTTACCCTCATAATCAAAATCGATTAACTGGACAAAATCAAACACCTCGGAATCGTCGATATAATAGTAGGCCAGCAGTTGTGCAATGTGCAGGGTCGCCAGCAAAGCAATAACACACAGCATCCACACCAGAACCCACTTAGGGCGAATCGTAAAGTCCACTGCATTAACTCCAAAAAACTATTAAACAACCCTGTTCAATATATACGGCTCATAAAAAAACCGCCAGCATAAGCCGGCGGTTTTTTACTCGGCAGATGCAGTTAGTTTAACAAACTGACTGCTCCGCGCGGGGATGGACAGCTCTATTAATGACTGCCTTTTTTGCGGCCACCTTTAGAGCGCTTATGATGCTTATGGCTTCCCTTCTTTTTCTTCTTTTTCATTTTCTTACTACCGCGCTTCGAACCTTTCGAACCTTTCGAGCCCTTATCCAAGCGCGCAGTTTCATGAACAATAATGGCTCCCATTGCGTCACATACCGCTAAGCCGCTAACGGCTGAAGCCGTGACTGGCGTCTCGACACTGTTGATCAACTCAACAGACCTGATTAGCGTGGCCTCACCTGCTGGGGCTACGCTTGCAATGGGGCTTCCCGGAACATCGCCATCAAACACATCGTCTACAAGAATTTCATTGACCGTAGTAGCGCCAGTATTGGTAATCTTATAAATGAAGTCGACATTTGTACCGCCAAGAATACCATCATACAAAGATAGCGTTAAACCACCGAACACATCGCCTATCTCAAGTGGCGCCGAACATGATGTGTGGAATTCGTTCACCTCGGTATTGCCTAAGGCATCGGTCAACGTAACCGTTGTGGATGAACCAAAGGCGCTTAGAGTAAACGAATCGCCCAACATAATAGTAGATGGAGTGACGGTGCCGCTGCTCACGCTAACCGTTACCTGATCTTGGGGGGCTAACAAAGTTTCGTCTACTGCTCCCGTACAGACTGGTGTTTTTATCAGAGCAGTGAGCGCCTCACTGTCGCTCAGTGCGCATCCGCCACCAGAATACTCGAATGTAAGCGCATCGGCCTTACCATTGGCATAACATCCTGCCCCACTGGGTGGGATTTCACATTCCGAAGAAGGCTGTATCGGCGTCGAGTCAACGACCGTGCCATTTTTATCAACAAAAGCAATGATGCTCCAATTAGACGATGGCGATCCATCGTTAAGCGGAGCTGGCTGGCCTGCGACATAAGGCACAGAACAACTAGTATGTATTTCTTCCTCAGCACCGTTAATGCTAACCGTCAATCTCGAACCGAGATCACCAGGGCGAGCATCAACCGTCATATCTGCTTCTGTTGCAGCGGCAAGGATGGTTGTACCCGGAGTTAGATCAACACCGGAGTAGGCTACATTGCCACCATAATTACCCATGAAGGTAACGTTGGCACTCGTTAGAGGCGCGCCCGTATAGAGTAGCGTGGTTGCCGCAATTTTCGCCTGACACTCCGAGCTCTCAGGCGGCAAGTTAACCAAACACGTTGCCTCCAAAGAAATAGTGCATTCATCGGCCACCACATCTTGCGAGCCAATTTGACCTTTAGCACCGCCATCAAAGTCCACAGAAAAATCACCAGCGAAGTTTGATGTCTCGCTAGTAAGGTTGATTCCAACCCCGCCCGTGTAAAAGCTCTGTAGTTCACCACCTGTTACATTAAAGGTAAGTGTATAGGTGTCGTTAGTTGTAGCTGCACTCCCGGCCGCCTCAAAGCTTGCAATTTCTCCCGTTAACAAGATACCGTCGTACGTTGTCGGCAAGGGCGATAATACAGTCACCTTGCCTTCTAGAACGAGGTCATCGCCAGCTACACCACCCGACAACATACCCGCGCTGTCAAGCTCAATGCTAACTGTAACGCCTTCTGATCCTGAACCTGAAGCTGCACCAATAAAAGCTAACGGCGGCCCACCTAAAGTAGGATCAAACCATGTCGATGGCGGCCCGGAAAAAGTGAACGAGCCGGTCGACGCCGTGTACATTGTCACGCCTGTATCGAAACCGATTAGAGGTGTTCCTAGCGTTAACGGCGAGGCCACTGCGGCGTTGGAAACTGAAACTGCCGCTATCAGAAGAGCACTTGCGTAGCCACTGCTTCGCAGTTTTTTACTGTTGGTAAGTTTCATAGTACACGCCTCAACTTTTGTATTTCAAAGTTTTTAATATTATTCAATTAGTAGCAATCTCAACTTAAAATCGCTTGACGCGGGCTAACCCGACCATCCCCATCAGCGCCGAGCCGAATAACCAAAGAGCGGCAGGCACTGGAATTGGCGCAAGGTCCCCAAAGGTTCCGAAGGCAGTCCCCGAAAAGTTTGAATTGAAATCATTATCGTCATAACCCGTTGCAGACAGGATCAAGCCACCCACACCAGCGACACCAGCGGGAGTTTGATCATAACCAACATACAAAGGCGCTAGGTCTCCACCGGTTGGCGTAAAAATAAATTCTAAAATTCCTTGGGCATCATTGCTAAAACCAAAAGCTGTGAGGGCGCCCGTTAACAGTGTTCCCGACGATGCATTGATAATATCACCAGACGTTGTACCCAGAACGGAGATTGTTCCACTCACCAATATTCCCCCTGCAGAAATTTCAGCAGTCAGCGAGACCGACCCAGTGACGTTTTGAGATGTTTCTCCATCTGACGACAGGGTAGAAGTGAAGGCCTCGAGGCTGAAAATATCTGTTGCAGCATCGTAAGTTGCGCTACCAAAATTAAAACTCAAATCAGGATCAAACTCAGTAAGATCAAGATTGAGAGGCGCGGCATGCGACCACGAGCTAGCCAACGTTATAACGGCAACAACGGCACTAAAACCTAATTTCTTATACGACATAAATAGGACTCCGAAAAACTATTTCGATAAGTTAGATCGAGCTGGCTTCGTTTTTTATTGAAGTCATCAACTCAAGCAGACTTTTTTAACAGACTGATTTTTATTTAAAAATACTATTATTTATATTCGTTATCTTTACGCTGATCACTTCCTTATGAAGTGGCTAGGCTTTCACGTTTATTGTCATTATTGATCGCTTTTTAAACGAATCATTACCTTCGACCACATAGGTTACTCCTACCTGTTCACTTTTGCAACGATATTCCGTACCGTTTTCGTGCGGGAAGCACAAGCTCTATGCTACTTAACTTAACCTAGCCTGGCCTGCTTTATACTGCCCTAAGCTGCTCGGCCCAGCACCATAGTCACGCAAACCAACCCTATAAAACCCTCAAAATTCAGGAGCTTATGCCTCGAAGGAAGTGTTGGTCTATCATCGACCCCACCACATTAGATTGAACTAAATGCGCCGCATAATAAGTATGGAAACACCGAATACGGGTGAAATCACTGATGCCGCCAATACCCTTCTTTTGCAATGCCGCGAGGTAATTTAGATCTGTGAGCTGCTTGCGTATGCCGGCAGACATGTAATTGTCTCGTGCGGCAATATAACTGGCATGATCACTCGCCAGTTGAGACTTCAAGTCTGCGCAGGTATCAATTTGATGCTGTAACACAGAAATATTGCCTGCCGCTTCCAGTCCATCTAGCCAATAATTAAGTTCTTTATCGATTAGCCAAAATAAGGTGGGAAATGGTTTTTGATCAACCAAACTTTCTACTCTGATAACACTTGGCTCTCCTTTGACGTTGCGAACTTGCACAGCGGCCAAACCGCGCGGCTCTCGCCCTAATAGCTCAGTGATCAATAGCCTGTCATCGCTAGACACACCCTCACCCATAATTACCCCACTACTCGCTTCTAATATGATTACAACGGCATCACGATTGTTAGAGCCATAAAAAAAGCCCGACACAAGCCGGGCTTTTTTAACTGAGAACCCCTAAAGCTTTTCGGCTAGCTCGGGAAGCACAGTGAACAGATCGGCCACTAGGCCGTAATCAGCAACCTGAAAGATAGGGGCATCTTCATCCTTGTTAATGGCAACAATCACTTTACTATCTTTCATGCCTGCCAGATGCTGAATGGCGCCCGAAATACCCACAGCAATATAGAGATCGGGGGCTACGATTTTTCCAGTCTGCCCTACCTGCATATCATTAGGCACGAAACCCGCATCAACTGCCGCGCGCGACGCACCCATAGCTGCATTGAGCTTATCTGCAACGGCTTCTATTAACTTGAAGTTTTCGCCATTTTGCATGCCTCGACCACCTGAAACAACAACGCTCGCCGAAGTCAATTCAGGACGATCTGACTTAACAATTTCTTCACTGACAAATGCTGATATTCCTGCGTCATGGACCGATGCAAGAGCCTCAACTACCGCCGAGCCCCCTGCTGCCGCCACTGCGTCGAAGGCGGTGGTGCGCACTGAGATTACCTTTTTCGCATCGCTCGATTGGACAGTGGCAATAATATTGCCTGCATATATAGGCCGTTCAAAAGTGTCTCCACTAATCACCGCAGATATTTCCGAAATCATTTGTACATCTAACAAGGCTGCAACACGCGGTAAGAAATTTTTACCCCCGGTAGTTGCCGGTGCCAGAACGTAGTCGTAATCAGCAGCCACTTCAGCCACTAAGCCGCCTATATTTTCGGCCAACTGGTGCCCATAAGCTGCGTTATCCGCACTTAAGACTTTTGCCACGCCTGCCACTGCACTCGCTTGCTGCGCTGCACCGTCACAGTCTTGACCGGCTACCAAAACGGTTATGTCGCCGCCAATCGCTGCCGCTGCAGCAACCGTGCTTAACGTGGCTTCTTTTAACTGGGCATTATCGTGTTCAGCTACAACAAGAATACTCATCAAATCACCTTCGCTTCATTTTTCAGTTTATCAACCAATTCATCGACACCCTCTACTTTTATACCTGCTTGGCGCTGGGGCGGAGGAGATACTTTGACCAGCGTTACACGCGGAGAAATATCCACACCCAATTCGTCAGCCGTTAGTGTGTCGAGCGGTTTCTTTTTTGCCTTCATAATATTTGGCAAAGATGCATAGCGCGGCTCATTAAGACGCAAGTCTGTGGTGACAATGGCCGGCAAAGTCAAACTCACAGTTTGTAAGCCACCATCGATTTCACGCGTTACATTGACGTTTGAACCGTCGAGTTTAACAACCGAAGCAAACGTACCCTGCGGCATACCAGTGAGCGCACCGAGCATTTGCCCAGTTTGATTGTTATCGCCGTCAATGGCTTGCTTACCCAAAATGATCAGCTCAGGCGATTCTTTTTCAATCACTGCCTTGAGTAGCTTAGCTACAGCCAATGGCTCAGGGGATACGTCAGTCTCAACTAAAATAGCTCGGTCTGCGCCTAACGCCAGCGATGTGCGCAACTGCTCTTGGCAGACTTTAGGCCCGATTGAAACTGAGACGATTTCAGTGACGGTGCCGGCCTCTTTAAGGCGCACGGCCTCTTCAATTGCTATTTCGCAAAATGGGTTGAGTGCCATTTTGACATTGGCGAGATCGACATCAGAGCCGTCGGCTTTTGGCCTGGCTTTAACGTTGTAGTCGATAACGCGCTTGACTGCTACCAAAACTTTCATAGAGTCTCCGCTTATTAATCAAATGTGAATGTAGGTGCTAACTAAGTGTGCAGTAAAGGCGCCTCGCCAACTAACTTACTATTGAGAAACGCCGAGGAAGTAACGGTAAAAAAGAGCGCGGTATGATGTCTATATTCTTGCCTTAGGTCAACCGTCTAGACGATTTAATCATAGCCCAATTAGCCACAGCAACAGGACTTACTGCTCTTTATTCCCAGCATATACGCAAGATGCAACGCCGCAGATTAGATATTTAACAAAAATTTAGTTTGCGGACTCTAAATTGAAGTGAGGTTTCACTTTATTCGACATTTTCATGGTTGGGCGACAACAATTTGCATATAATAACCGCTCGGTTAGCTACGCAGTGAGAAGCCGTTTAATCGTGGCTTTAGGCGGATAACGCCTCGCACCCGTTCACGCGAATTACCCTTATGTAATCATCCAGCAAGTCTTAATATGATGCGATCGGTGCGCACGAGTAATGCAAATATGCAAAGCATTGTATTTTTCCAGATCTCATAACGACTATTGCAGACTGCTATAACTCAAGCATAGTTTGATAGGATTTTACGCAACACAAAACAACCATGCTTGCGAGTCAAACTTGACTCGCCTTACGATAGAGAAAATTTTAGCTGAGGTAAAAATTATGACGAGAGAGTCAATGGAGTTTGATGTGGTAATTGTTGGCGCTGGACCGGCTGGCCTCTCCACTGCCTGCAAGCTCGCACAGCTTGCTCAAACTAACGAGCAAGAAATTACTATATGCGTTGTAGAAAAAGGCTCCGAGGTTGGCGCGCATATTTTATCGGGCGCCGTCCTAGACCCCCGCTCCATGAACGAACTCTTCCCCAACTGGAAGGAATTAGGCGCGCCACTTAACGTACCCGTTAGTGACGATAAAGTGTTATTCCTACCGAATGAAAAATCAGCTTTTTCTGTCCCCACTTTGTTTAGCCCCGGCCTGAAAAACCATGGTAACTATGTCATCAGTTTGGGCAATATATGTCGCTGGCTAGCCGAGCAAGCCGAATCACTAGGCGTAGAGGTCTATCCCGGCTTTGCTGCTGCAGAAGTGCTCTACCACGAAGATGGTAGTGTAAAAGGAATCGCAACGGGCGACATGGGGCTTAGCGCGACGGGTGAGCATAAAGACAGCTACATGCCCGGCATGGAGCTTCATGCAAAGTACACCGTTTTCTCTGAGGGCTGCCGAGGTAATCTTGGCAAGGAAATCATAGCCCGCTTTGAATTAGATAAAGATTCGGAGCCACAGCATTATGGCATTGGCTTTAAAGAGATTTGGGAAATTGATCCTGAAAAGCATCAGGCTGGATTAGTAGTGCATACCATGGGCTGGCCCGCAGCAAAGAGCACCGTTTCGGGCTCCTACCTCTATCACGGGGAAGGCAATCAAGTTGCGGTAGGCTACGTGGTACCTCTTAGCTACGAAAATCCTCACCTCTCACCTTTTGATGAATTTCAACAGTGGAAACAGCATGCCAAAATAAAAGCCTTTTTAGAGGGCGGTAAACGCATAAGCTATGGTGCGCGTGCGATTATTAAGGGGGGCCCACAATCGCGACCTAAAATGTCCTTCCCTGGCGGATTGTTAATTGGAGACGACGCAGGCACGCTAAACTTTGCTCGCATAAAAGGCAGTCATACGGCGATGAAATCAGGAATGATCGCAGCCGAAACTCTTTTCAATACGCTCAGTGCCGAAACACAAGAGCGCGACATTACGGCCTACAAAACCAATTTCGACAACTCTTGGCTAAATGAAGAGCTGAACAAATGGCGCAACTTCGGCCCACTTCTGCACAAGTTTGGCGGCATTATTGGAGGCGCGGCAGCCTTTATTGACCAAGGGATACTGCAAGGCAAATTACCTATCACCCTATCGGATCCGACACCCGATCATGCACTTCTAAAGCCTGCCGCTGATATGCCGAAAATCGAATACCCCAAACCGGATAATGTGATTAGTTTTGACAAGCTATCTTCTGTCTTTTTATCTAACACCAATCATGAAGAAGACCAACCTTGTCATCTGCACTTAAAAGATAGCAGCATCCCGATAGCGCATAACCTCCCGTTATACGATGAGCCTGCACAGCGTTACTGCCCTGCCGGCGTCTATGAAATTGTTGAAAAAGATGGCGAACCGGCATTTCAAATCAATGCCCAAAACTGCGTTCATTGTAAAACCTGCGATATTAAAGATCCGTCGCAAAACATTGTTTGGGTGACGCCCGAAGGCAGTGGCGGGCCAAACTACCCGAACATGTAATAGTGATTTTTTATTCAGGCTGGAATTGGTGCTGCTTATTCGTCATACCAGCACGCTGAATAACCAAAGGCTTTGAATATGATCAAGGAAGATCTCAATCCGGCGGCCTACAGGCTGCCTAGCGTGTAATTAAAGCCGGACGACTGCAGCAGCAATATGCCTTGGCTTTCGTCAGGCTCACCCCATTCAACCAACTGATAATAACAACTGCGAGAGACTCGCGCGTATAAACTGTCACGAACATGTACTTTGGGCACTTCGGTCATCTGACCCGGCGGCAGAGATAAGTTTATGCAATGGCCGTCACCAATGATGAATTCATCGCCGCAATTAGTCTTCGCAATAATTTGTTGTGCCGCACCAAGATGATGACGCTCAACCTCAACAATCACGAAGGGTAAATCGTCGACCTCTATCTTCAGCATCTGCTCTGGTGCTTGGATATAGTAATCGTTATCGATTGTCATTAGCTGTTTGGCAAACAAGCGCACCATAGCATTACGTTCAATTAGCGAATCGTTGTAAAACCATCGCCCATCGCTACGGATCCTTATTGAAATTCTACCTTTACGCAGCTTGCCCGCAATCATGCTCAGAACACTTTTTAATATTTAAGGGATAACATCAGTTTTTATTGTAGCAACTGGCTTAAAGCAATTACATAAAGATAGATCGCGCAGCAAAACACTAAAGCTATTACTTAGTTATTCTTTGCCCTGCCCTTTTCAAAAAAGAGCATAAAAGAGCCCGGCCAGCAGCTACTCCGCATGCCCAGCCAATAAAGCTGCCGTATGCTCGAATGCACGCGTAAATTTATTTTGCCCACGCGTCGAGCTCAATGCTTGCGACGACAAGAAGCTGATAGTTATCTGATCAAACGATCGATTACTATGCAGGTCAGTTATATTAATTTCAAGCCTTCTCGCATGTGTTGGATTAACAGTTTCACCATCAAGCTTTGAAATAGCGTTTTCACCAACAACCTCAGACGATATAACCAATCCGCTGGCGGCTGATAAAGGCTGACTTCTAAGCGTTAAATAAAAACCTTGTTCGCCAGGCTCCTGATCA
>Ga0129327_10002181_pt1 | contig 11413 bp, 3 predicted proteins | sample CPBDNA_6_FD_111799 | JGI IMG/M metagenome (GOLD analysis project Ga0129327, IMG submission 111799) | Freshwater to marine salinity gradient microbial communities from Chesapeake Bay, USA - CPBay_Spr_31_0.8_DNA | ecosystem: Environmental > Aquatic > Marine > Coastal | place: USA: Chesapeake Bay...
AACGCGCGCCCCCCGCGCCTGTACCGTCACTGCCGCCCCCTGCGTTAGACCCTCCTAACGCGGCAACCAGATGGCAGCACGACGCGAGCGCGACGCGCGCACGGAACGCCGAGCCCTCGAAAGAGATCAGCTTTTCGAACGACTCGCAGCCCTCGACGCTGCCGAGGCAAGGGAGGAGCAACCTCACCTACCTCGTCAACCTCGCCAACAAGACCTACGTTCGAGCTCACCCATAAGTATGGCCAGAGCACAAGACAAAGGTGGTGAGCCCGTCTCAAGTATGTCGTACAGTGAGAGTGAGGTCGTTGTGGAACAGCGTCCGAAGCCATCGCCTCCGCCGTCGCCCCCGCCGCGTGCGAGTGGCTCCGGAGCGATGTCACCATCGCCTCCGCCGTCGCCCCCGCTGCGTGCGAGTGCTTCCGGAGCGATGTCGCCCATGTCATCCATCTCGCCTCGACAGGTCCTGACCCTTGGGTCAGGACCGCAACTGTTCTCACGACACAGCCCGCCAAACCAAGTCCGTCATGTCTTAACAGCGGGACCCGGCACGAGTCGCCCCTTGGGAAAGGCGCGGCTCGACCAAGCGACACAAGATCCAGCACTACCTACTGGATGTTTTGAAGCGCCCGGCCCGGCCAACTACGTGACAACGCACGCAGCCGGTGTATTCGCTAAAACCAGTTCGATGCACAGCAATACACCCCCTGCAACCGTTCTACTACGTCCAAAGACTGGCGTCCCACTCCTAAGCAGCGTCGGAGCCAATAGGCTCGACGCTGAACAGGTATCCCGTGAGCCGGAGTCTCGCGCTGGACGTGGACCATCCAGGGTTTCGGCGCCGGACTTCACGGCAGGGCACCCTAACTCACCCCCTCGCCAAAATAAGTTCGGTGTATATACCGATTCTCTGGGTGGGGCGGGCGTAGACGAGACGGACGAGACGCGGACCAAACCAAGTTCCCAAGTCGTCGATCCCGGCGCAAAAGTCGTCGATCCCGGCGCCGTCGATCCCGACGCAGGCGCGCGCTTCAACAGTAGGCTCAACCCCGACGCTCATGGCCGCACTCACTCGACGTCGAGTCTAGCCAACTCTATACGTCCAAAGGGCCCACCCCCTGGAGTAGCACACGCCAAGTCACTAGCACCTGGATCCAGTCCGCGCACCGAGCACAGCGGTCACAATGACGCTGAGCTCGGCGCGCGGGCGGATCTCGGAGGACAGGAGGGAGGATACGAGGGAACGGGACAGCGGCGCGTTGAAAACCACGCTGACCCACCAATGTCAACACCTAGCCCGCGCTGGTCAACAGTGATCAGCCGTGCTGGAGGTGGAGACGACACGCCTGCCGTGCACTCTAAGAGTGGCGGTGGTGGCGTGCAATCAGACCTCATCATGCACTCTAGGAGTGGTGAAAGAGTCATATCCGTTGAGACTTTTGCCCGCGGCCACCAGGCCGCGGAACAGGAGTATGTCGCGGCCCGAGGATACGAGAACACCGTTGAGACTGCTGACCACGGCCATCTCCAAGGAGACTTGGTCAAGGTACAGGAGTACGTCGCGGCTCGATCCGAGGGAACCAATCAGAACAGCCAGGTGGCTGTGTCCGATAAAATCAACCCGAACAGCCAGATGGCTGCATTCGAAGAAAGTCCACCCAATGACGGGCGGCACCAGAACATAACGGATGGTATCGATGATAATGACGTGACAAGTGTCAAGCACCTAGCCAAAGAGTACGCACGTGATGTCCTCATCCATCATGCCAGGCAGTACCCGGAGCCTCGCACCGTTGACTCCGGCACGCACCATCCCAACCGCATTCTGAAGTATTCAAGTTATATCGATGCGTGTCTTAACACTAAGTCATCGATGAACTTCATCTCTTACAACTGCCCGGAGCCACTTCCAACATCGGAAGTGGAAGAGTCGCCCGTCAGCCAGATGGCTGCATTCGAACGCTCCCACGTTCTAGCCATGGTGATACAGTGCCTGGCAGTCAATGCGCTAATAGCCATAGACAACCACCACAATCACGGAGTCATGAACAGCCCGTTGTCACAAACGAACGGTGGCTGGATCTCAATCGAGAAGGCAGTCGAATCCATCGAAAACGCCAAGAGCACCGCCAATAACAGCTTTATCGCGGAGATGCAGAGTGTCATTCTCGCCCACGAAGAGCACCAATCAGAAATTGAACGTCAGAACAACCAACGTCGAGCCGAGGCCGGGCTGAACGCCAACCCGAGCTTTACGAGCTACAGTAGCACGCATTCGCGAGACTCGACCATCGACACTGACGCCATGGCCGCGCTCGTCCACGACATGCATCTTGACGAAGAGGAAGCGCACTCACAAATTAAGGTCGGAGACCTCGGTACAGGAACCACGCTTATGAGCACCACAGCCACGGCAACGGTGCCTACACCGACTCCATCCGACGTACACAGTGACAGTGATGACAGCACCATTACCGACCTCGGCGTAAGCATGAGCTCAGTCTCGGTATCGTCACACTCCACCACGCAGCCTACAGCAGATGCTGGAGCACACCACGCTCAGCACGCCGCTCAATCCCTGCCTAGTGGCATGCGCCTTGCCACGCACAATGACAACATGCCGTACATCACTGATGGCGATGGAAACCCTTACCTGGTGGATGAAAACAACATGTTCTGGGTTCGACGGGTCGACACCTCAGGTGTTGAGCGCAACATACAAATAGCTTTCGAAGCGGAAATGTACGATCGACTGCGCGCCGACTACGATGCTATAGCAGGCGTGATGTATGACGAACCCGAGCCAGTACTAGTCCCCGCGAACGGAGAGCCTCAGACGCTCAATCCGGGCTCAGCCAATTCACTGAGCAACGCCTCTACAGTATCACTCGGCACGCCAAGAGGATCTGTACACGCACAAGAGCGCCAACAGGAGCGACAGCGTCGCGATGACCGACGGGAATCCGAAATAGCCATGGCCGCCGCTCTTGCAGCACGCGCTCGCTACGCCGAAGGACAAGCCGAGGCTCGCGAAGAACAAGCCGAGGCCCGCATCCGTGACGCCGACGACCGGTCGCAGAAGGCTCAGGCCCACGCTACGGAACAAGCTGAGATTCGCATCCGTAACGCTCAGATGGATCAAGCCGACGCCTTGAAGCAAGCTGAAACTCGCACCCATGACGCTGAAGAACGAGCGCACAAGGCTCAAGCTGACGCACTCAACGACATGGCACGAATGAAAGATCAAATGGGTACACAAAACGAAGATCACGCACGTGAGATGGCACATCTCGCGGAGCAGATGGCAAACATGCAATCCATCATCGCAGCGCTACAAGTAGACAAGGGTCACACTGACACTGAGTCCACCCAGCTTGACGAAGACAAGGCCGTCGCGGAGCTACTCCAGACGAGTACATCGGCCGAGCAAATGAAAGCTGACAGCGAAGCAGCAGCTAAATTACAAGCTGAGGAAGAAGCTGGCGTGCAGGCCGCCGAGCAGCTAAGTTCACGGTTCACTGTTACCGACATCCCCAGTGATACAGGATGGATTGAAGTCAAGTCCAAGTCCAACGCCAAGCCGGTAAGCGCCCTAAGCGCGACAGCCGAGCAAGGCGGTGACGGCGACGACGACGGAAGCAGCAGCTCCGGCGGTAGCGATGTGGACGACAACGAACCACCCTCCGACCCCAACGACAACGGTGACGATAATAGCGACGCCGACGACGAATCCCGCCACGGTGACGACTCACCTGGTGGCGAGGGAGGAGGTGGCGATGGTGACGGAGATGACGATGGTGATGATGACGGTGATGGTGGCGATGATCACGGCACCGACAGCGATAAAAGCGCTGACAGTGACGATGATAGCATGGAGCTCCATCGCGACACTTCCACGTTCGCCAAAACTTGCGCGTTGCTGTTCAATGAAAGTAGCAAGTACTGTCTCCGTCCGATGAACATAAGCATCACGCCAGAAAACAATAAAACGCGGTCTAGCACAAAGTACTACCGGAGCACGCCTAACACTGAGATGGACTCGAACCCTCACAACTTCGACAGCCGACCACGATACACTTGCTTTGGCCCGTTAACGACGATTACAGAGTATCCGTTGACGCTTAGCCTTGTCTCAGTCGTGCTCCACGGTGGAGGTGGTCCAGCCCTAAGGGCACGAGCAACCCGAACGATATTGGAGTTCGCTGACCAATCACGGATGCACGCTGGTGTCACTCAGTACCACCTGGAGCAACTCAAGAAGTCCGGCACGCGATGCACTGAAACAAAAATTCTCGATGATCTGAAAAAGTCATTTAAATCCAACGTAGTGCACATCGGGCTCACACTGGGTGTCGATGACTTAAATCGGGACGTGGACGGCGTCAAACTGTCATTCATCCAGTGGATGGCACCATCCAACACGAACGATGTGAACAGTACGTTCGCTACGTACGACAACTTCCAACAACATCATGTCAAGCCGTACTCCTTCGACGGGGGGGGGATTGTCCACACGGCCCATGGGTTACCATTGTACTCGGCAAGCTTCACCACGAATCAAACGACCATGAGTGGATCCGACCTTCATGGACAGAGCTCAACGCCGGACCCAAACCAGAATGGACAGGTTTCAGAGCAACACAAAAGCAGAGTTCAACGGAACATGAAGATAAAATTGAGCATCCCGTCAATAGCCGCAAAGCTATTTCATTACCTGCAATCCGACTCAGGGAAACCAGGCGAGCTGAAAAGCACAACGCACACCCAAGACTTGAAATTCTTCAATGACTTGAACACCGACGCCGAAATCATAGATTCAGATGTCGGCATTGGAACTGTGATCTTCATCACCTTTGACCGATTCCTAGCCGGAGGATCCAAACCCACAGACGCTTCATCGTCCGATCAGTTCTCGTTCCCCTCAGAGACACAGACAGCGGCTGATCAGGCCCGAGAGCTCATGAGCGACTTCGGCAGTGACCAACCAGCGCCCACCAGCGCAATGCTTGATCGAGACAGCCATGTCGTACGCGAAGCAATGAAAGCCTTCGATAAGTCGACCGAGGATATAAAAATCAACGGCAAGCCTGATATCACGACCATCATAGCGGAGAAGCTATATACGTGGCAGATTATGGAGGCGAGAGGCGCAGAAATAATGCAACAGTTAACCAAACTGATCGAGAAGTCACGCGAATCTAAGAAAGCCGACTTTTCTCCCACAGAGAAGTTACGGTCAGAGAAAGGGATTTCTCTCAATGAGACCGCAAAGCGAAGCCTCGAGTCACACAAAGGACGCCAAACGCCTTACTACGTACTGAGCCCCGCAATCGACGTGTCGTTGACTCGCACGCTAGGGCTAACGTACACGACCAGACTCATGTGGGCGCATATCAAACTGTACCTGTGTCCAGACGTCAAGAAAGTGGCTACAAACGAACTAAACGAATTCGTATCAACAGCGGCGTACATCCTGAAGTTTCCAGACTTCATCTACATTCACGAGCTCACAGCCGTGATGAAGAAGTGCGCGAAACAATCCATCACGAAACACCCGGAACAAACCGCTCTACTCCAAGACGCACGATTCCTACAGTACATATGCGAATGTTTCATCAAGGATTATCTCCCGACACGCTGCGGCACGCGCAAGGATTTCTCTCACATCCAAGCCAAAGTAATCGATCCGATAACAAACGCGATTGAAAACATCAGAGTGCCATCAAGTAACGATGATGACATGTGCAAACTCAACAGCCTTGAGATCCTCATGGCAAGGCATTGGTACGACAGGATCCAAGCCGGTAAATCAGTGCCTAGTCACGCCACCGATTACGTCAACATGATCACCTCAGAGAATCAGTCGGTACTCGACACGATCGACGCGACCGATAAGCGAGCTCAAAAGATGGCCCTGGACCGCCACGGATACGTTGAGCAGGCGCCCAAGGATAGCGATGACCAAAAGCCGCAGTTGCCCCCATCCATGGACAAAGCACAGAAGAAGAAGCTCTACGCCGCCATGGTGGCGGATACGAGCAACTCACTACTGAACCACGATGTCATGACTTCAACCTACTTCAAAAAGGGACCAAACAACCAAGGCAACAAAGGCGGACGAAATGAGCGCGCGGCCGATGGCCGCAGCAGCAGCAGCCGCGTTGACCACTCCACAGGGGTGGTGACCGCACCGGAGTTGTCGGGAGTATTCAGCCCAAACTTCACCGATGCGCAGCGTGGCAAAGCGTACACAAAATGGAGCAGTAAAAAGCCACATGAACTGCTAAATCCGCCAAGTTCCCTCAACGACCGCCAACTCAAAAAGTATTTCCATCTCGAGCACAGCCAAAAGATAAAACGGAACAGTGCCGGCGGACCGACGGTCAGAACTGAGGCGTTCATAAGCGAGCGCGACAGTAGCGATCGGCTAGTGCTCAACTGCGACCCCGACGTGTGGTGGTACATGTTCTTCTGCCGCAAACAGGCGAGGGCGAACGTATACCACGCACCGGGCAAAGGTCGCGAGAGGGCCGAAGCTATGGTAGCATACGAGGTCAATTCTAATCCAAACATCATGGACGCGGACGATCTAGACAGCTACTCGCCTGAAGATTGGTCCACGATGAGAATGAAAAAGAAAGAGTTCTTTGCCAATATGGCTGCCAAAGCCGCCAAGAAAGACGGCAAGGACGACGACGACACCTCGTCCACGCGTACTGGGAGGGCTAAAAAGGGTAAAAAGACCAAAGTCCCACCCGCGAAAACCGATGACGAAATCAGGAAGCAAGCGACTGAAGCTGCTAGGCAAGAAGCCATCCGGGTAACAGCGTTCAATGCAAAGCTGGAAGCCGATGTGGCGAAGCTGAAAGCCGATTTGGACGCCAAATCGTCGTCGAACCCACAGCCTAAGTCAGGAGGTGCCACTGGAGGTGGCACCAACTGACTGGCTGTCAAGACACAGGGGAGGTGCGGCGCTACTGGCAACAGCGACCGCGAAGCGCAGAGCAACGCAAGGGTTATGGGATCCTTGCCACCTGAAACTCTTCGCCCACAACCGACCCTGGAAGAAACTAGCCAAACGCGCGAGGCATCGCGCACACCCGCTACAGTACCACCCGTGGTACGTACCGGACATGAACACGACGCACAGCGTCAACCCCCTCACGCCTGCCGAGCAGAGGGGAGGGAAAGCGACAGCACAACACTGTCACTAACGCACTCAAACACCTCGACAGAACATGACGGAGCTAAAATCACGACGCCAAATGTGACAACAAAGCCCAGAAAATCCAAGAGCGTGCACTTTCCCAGCGGTGATGAGAACCCCAACCCAAGACTAGAGATTGGTGGTTCGATGCAAGACAGTATCCTCAGGTACACCGAAACACCTGAGTACTACCACAAGAATCCGCATGGTGAACCAACAAGCCGTACAGGAAGAGCACCACTTCCGTTTCTAATGAGGCGGAATCCCACAAGTACTTACTCGGAACGAAGTAGACTGCAACACGAGGTTGATCACCCCGACGCAGATGAAATCACCCAAACATCACGCCTGATAGCTTCTGGACGTGATGGATGGGTATCAGAAGAGATAAATGAGTTTGAACATGATAACCCTAGTACAAGTGATGAAGTGATGACAATGATCACACCTCAATCACTCATGGCAATATGTGACGTAAACGGCCGCGGCTTAACGACAACGCCCGCAACGAGCGCTAACGACGAAAAATCGCTAAAAGTCAACGATTATGACATCCAGCTCGCTCAGCCCGACCGAATTACCACACCCCGCCCGTCGTCACCTGGCAATGACGATAGTGAACACGCATATGCAGCGCGCGCCACCAAGGCAAGCGGGAACGATACGTTACCCTCGCATGAAGGAAATGTAATCATAAAACTACGTACCGACTCAACCACTGAGCTGAACAGTACGAGTGCGCCAACACTGTCCCGAGAGGACATAGATCACGCGCTAGCCAACATCAAGAACGCTCGTACACGAGATAGCCTGATGAAAGCACAACGAGCCATGCTAAAGCATCAGAATAAAGCAACAGCATGGTCAGCATTGTCTAGACAGAAACGACGAAAAATAAGGCAAGCTCGGAGAATAATTATGGCCGTTGATACCGGTGCAAATGTTAACACATGCACCAGTAAAACAGCAGCCATGTTTGACCCAGGCTCAGTCGAAACGTCAGACATTGAAATTGGAGGACTATCAGCGAAAGCCCGCATCGAGGAGAAAGGATCTGTGTCAGGACAGGTCACACTCGACGACGGAACTTCTCTGTTAATCAAACACAGGGACGTACATCACTGCCAGTCAAGCACGATGAACCTCCTATCAGCCAGTAAGCTGACCCGACAGGGCATTCGCTGCGTATTCGCAGCGAAAGGCGACACAGACGGTAGCTACTTACTGATACCTTCCATACAAGGCGAAAAGCGGAGGATACCGCTTAGAGAGACCAACGGTCTTTACTTCCTAGAAATGGATTTACTTTACTCCGAGGACTCGGACTCCGACATAAAAGAAATGATCGGCTTCCTTGCCCAGTCGGAACAGCCACGCGAGGCGGAAATGGACCTCACCTTCCCAGGAAGTGACGAACCCATCGCGTACTCAGTGGCGGCAGACCTTCAGCTATGGCATGAACGCCTAGGTCACACCAACGTAGCAGCCATAAAGCTGATATATCGCACCGGCAGCATCGACGATTTCGAAATCGACGATAGCAATCAGCACAATGAGGAGTGCAAGTGCCCAACGTGTGCGATGACTAAAGCCACGTTCACCCACATGCCGAGCCGACCCAGGGAATTTGACCCCGACGGAGGCAGGGCACTAAAGGACATAGTGTCAGACGTGAAGGTCATAGGAACGGACTCCATGAACGGATCACGCTACTTTGTGACATTCATATGCAAATGGTCGCGCCACTGCGTAGTATACTTCTTATCAAAAAAGAGCGAAGTATCCAAAGCATGGGCTGACTACCTAGCATGGGCCAAACGGAACGGCTACATAGTCGAAAGTATCACGACTGATCGCGGAGGCGCTTCAGCAGACAGTCAGAAAACGGAGACCCACTACTCAACGAAGAGTCACTGGCCGAATTCGAACAAGTATGCAAGCACAACCTCACGGGAAACGTGGTTGAGCACCTCAAAACCCCAGGCCAAGGTCATTCAGATATGAACCCTATTGCCGAAAGGTATAACAGAAAAATAATGGACATAGCTTCAGCTCAACTATATCACGCGAAGCTGGGAGTTGGGTTCTGGGAGTGGTCAGTACGGCACGCAGTCTACTTGATCAACAGGATACCACTCAAATTCCATGCACGGTACCACGGCTCAAAGCCAGCTCACTCATTAGTCATGCGAGTGGCACGAGTATCATACTCACGCATACGAACATGGGGATGTGATATGTACGAGCGCGTACCAAACGGACCAATGTCATCAGAGCCAGGGTTCCCCAACGCTCGAAAGCTCATATACCTCGGAGTGAGCGACGACGGCATGTCATTCCTCGGATACGACGTGGAGGCATCCAACGTAACCAACGAACTACGATTCTGTATGAACGTTCAATTCGATGAGAGCATGACAAACCGCACCAACAACCTGCGCGCGTACGACGAGCGTAGAAAGTTGCAACCAGACTGCCGCCCCCAGACATACAACGAATGGGACAGCAGTATCACCGAAGGGCACGATCACGTACGAGCCCTATACGACACGTACGACACTGATCAACAGTTTCCAACTGAGCGGCTCAGCTCAGCGGGAGATCCCATCACCTCAGCGGGAGATGGTACCACCGGCGAGCAGCCAAGCTCAGCGGGAGGTAACGGCTCAACCAACCTGGAATCCAAGGGGAGGGACGAGGCCGAACGAGTAAAAATTCCAACCGACTTGAGCAACGCGTCACCAAGCACAACAGTAGAGTCTGACAGCGGATCAGATAGCACCGACTCCGAAGATGAACCATACGAACCATCAGACGACGACGTCGACTACACAAGTGACATATCAGAGGATGACTACGAAGCACCAAAGACTAGATCCGAGCGAAGCGCACTCAGACGAGCACGCCGTAGCAAAACAGATAGTCAAATGCCAACGTCATTCCAACGGAGCCTAAGCCAAGCCAGAGTACATGGCCCACTCACTGAGCAAAAGCTTCAACAGGCCCGTGACAGAGAAGAGCTCGAACCAGCAGCCCTTATCAGGCCACGACGGTTCCATAAGATCGGAGTAATCGACTCAAGAAGACCCGAACACCTCAAGGAGGACGACCGCACATTCATCAAGGCAGCTTTCGAACACAACTACAAGATTCACGTCAGCCAAACCTTTAAGAAACGCGCAGGGTCCAAAAGCGAATTCAGATTCAACATGGTCAAACCAGCAACCACAGTCTCAGAGTACATCGAACTTGCCACAGCATCAGCAACCGGCAAAGACAGGAGGTCAATCGCGACAGCAATAAATAAAGCTAAGCAAGACTTCAAGTACGAATATGACCGAGGTATCATCCAATTCCCGGACAGAGAGAGTGGACATCATGCCCACTACTGTGACGCGGAACGGATAGCCAACCGCTACCGCGTAGAACGAGTAGCAGATCTGATCAGCCAAAACCAAACCAACTACTACGCCAACTCGGCAACTCAGTCATTCAACCATTTAATGACGGACATATACCAAGTCCAAGAGGCGGTGGAATGGATTGAAACCAAGGAGCGAGTAGAACAGTACGGGCGTAAGGCAATGGAAGCCTTCATGCTCAGGTCCAGAACGGATCTAACCGTACAACTTACCGAAGCAGGCCTCGAACCCAACAGCCTTGACCCAAGCACTCATGTCACGCCCAACCACTACGGCGGCGCCAAGAGATCAAAGGATCGAGAGCACTGGGAAGAAGCAATGGCCGAGGAGCTAGGCAACTGTGAAAAGATGCAGACCTGGGAAATGATCCCACAAGCACTGCTTCCACCAAACGCAGACCTAGTAGACTGCAGATGGGTCTATAAGATCAAGACCACATCAAGCGGCGACATAGCCCGCTGGCGCGCAAGAATCGTGGCCAGAGGATACAGTCAACGCCCAGGCGTAGACTACAACGAAGAAGAGGTTTATGCTCCAGTTGTGAGCTATGACACCCTTCGAACGTGCCTATCTATTGCAACAGCAACGGATTATACACGCACCAACTCCGCGGGAGCAGACCAGGGCGTCAGCTCCGCGGGAGCCCATGATGGAAAGGGACTGGAAATCATTCAAGCCGACATTAAGAATGCGTACCTGATTGGATCCCTAGACTCTCCCATATACATGCGGCAACCACCATCAGCCCAGATGAAGCTCGACAGTAACGGCAGACCAATGATCTGTA
>Ga0129327_10002184_pt1 | contig 11406 bp, 5 predicted proteins | sample CPBDNA_6_FD_111799 | JGI IMG/M metagenome (GOLD analysis project Ga0129327, IMG submission 111799) | Freshwater to marine salinity gradient microbial communities from Chesapeake Bay, USA - CPBay_Spr_31_0.8_DNA | ecosystem: Environmental > Aquatic > Marine > Coastal | place: USA: Chesapeake Bay...
CCGGAAGGTTGACCACCTAGCCGGAACCAATCGAACGAGGCGATGTTGTGCTCACAATCCCAAACATCCGCCGCGTTCATCACCTCAATTCATTGCAACGAAATTTTGTGTTCAGTTTAGAGACTACCCGGGATTGTCACGCTCCACCTCGTCTCTACCACCCCCGCTGCACCATCTACACCATCAGCTGAAGAACGCGCTTCCAACGACCTCCGTATCACGCCCATCGACGCTCCACGCACGCCCCGAACTCAAGAAGCAAATCTCCCCGCGAGTCTCTCGACCACACACGTCGACCTCGCGTCCATCCTCCTCCGCCATCGAAGAACCTCCGCCCTCGAAGACCAAGAAGAACACTCTCCGCCACGCCGAGAACCTCCAACGCCACGCCCATCGACGCTCCACGTACGTTCCGAACTCGAGAAGCAAGTCGACCCGCGAGCCCTTCGACCACACACGTCGACCTCGCGCCCATCGTCCTTCGCCATCGAAGCACCCCTCGCTCTCGAAGACCGAGAAGAGACCTCTCCTTCACGCCGAGAACCCCCGACTCCACACCCTCGACACTCCACGCACATTCCGAACTCGAGAAGCAAGTCGATCCACGAGTCCTTCGACCACACACGTCGACCTCGCGTCCATCGTCCTTCGCCATCGAAGCACCTTCGCTCTCGAAGACCAAGAAGAGCCCTCTCCGCCAAGCCGAGACCCACCAACACCGCGCCCATCGACGTCCCACGCGCATCTCCATTCAAGTGCAAGTCGATCTACGCGACCCTCGACCAAACTCGTCGACCTTCGCCTCGTCCTTCGCCAACGAAGACCGAGAACATCATCACCAAGGCGAGTACCGCCTGCAACGCCCCTTCGCCTCGCCCCTTCGTACCATCTTCTTCGCAGGCATACCACTCGAGCAAGCTCGCCATCGCCAGCGTACGAGCACAAACACTCGTCCAAGACCTCCTCATCCCAACAAACCCAAAGGAGAAGCTAAAGACCACCAAATCTTAAGCGTTCGAGCTCTCCCTCACCCCCTCGAACCCTGGACGAAAGTCGCCCCGGTGTCTCGAATCCTCTTAACTGAGCTGCATCGAGCCAGCACGTCTGGACATAACAAGATCAAGACGCACGTATCACAGTCGACGAGCCACGCCAACCCCTTCCTAGTGGACCCGACCGTGCCCAAGCATCATCCGACTCTCCCACACCTCGATCGACCCCTCGTCGACCACCTCCACCCGATCGATCCTCTCCCACCGAAACCCAAGACCCTTCGAGACACCTGTCTGCACCCCCTTGAAAGCGCCCAGCCATCGTAGGCGACGCTCCTCCTCGAAGAAAACTTGGCCCAGAACCATAAACAGAAGAAAAAGGCCTTCGCCCTCGAAGACCACCAAACAACAGAAAAATTAGAGCCCTCTCCCATCCAAGAAAAACAAATAAAAATCTACGTGTAACTCACCATGGCCCCATCCAAGATCGCAGCCACCACGGACGAGTCTCCTCTAGAAGATTCGCCCACCCCACTCGACGAAACCGAGATCAGCGAAGACCTCAGTGGAGTCGCCATCGACTTAGTCAACGTCTTGCAAGACGACGACGCTCCCATCGACGCCCCATCCAAGCCATCCAGGGACGCAGGAGCAGACTCCAACAAGGACCCCATCGATGCCAAGCCAAAGCCAATCACCAAAGCATCGACACCCACGGCAGATGGTACGACCACCGCCTCCAAGACCGCCAGCTCGAAGACCCCCTCATCGTGCGCGATGACCCTTCGCCCTCGCCCCAAGAGCGCCCCTCGCAAGCAGCCAGAACGCTCCCGCTCCAACACCAAGAGCACCCTTCCCAAGCGCCGATCAACTCTGCACCAAGAGCCCCAGAAGCGATCCAAGAAGATCCTCCTCGGAGAAGAGCCGACCAGCGCAAGCCAAGTCACCGTCCGCACGAGCAACAAGACCGAAGCAATACTGGACCGCCAAGAGGCCAAGCCCCGCGTCAAGACCCGGTCTATGTCCCCCAAGCCCTCGAAGAAGACTCCTCCATCCGTCGAGACGGTCGAATCCGGATCCTCCGAACCTGAGACGGACCACAGCGCCGACAGCGACGACGAGCCGCCAGCTAGAGGCAGAGGTAAGGTGTTAGGCCAAGGACCACTTGGGTGGAGAGCACGAACAGCAGAAGACGACGCAGAGGATGCCAAACCTAAACGAGGCGGTCGCAAGAAACAGACCGCTCGCATGTCAACAGAAGGCCCAGCTCCGACAGTCCAATTCGCCACCAACGCAATCAGTGCACGCGATTGCTCCTGGCACCCCCTCTACCAAGGCAAGTCCAAGTCCCCAGCCAAGCCCAGAGGAAGATCCCCCGCCCCTTCGGCCAAACCTCGAGCATCGTCTGCCAAAGCACCCTCCAAGCCCCGCCGCAGCTCAAAGTCGCCTCCCAAAGTCACCAAGACCTCACCCTCGAAACGAAGCCGCTCGACATCTCGAGCACCAAGCCCTAGCACAGGAATAGATAATGATCCTAATCCCAAAAGTTGCTCCTCTTTGGAAACACGCCCTGACCCTACTCGTATCGCCAAACAAACTGGCGTACGTCTAGGCAAGCCCAAGCCCTCAGGGACCTTCCTCCAAGAGCCAGAAGACTTCGAAGAACTGGCAACCGAAACGGAGAAGAAGAAGCGCGCCCGCAAAACCTCCAAGTCGCCACCCAGGATCTTTGCAGGCATCGAAGACGCCATCAAGAAGTCAAACTTGCGCTCGAGCCAACAGAAGACATCGAAGTCGATCGCCACTGCCCCCAAGACAAAGGCAAACTCGGCTCGAACCAAATCCCAAACCGAACCACCCCTCAAGCAGAGCGGCACCACCTCGAGGAGGTCCAACCCCGGAGGCCCCACCATCAAGAACCCCAACCACGCCGACCACTCCCACGAGAGAGACCCCTACGAAGACCAACTGGACGACAGCACCGATCCCACGGCCTATCCAAGTCGGGACGCACCCAGTCGCATCTCAGCCTACGAACAGAAAGAGTTCAAGCGCGCCCAAGTGGCCTCGCTCGAAGAGGCGATCATGTCCCAGAAAAGGCTCCTAGTGTGGAACCGCGACCCAAAAGTCCAGAAGAGAGCCAAATTCAGCCTTCACAACCTATTCAGAGAACTCGAACAGCTCAAAAAGAAGACAAGCCGAACTTACCTCATCGACACCCCGACAACCAATGGAGAGCCACTCGATGCATCCATCAAGGTCTTCGACAAGCACTACGTAACCTTCTCGACCGCCTCCGACATCCACTCTGACAAGTTCATCGACGATCCTTCAAAGGAAGAGCCCCAACCGCTCCTTCACACCACCCTCGCCAACCTAGATAACAAATCAGCTTCCCTATCAGCCATCTTCGCCCACCCCCACAACGCAGTACTGAGCCTCGGAACGGGTGAACTCCAAACGTACGAACTGCTATACCACTTTCGCGTATTTGAGACCGAGAACAACGAACGCGACTTGGCCTGCCTGACCGGGTCTGAAGTCGCCTCGTGCCAGGTACGAAGCGTAAACAGCGACTTAAGCCTCCTCGACAGCTTCGTCGATTGGGCTCCTTCGATCGAATTCCTTTGCTCAGAAGGACAGGTGATCAGACCAATACTTGACATCGAGCAAGTACCAAAGGAGCATCGAGAGCAAGTGATTGTCACAGGGGCTTACATCATCCCAACAGACCTCAGCCAAATCCTCGCGAAGCAGGAAAACTGCGAAGGAAGGCAGAACATCATATATGTCATCGAAGCCCTCTCTGACCTAATATCAGCTCGATTCGAACGAAACCTGGAAAGGGAAGGGAGAAGCTTACCCAGAATCAAACACATGACAGAAACTGGAGAACCAGACCCAAACGACCCTTACCTCTCCATCGATATCGACCTAATGGATGCGACACGCCCGTACCGCGAACTGCTCCAAGCACTATACGCAGCCCTCAATTCGAAGCAGAGATTTGAGCCAGCAACCATCCCCTGCGAAAACAGCATTGCGCTGAATCACATGAGCCACACTCTCGAAAAGATGAGATCAGGCACGGCCACGTACCAAGAGCTCTTCCAAGACCATCATGGACTCAAAGATCTGGGCGAGTCGCCATACAGCCTCCAACACCCCCGAGATTCGGACTCGAAAGAGTTCGAAGCAAACCTCATCCCTCCCCCGACAGGCAGCATTCGCCATTGGAGATGGACACCCAAGCCCCAATTCGAGGCCCCCGACAGCGAAGAAGAGGAGCTCTTCGTAGAACGACCAACGAGACAAGCCCCACCCACCAAGGGCCCTCTCGACCCAAAAGCTCCCCGCCTAACACCATCCTTGAAGCGCTTTCAGAGCGAGAGCGAAGTTCACCACCCTTCAGATGTCGAAATGAAAGACGTGGACATGATGGACATCGTATCCTCCGACGACTCGTCCGACGGCTCCGACCTCTTCGGAGACAACTCCGAGACCAACGAGAATCGGCCGAAGAAGCGCCCTCGCAAGCCAACGAAAGGCGCAAACCCACAGGAAGCGAGCCCCAAGAAGACAAACCAAAACTTCGCTTCGGCCCCAAACAGGACCAGAAGCACCACTGCCCCCCAGATACCAGATGATTTCGAATCGAACCAACGTAGGTCCCAAGACATCTGGCGCAAACGTCGAAGGGACACGCCCCGTCCCAGCCCTCGCAACAGCAAGGCAAACCTCGATGGAAACGAATCTGACGCCGAAGGGACGTCTCACCAACGCCACCCAAATCACGAAGGCACCCCCTTCCTGCAACCTCGAAAGATTGGAGCCCTACCCCGCTACTTCACCAACGGCACCTCCAACAACCAAACCAACTACTACTCCAACAACCGCTGCAGCAACCTCCAGCAAGGGACATCCTCGCAGGGCGACCCAACGGAGACAGGACTGATGCTGCAGATCCTGGACCGCATGGACAGGCGAGCAGAAAGGGAAGTCGAACAAAATGAAGAAGAGATAAAACTGAGGAAGCAACAGATGGAGCAACAAAACGAGCGACACAGAGAAACTATGGACAAGAGGATCACAGCGACCATCTCGATCCAACATCGGAACGCAGGAACGACCGATGGGACCAACCCTTCTGAAGACATCACCCAACTCGACAGAGATTGCCTCCGCGCCAAATCGCTTGCAGAAACGAAACGCCTCGTCTGCAACTTTGCTCTGACGATGGAGGGCAAATGCGACCCAGTCATCAGCTTCCTACGAGCCTGCTCCGACGGGGATTGGGTCTCAAATTACTCAAGACCAGACAAGATCTCACCTTTCGGCATCCCAACAACCCTCGCCAACACACCCCACGGATCTCTGGACGTCGCCCAGCTGGAAAATGAATACGAAGCGGGACGTGAGCTGAGCGAGAAGGAGAAGAAGGCCTTCCTCGCAGCGGGCATCATCGTCGCTCGCACCACCCACATACTATCAGAAAACCTGAGGAACGTCTGCATCTGGTGCTGTGGCTTCACAGGCCGCCACTCACTACTGACCTCTTTCAGCTGCACCGTCTTCGATTGGCTCGAATCGAACAAAGACACCCTCCCTCTGGTGGCACATGGGAAGCTGAGAGAGGTCATGATGAAGATCCAATATAAGGTCCATTGCATCATCACGCAATATCTTACCGAGGCCTGTAGCAGAGTCCCAAACAAGGAAACCCTGGACATGAAATTCACCCAATATCAAGCCCTCGAAGGATCAATCTCCATGCAAGTGCCCCCAATGATCGAATCCGCCGCCCAGCTAAACTCCTCCAGACCGCAACAAGCCTCCTGCCTGATCAGAGGAGGAGGAGGACAAGGAGGAAGGAATCAGTCAAGGAACAGCGCCAACTCCAACAACAGCAATAGCAGGAACGGCAGCAACAACAACAACAGCAACAGCAACAACAGGAACAATGGCAGCAACAACAACTCAGCAAATTCGACGCTCAAGAAGCACGACGGCCAACACCCCTCGCTTAGGACGACAAACGCCTCATACGCGCAGGGCGTAGCTCCCCTAATTCGGAACGGCACAGTCACAGTCCCCACGAATCCAGCCACAGGCACGCAAGAATGTGCGAACTACGGCCTCCGCGGCCATTGCCACTCCCTCTGCACGCGCCGAGAGAACCACAAACCTGTAACCGAAGGACCACGCCTTCGAAACCTCCAAGACTTGCGCGCCGCCTGCAAGAGAAACTATGACGCCCACAAGGGACCAAACGACCAGGATTTTCGCTAAAGAGGAGACAGGAAGCCTCCAACTGTCTCCTCAACGTAAACGAACGAAGGAGGACCACCCAACCCATACACCACCCCAACAAGCTTCCCATCACCCAAAATCGACCCCAGCACTCCCATCGCCAGTGCCCCCCGACGCCTCGCAAGACGAAGCGAATGCGCAAATCCCACCACAAATATCCCCCAACGAAGCACCAGATGAAGGCGCCAACCCACCACGTCGAAACCCATCCTGCCAGCAAGAGGACCAACCTCCAAACGATCGAAGAATCGAGCACCCTCTCTCCGCTAGAGCCCCCAGAACAGACCGAACCATCGAGCCACTGGGCCCTCAAGCGAAGCCATCGCCCACCCCTACACCCAGGCGCACCCAGCCATCGATCACGCACAGCTCCACCAACGCCCAAAACACCAGCGCCTCGTAGACATCGCCCAAACAGATCCAGATCCCATTCGATGCTGGCATCGTCCTTCACCCGCAACGAAGCCCAACACCCAACGACATCACCTCGCCTCGCCCCGACCTCGCTTCTCCAACACCATCGAAACATAACGAGAAGTGACACGACACCACCACCACGAGCATTTCTTCTCACTCCCGCGATGTTGACATCCCTCAACGAGAAACTCGAGACGCTGGAGACCAAATACGAAGCCTCGATACCTCACGAAGCCATTCAGACCCTCGCAGGAAAGGCAGCGATGCACGATGCAATAGAGAAGGAAATCTCGACCAAAGGATGCGCTGTATCGAAAGAAATCTTGAAAGAGACCACGAAAGGCGATTGGATGACAAACAGCAAACATATCGCCATCTCACCTCTTGGAGCACCCCAAATCTACCCCAAAGAGTTGACCATCGAGACCCAACAGATCTTCGACCAGACCCCTGCCCCACGAAAGAGGCGATCCCAAGCCGAGATCATCGCCCACCAAACCTCCATCTACGACGATATCCAACAGCGACGACGAACCAACGCCCTTCCAAACCCTCCCAAATCAAGGGAACCCACGCCCTCTAGCAAGCCCACGGCTAGCGCCCTCCCTGGCCTCCCCGCGACGGCCAAATCACACCCCGACCTGCCCCAGCCCAACGGACAGGAGGCTCCCAACGTCGTTCCACCAGAGAACGACGACCCAGGTAAGGACCTTGCTCCCGACGACGAGGACGAATCCTTCACCTCCAAGATCATTTCGACCACAGAATCGATCACAATCTCGGACAACTCCGAGCCCTCTGCAGCGCCCTGCTCGACACCGCCACCTTCGCCAAACCCACGACCGTCTCCAGCTCGCACTTGCATTAAACGGGCATTCAACGTTGGTACGTATCTGCGCCTCCTGCTGTTGCCCCTTGCTGCATGCACGCGAAGCAATCGACCTCGCAACGAAGGACATCTCCCAGGACACGACGTTTAAGTGCTCCTAGACCGCTCGACCGGGACGCTTCCCGCGACGGCCGATGGCTCGACGCGAACCATCGTCCTCTGTCAACAGCAAAACGGACTGTCTGACATGACGCAAAAGACTCAACCGATCTGGAGATATCGGCCAACGCCTCAGTTAGATTGGCAAACGAACCCAACTAACAATAGCGCCCTAGCACTAAACGCACTTACCACTGCTAGACCCCCCCCCCAAAATTGCATCGCAATTGCAACTGACCTGCCCTGTTCGCAACACAGGCGACTGGAAACAGTTCACGACGATTATCACGCGAATCGCCACCGCCCCATGCCCGACCCCAGCCCACAGCGAATTCAGATTCGAGCTGACCCAAGCCGCAGCCAACCATAACTCAGCTGTCCTGGCCAAATACGACTTTGACCTTGGCAAGGCAATCGAGGCAAACCCACACTCCATAGTGAGCCCTGGATCCGAACTGCGGCCGATACACCACCTCGACCAGCTCTTCGCCCACCACCCAAACTACGCCAGATTCCGATCAAACTCGATAGATGGAATCGATTACCCAGCTGACGACATCGACGACGAGACACGAATGAGAGATCTCAAAGCTCAACTCGAACGTGGAAATCACAAATCAGCACTCACCCCCGACGCCGAACCCATCGTGGACAAATTGTTCAAGCAAGACGCCGAGCTCGGATACCTCATCACGATATCCAAAGAGTGCATTTTGAAGCTGAAACACGCTGAGGTGTACCCTCTAGGCCTCCAACATCAACTAACAATCGACGAAAAGGGAAATCAGATACCCAAGAAACGCGTAACACACGACCTCTCAAACCAGAAGAAACGTGGCCGCTCCATAAATCAGCGCATCGACGAAAACCTCGTCCCAACAACGATGTATGGCCATGCCCTACAACGCTTCGCCCACCTGATCCATCACATTCGACTCCATCACCCAAACCAGCGCATACTGATGTGCAAATCTGACTTCGAAAAAGCCTATCGCCGGCTCCACACTAACGCCCAAATCGCGGCGAAATGCATAGCGACCTGGAAAACGAACGAAACATCGTCAGACGACGACAAAGACAAATTCATTGGCGCAATACTGAATCGCCTACCATTCGGATCAAGCCCAGCACCAGCCGAGTTCTCAACAGCGTCAGAAATGATATTCGATCTAGCCAGCGACCTGATCCACTGCCCCCACTGGGACCCAAATGCCCTACCATCTCCCCACGACAAGCTCCTACCAGAACCAGACCGCTTGCCAGACGACATCCCATTCGGCCAAGCCCTCGACCCAGACGTCCACCTACCACCATCTCAACGGGCAGGCGTCGACGGCTTCATAGACGACGGAGCAGTAGCAGTCCTCGACTCAGACCAGAACAAGCCAATGGTCGAAAGAGCTCGACAAGCATTGGGAATGGCCACGCACCTCGTCTTTCGACCCGTGGCAAACGATGAACCCATCCCCCGTCCAGACCCGCAATCGCTGCGGAAACTCAAAGCAGAAGGACAACTGAAAGAGACCCTCATCTTCCTGGGATGGGAATTCCAAACCAGACCCCTCCTCATCGCTCTACCCGAGGACAAGGCCAAGGCGTGGACGCGCCAAATCATCCAAGCACTGAACATGACCTCCATCACTTGGGACGACGCAAAAACGCTCGTCGGACGTCTAAACCACGTAGGATACATCATTCCATCCGCTCGCCACTTCCTGAATCGAATCAGGAAACTGGAGCGGATCTCCGACGCCCACGGCCGAGCCATGATCACCACCGAAGCCCGCGAAGACCTCTTCCTCTGGATCAAATTCCTTCGACGGGCACGACGAGGCATATCGATAAACTCGATCATCTTCCGCATCCCAACAACCGTCACAGTTTCCGACGCCTCAGAGCACGGCATGGGAGGTTTCGACCTCAAATCAGGACGCGCCTGGCGATATGAATTCACAAAAGAGGAACGAGACGTGTTCACGTTAAACCTGAAAGAATTCCTCGCGGCAATAATCACGGGGAAGTTGAACTTACCTCATGACCCGTCCCCATTCCCCTGCCTCCTGGCGATAGGCGATTCCACCTGCTCTGCAGGCTGGCAACACAAGTCGAATTTCGACCCAGATGTCGACCCGATGCACGCAGAGGCCGCTCGTGAGCAGGCCAGGACAATCATGGCCCACGACGCCTCGGAATACTCCCAACACATCCCTGGCATATCCAACGTGATAGCCGACAGCCTCTCTCGCGACTTTAACCTCTCCAACACGAAACTCATATCGATGCTATTCGCAACTAACCCTCCTCTCCTACCTCCACAGATGAAAATCGAGCCTCTCCCTCCAAGCTTAATCTCCTGGATTGGATCGCTCGCGCGGAACAGGCCCAAAAGGAAGGTGTTACCTCAGACACCCACTCCCAGTACGCTCGCAGTTGGCGTTATTGGCTGGAATTCCAGGACCAATGCGGACTCTCCGACCCCTATGGATCACCGGAGCGCCCCCGAAAAAATACAGCTCCTCGGAGCTTTCATGCACGCCATTCGATGCGGCACGTTTAGTCCACGACACCAGCGCATTTCAGGGACCACTTGTCGAAAGACCGTCAGCCACGTGGCAGCGACCATTGTTGAAAGTGGTCGGGATGACCCATCGAAAAACTCCTGCGGAAAGACAGCGATGAAGATACTCCGCCAAGCGAAGACGTACTATGACGAAGACCCTCCAACCCACCACCAGAAGGCCCTCCCGCCCTGCGTGTTTGAGAAACTAATCGACATCGCATCCTCGCCACGCGAACGAGCACGAGCAACGCTCATCGCGGGGGCCTTCTTCTTCGCATGCCGCAGCTGCGAATACACCAACGTAACCAAGAAAGAGCAAAAGACTCGTCCAATTCGGGCGTGCGACGTCGAATTCCGCACAGGGGCTCGCGTAATTCCCCACCAAAGCCCCCAGATCCGCGACGCTGAATCAGTAGTGATAAAATTCGGACGTCAGAAGTCAGGGACATACAAGGACGAAATCATCATGGACAGAAGCACTCACCAAGAGCTCAACACCGTCCACCTCTGGGCGGACATCATATCACGCCTCCGCTCCTACCCCCGCTATGACCCGAAATGGCCCGTCTACACTTTCTTCAATGAGGATACCAAGCGATTCTCGAAGATCTCCAACAAGGAGATCCACAAGGACATCAAAGCGGCAGTCAAGATCATAGGACGGGACACACTCGGTTTCGGACCCGAGGACGTCGGCACCCACTCAGTTCGAGCATCGCTTGCAATGTGCCTCTACCTCCAAGGGATCCCTCCCCACACCATCATGCTCATCGGCAGATGGCGCTCGGACGCCTTCCTCACGTACATCGAACAACAGTGCAAGGAATTTACCAAAGGACTGAGCGACACCATGCTCTCCCTAAACTCCTTCTACCAACTGCCCATCCAACGCCCGAACGTATCCAACACCGAACATCAACGCACCGACTCCCACAATGCCCCCCGTGTACATTTTGGGCGGCTGAAGGCACTGCACTCGCGCTCACGTAGATCCTAAGTCCGCCTATTGCATTTGGCCGAATTGCTGTCTCTCCCGACTCACGGAAGGGAGCGCCGTCGGCGAAGACCAAGGGATCAACCCCTTGGCCTTTGCCACCGTCGTTCCCGACCGAGAGGACGGAAGACATCACGGGGTCTGA
>Ga0129327_10002186_pt1 | contig 11405 bp, 10 predicted proteins | sample CPBDNA_6_FD_111799 | JGI IMG/M metagenome (GOLD analysis project Ga0129327, IMG submission 111799) | Freshwater to marine salinity gradient microbial communities from Chesapeake Bay, USA - CPBay_Spr_31_0.8_DNA | ecosystem: Environmental > Aquatic > Marine > Coastal | place: USA: Chesapeake Bay...
ATGCTTTGAATGGAATCATTTCTCAATCAAATAAGTTACTTTACCTAAATACTTATTTTGGCTTTTTTATTTCTTTTATTTCCTTTTGTTTTGGTTTATATCAGATAATTAGCTATTTCACTACAGGGCGTCAAAACGGTTGGACAAGTTTGATTGTTGCTATTTTCTTTTCTTTGGGTATTCTTCTTATTAGCTTGGGTATTGTTGGGATTTATATAGGAAAAGTTTTTGAGCAAGTAAAAGGAAGGCAAAAATATATTGTTGATAGTCAATTGAATTTTAACATAAAAAACGATAAATAATTACAAATGCTTGATAAAGTTTCAGATTATTATTCGGAAAAAATAAAAAGTAACGGTATCTCACCTCGAGGAGTTGATTGGAATTCTAAAGAATCTCAATATATTCGATATGATCAATTGACAAAATTAATAGAACTAGAAAATCATTTTAGTATTTTAGATTATGGATGTGGTTACTGTGACTATTATTATTACCTAACTACTAAATTTGATTCTTTACAATATATTGGTTACGACATTTCAAAGGAGATGTTATCAGCAGCAAAAGAGCATTTAGGGACTAGCAATCGAGATGAAATTATTTTATCAGATAAAGAACCAGAAAAAGTAGTTGATTTTGTTGTCGCTAGTGGGCTTTTTAATGTTAAATTAGATAATTCATTAGAAAATTGGCGACAATATATTGAAGCTACGATTTTAAAATTTGATAAACTTTCTAAAAGAGGTTTTTCATTTAATATACTGACAAGTTATTCAGATAAAGAATATCTGAAAGATTATCTTTTTTATGCAAATCCTTCTTATTTCTTTTCCTTTTGCAAGGAAAATATTTCTAAAAATGTTGCTTTATTGCACGATTATCAATTATATGAGTTTACAATAATTGTTAGAAAATGATTATGAAGAAATTAATAATTTTTGGCAACGGTCAAATTGCTCAATTAGCAAAATATTACTTTGATAAAGATAGTGATTATGAAGTCATTGCTTTTTTGGCAAACAAAGAGTATATTACTTCAAATACCTTTGAGGATTTGCCCTTGATTGCATTAGAAAATTTAGAAGAATATTTTCCCAATAGAGAAGTAATACATGTCTTTATTGCTATGAGTTACAGTAAGATGAATAAGAACAGAGAAAAAATTTATAGGGAAATAAAGAAATTAGGTTATAGATTAACTAGTTATGTATCGAGTAAATGTAATTATTTATCTCAATTTTCTCATGGAGAAAATTGTTTTATTTTAGAAGATAACACTATTCAGCCATTTGTCCAAATAGGAAATAATGTAACTTTATGGAGTGGGAATCATATAGGTCATCATACTATTATTTCGGATCATAATTTTATTAGCTCTCATGTAGTAGTTTCTGGTAACTGTAGAATAAAATCCAATTGTTTTATTGGTGTAAATAGTACCATACATAATGATGTTACTATTGAAAAAGAAAACCTTATAGGCGCAGGGGCAATAATAGCCAAATCAACTGTGGAGAAAGGGGTTTATTTACCTCCTAAAAGCTCTTTATTTAGAAAAGCAAGTAATGAATTGAATTTGTAATTATGTGGAAAAAAATTAAATGTTTGTATGCTCCAGATAAGACAATTTCTTCATATACTCATGCTGCTAATCCTGCTGCAATTAAAATATCGAATAATGGAATTCATAGGGTTTTTTTCAATATGAGAGATAGTGAACAAAAATCGCATATTAATTACCTTGATATTGATTTGGATAACGATTTTCATGTTGTCAAATATAATCAAAAGCCTGTTGTTAGCCCTAATGATAATGGCTCTTTTGATGATAGAGGGTGTTCCCTAGGATGTATTGTCTCTCATAATAATGAAACCATTTTATATTATTTAGGATGGAATCTTGGCAAAGATGTTCCTTTTCGTAATGCTATTGGAATAGCAAAGAGTTTAGACAATCAATCTTTTGTAAAACCCTTTATTGGACCAGTAATAGACAGGTCAATTTATGATCCGTTTTCTATCTCTTATCCATTTATTTTAATAGAAGATGGTATTTGGAAAATGTGGTATGGTTCACATAAGCAATGGGGAAAAACAACAGATGATATGATTCATGCAATTAAATATGCAGAATCTATGAATGGCATTCACTGGAAATGCTCAAATCATACTTGTATAGATACAGATGAAAGAGATTATGCTTTTTCTCGACCAAGTGTGATTAAAGAAGAAGGTATTTATAAAATGTGGTATTCATATCGGGGGGGGAAATATAGAATTGGATATGCAGAATCTATGGACGGACTTAATTGGGTTCGTAAAGATGAGTTAGTAGGAATTACGGTGTCGAAAAATGGATGGGATAGCGAAATGATTTGTTATCCTTTTGTATTTTCTTATTTGGAGAAAAGGTATATGCTTTATAATGGAAATGGTTATGGTCGAACAGGAATAGGCGTAGCACAATGGATTGATTAATAGAAGAATAAAGAAAAAAGACTCATCAAAATTTGATATGAAACCACACATAGCCTTTAATAGACCTTTTTTAACTGGGAAAGAAGCCCATTACATTTACCAAGCGGTATATTCAGGAAAGTTATCAGGAAATGGACAATTCACTAAGAAATGCCAAAATTTTTTTACTGAAAAATATGGATTTAAAAAATCTTTATTGACGACTTCTTGTACAGACGCTTTAGAAATGTGTGCTTTATTGATAAATATAAAGGAAGGAGATGAGGTTATTATGCCGTCTTATACCTTTGTATCTACTGCAAATCCTTTTGTATTACGAGGAGCCAAAATAGTTTTTGCGGATAGCTGTTGGAATAATCCAAATATTGATCCTAATACAATAGAAGCTCTTATTACTGAAAATACGAAAGCAATAGTTGTGGTACATTATGCGGGAATAGCCTGTAATATGGAAGCAATTATGGCTATTGCTCACAAGCATAAATTGTTTTTAATTGAGGATGCAGCCCAAGCTATAGATTCTTTTTATAAAGGAAAAGCATTAGGTAGCTTTGGGCATTTATCCTCTTTTTCTTTTCATGAAACAAAAAATATTATTAGTGGAGAGGGAGGCTTATTGGCAATTAATGATAAAACGCTTATTGACCGAGCTGAAATTATCTGGGAAAAAGGAACCAATCGTACAGCTTTTTTTAGAGGGGAAGTGGATAAGTATGGGTGGGTTGATATAGGTTCTTCTTTTTTACCATCTGAAGTAATTGCAGCTTTTTTGTATGCTCAATTGGAAAATATCGATTTAATTCAAAATAGAAGAAAAAAGATATGGTTTAAATATTATGAAGGCTTAAAGGAAATGGGATTAAATGGACATTTTCAATTACCTACTGTTCCTAGTTATGCCACAGTTAATGGGCATATCTTTTATATTGTTTGTAATTCAGCTAAGATGCAAAAAGAGTTACTAGTTTTTTTGAATGAAAAAGGAGTGAATGCTGTATTTCATTATTTATCCTTACATAAAAGCAAATATTATTATAACAAACATGATGGAAGAGAGCTGAAAAATGCTGATAATTATTCTGATTGTTTAATTCGCCTACCACTTTTTTATGATTTAAATAACGACCAAATTCAGTACGTTATAGGGCAAATTACTTCTTTTTTTACAGAAAATAGGGATTAAACCATGTAAGTAATATAAAAAGAAAAACCCCGACTAATTTCACTTAATCGGGGCTTTTCTTTTGAAAGAAAATTATAAAAGGATTTATTTATTAAGTTGTACAGCTAATTTTTTATTTTCTGCTTCAAGCTGCTTTACTTTTTTATTTAATTCAATTAAATGAAGGGTTAATTCTTCTACTTTTTCCAATACACTTACACTTAGTGCTCCTATTTTAATAAAACCATCATTGTCATCTACATTTTGTTGAGACTGTACATTAGGAAGATGTTTATTTTCTTTAATAAAAGCTTCAGTTTCTTCTAAAGAAAGTAAATCATAGCCTTCTGCAAAAACATAATCTGCAATAGTCGTCTTAACTTCAATTTCTGTGGATTGAAGTTTTCCAGTATTATCAACTTTGAATTTTATAGGAGAACCAGCTAGTTTAACATCATGATATGTAAGCGACCCATCAGCATTTAACCTTAATGAGAAATCATTTGGGGAGTATGCAAAATTTAGTAATCCAAAAAAATCTCTAGAGCCATCATATCCCAAAATACCTTTTACTGTTCCATTAGAACCCATTGCAAAGTTAGCATTTGCAGTCCCTCCATTTAGGAATAAAGCATTTGCATTTGCTGAACCAGTATTAGATAATTTAGTCATAACTTGGCCATTTGCATTCAAGGCTTGAGTTACATCTAATAAAACACTTGGAGAAGCTGTACCTATACCAACATTTCCACTACCAGGAAGTGAATTCTGCCCAAAAACAAAACTCAAACACAAACAAAAAACAAAAGTTAAAATACCTTTAGTCTTCATAATAAAAAGATTTTTGAAATTTAAAAATTATAAAATATAAGCAGCAAAGATAGTAATAAATGTCGCTCAATTTTGTTCAAATATAAAAAATTATTAACTATTTTAATAATATACACTTCGTTAGCGGAGAAGCATTTCTAAAATGTCACCACCTAGGATAATTTTTTTTATTTTTTTGAAAAAATTATTTTCCTACGATTAATCGTTTAGTCGTAATCGATTTTTTGCCTTGTAATTGTACAAAATAAACGCCAGTAGGAAAGGATGCCATATTTATAGAAAGGGTGTGTTGACCAAAATCTAAGAGCGTTTTCTTTTGCAAAACCTGAACAACTTGCCCTTGCGCATTAAAAAGAGAAAGTTGAACCATTTGCGGCACGGGTAGCTGAAAATTTAATATTGTTTGTCCATTGGTGGGGTTTGGAAAAATAGATAGTTGTAAAGGAATCGCTGTTGATTTATTAGTTTTTATGGAATTAGCTATGATTGTTGGTGCAGATAAGTTGAGAGTTGTACAATCACCAATAATAGCAATAAAATGACTTGGGCCACTCGCAGAAAAACCTGGTTTTAGAGTAATAGATTCACTAGCCTTCAAAATCACGGTATCTAAACTATTGACAGATAGTACTCCCGATGTTTGGATAGTATTAACTGCTTCAAAGAGTCCTTGGGAAAGCGTTTGATTAGCCAATAATAAATCATTGGAGTTAGCTGCACAAGGCTCACACAAATCAGGCAAACCATTTCGATTAATATCAATAAGGTCATTACCCTTACAAGTATCTTGAAAAGCAGGAATTCCATCTCCGTCAGGATCCTGAAATGGAATTGGTAAATCAAAAGCGGCTATTCCATCATCCTTACTACCGTTAACCCCTTGATTTGCACTAGCGCCTAGCCCTCTTTTAGCAAAAGCCATCCATATTTCATAACTAAACTTCCCATTATAAAGAGCCGTATCTGCGGCAAGAATAGCATCTCTACCATCCACAAATCCTGGAAAGCAACTCGTTAATTTTAATCCTTCCGTTACTAGCTTTAAGGCGATGTTATTGCCTCCTAGACCATTGTATATATCTGAATCAAAACCATAATTATCAATTATGTTCCAAGTCATGTCCCAAAGCATGGCACACCAAACGGAACCGACATCATGTGGCGCATCCAAGGTAGGAATATCTGCGTAGGTATGTGGATTAATCGTTAGGTCTGTAGAATAAGAGAAGGTGCGAATGCCTAGGCCATTAATGGGTTCGTTGTTGACATACGTACCGATACCTCTAGGTTGACTACCAGTATCTCCTGTTTGCATAGTGAGCATTAAGGCATACCAATCACTCCAACCTTCACCCATTTGCTCTTCGTTCCATAGGCAAATATTATTACTTGCTCCCCCTATTAACCTTGTAGAAATACCATGAGCATATTCGTGACTAATGATGCCATTGTCAAAATTACTATCTTTTAAATTGGAACTTAAGCTAACATTCATTCCTTCGTTTAAATTCGTTTTTAGGATAGTACAATCCTCTTGTGACATTGTGGTAATGGGAATTATTACTTGATTGCCATCTGTTCCGCCTCCTGCGAGAAGACTACCAGATTCATTATTGCAAATAATAACAGCAATAGCTCCTGCATTTTGCGCATTTAAGCTTTTAGTACCAAATTCACAACCTCCTCGGTCAATTAATGCAATACTGCCATTGATTGCCGTTGCATTGCTATAATTGCCAGAACATCCTTCTGTAGCATTTCCTTCTGTATCTGCTACCAATACAATATTACCTGAGAGATCATAATTAGTCGCACCAAAAGTGGCTGCACGGACGGCAAAAGTATGACTAAGCGTAGTAGGACTATTTACTTCAAAATCTACAATATTCCATAAAAACATTTGCATCGTGGGGCGACTGCCGTCAGGAGGGACACTAATATTAGCATTATTAAATCCACTCCCATCAAATCCATCGGCTAATAACTCATCGTTTCCTAACCCTCCTTTACCATAATTATTGAATTGAAAATTGCCACTTGCTTCATCAAAGCCATATTGATAGGCAACGTCATGGACGATATTGCACCAATAAAATAAATTGGTCAGTGCAGCTTCTTGGTTATCAATAGGAGCATTTTTGAAATCTAGGGCATAATCAAAGTCCAAATTATTTCCACCATCTGGACTAAATCCTATCGTCGTTTCATCATCGTTTGCCCTGTCTTCTTTTGCCCATACATTATTGCCCCTTGTAATCGTATATTCTGCTCCTGCTATACCATTTGTATCATGCCAACCAAAAGGAGAGGTATTTGGTTTTGCTGGATTGGTAATTGTCATGCGCCCACTCACATCGGGATTGATGATGCCTAAAGGATAAACGGTGTAAGTGGCATTATCTGATAGATTATTTTTTTGCGCAGTGATGGTTTGAGGGTGTATAGATGATGAGGTTTCGTTACTAGGAAAATTTTGGGGACACTCTGAATCTTCAGACAATGGCAGTGATATAGCAATTTTTGATTGTAATGAAGACTTTATGGGTTTAGAAATTGTATTTTTTGAAGGATGTTGATGTTTGCTTGATAGATTAGTAGGAGTGTCCCAAGTACAATTAATCACCCAATTATCTTGTGCTAAAATTTTTCCTGTTCCGGCATCTACTTTAAAACTCCACCAATTAGGCGCATCTTTTTCATAAATGCTAATATCCCAGCTTAAGACTAATTGATTTTGCTCATTTAAAACATAGACTGGTTTGCTAGGAATGTTTCTTCTGGAAATCCCTCCATCAGACCAAATAGTTTGATTGCCGTTTACATTATTGGCCACTACCTCTATTGCTGCTAGTGGATAATTCATTGTTTTAGCAATTGCTGCTATGGCAGCTTTGGCAGAAATAGGATTAAAATTAATTTGTATTTTTTGGTTAATATTAGGGATAAAGTGATTACTCTGTTTTAGTAATCGGCCATTTGCTAAGAAATGAAAAGATGCATTGGCTTTAAATATCTCAATACCTTGATAATGTTGTTGAGTATAAATATGATGAACGCCACTGGTCTTGCTTATATGCTCATCCGTAATTACCCAATCACTTATATCTGTTGGACTTAGGGAATAGATTTTTGCGTGTTCTTTGAGGGTTGTTGCTACTTTTATTTGACTTGATTGGGAAAAAAGGGAAGAAGAGGAAAAGAGTGTAAATACTAAAAATAACCAAGATTGAATAAGAGAATGATTATGGCTAATATATATATGATTGGAGACCATTTTTAGTAGGAATTTATGTTTGCTTTCAATTGGCAAGAAATTAAGCTTTAATCTAAATTAGATGCCTAATTAAAAATATTGAGGGAATAAAGTAGAGGTTTTTTATAAAAAAACCTCTACTTTATCTTATAAATCTTATAAAAGTCTACTCCACAATCACCCCCTTATTCACCACCACCTCCATCAACATCCCCGTACAAACCCCTTTGATAGTAATTTGATCGCCAAAGTTTTTACTTTTAATTTTTTCAGCTTGCGAACTTTCCAATGTACAAAGTACGCCGCCAAAATCGCCTCCACCAGCTAGCAAAACAACAGGTGCGCCTTGTTCGTCTGTAGTAATTTCTTCAATCGTCCCTGAAACATCAATGATTTTACCAATATATTTGGCATTACTAGCTGTTTCGTCTGCCTCAAAGGCTTGAAATAGTTCAGTAGCAGGTACTGTAAATTCAGCGGTTTTCCCTTGGCTGCTGGCTTTGGGTACATTTAGAAAAGCGAACCATGCGATACCGCCAAGGAGAAGAATGGCTACGATAGCGTATAAAATGAATTTAATGAATTTATTCATGAATTATTAGTTTATCGGTATTAGGAAATGATTTGCCATGTTGCCATGTTGCGATGTTGCGGATAAAACATGACAATATGGTAGCATAACTATCGGATTGGATTGCCTTAACAAGGAATCTATTCTAACAAGATTATTTTTCAGAATCACTAGCCCTTCTAGTTGCCGAACGTTTCTTCTGATACCTTACTTTTATGGTCGTACTTACTTTTCGGTCAATGCCTAATTTCTCAGCGTCTACCTTAACACCAGGAGGCATATACCGTCGAATCAAACCATTGGCTTTTTCAACACTTGCCTTTTCAATCATAAAACTAATATCTGAAAAGGCTTCAATTGTACCATCTTCAGAAACGGTAATCGTTCCTGTTCCGGGCGTAACTCTTTTTTCATCCCAAAGGAAAAGGGTGCCTGTTACCTCAAAATTATAGACACCAGCTTTGTTGAAATTAATAGCTTTAATATTTTTAATCTCGCCAATGTACTTAAACTTAGGTTTATGAAGCACTTCTACTAATTTACTATTATATACTCTATCTAATGCACCCAACTTAAATTCAAAAGATTTTAGTAACCCCAAAAAGTTAATATAGCCTGTTTCTGGATTTAAGACGCTATTTACCTGATAATTATCTGCTTCTATATCGGCAAATTTATTACTAGATTTTACTTTAATATGGGCCGTTCGAGCAGCATACTTTATTTGACTGTACCCACAAACGGTACTGAAAAGAAATAAGGCAAGTACAAATATTTTCTTAATCATTTTGGTATGAAGTTATTAGTGAAAAAATAAACTATTGGGGAATAGGGTTTACTGTTTTTTGGAAAAAAAGTTGGCAAAATAGGTGAGATTAACCCAAACTTATATCAAAAGTAATGCTTTTACCTTACAAATGAAAGTTTAGAAAGCCACTTAAAAATACCTTTAGAGTAACCAATGTGGTTATTTTGACGTAATTTTCAGCTTAATAGTCACCTATTATCATTCAATATGGTACGATTACATAAGAACGAAAATTAGGCGAAAAGTATTTAATAAAAAGAGAATTATTAATTCATAAGAGATGCAGCAAATTTAGTTGATAGGTTAAGAGGGCTTTATTTTTAAACAGAACTTGTCCAGATATAAATATATGAGACAAATTATGATAATAAAACCTTACGAAAAATGAATATTCCGACCTAATTATTCCCAATATCTTGTATCATTGTATTTTATTTTAGGAAAATCTAACATGGAGAGTTTAAGTATATTGATACCTGCCTATAATGAGGCAAATACCATACGCAAAATATTAGAACGGATTTTAGCCGTAGAATTAATCAATGGGATTACTAAAGAGATCATTGTCATTGATGATTGTTCTACGGATGCCACTTATAGTATTATTCAACAATACATAGCAGCGCATCCTCAGGTAAATATTCAATTGAAGCAGCATTCTAAAAATAAAGGGAAAGGAGCGGCTATTCATACAGGTATTCAAGCGGCAACAGGAGATTACCTAATTGTACAAGATGCCGATTTAGAATATGACCCGATGGAATTTAATGAACTATTCAAACCTGTTTTTTATGATAATGCGGATGTCGTTTACGGCTCTCGTTTTATGGGTAGTAAACCGCATCGAATTCTTTTTTTCTGGCATACGATTGGTAATCGAGTGTTGACCTTTTTATCCAATATGCTGACGAATTTGAATTTGACGGATATGGAAACTTGCTATAAATTATTTCGGTCAGATATTATTAAAAAAATAGATTTAAAAGAGAACCGATTTGGTTTTGAACCAGAAGTAACGGCTAAAATTGCGAGAATTCCTAAGATTAAAATTTATGAAGTAGGCATATCGTATTACGGACGAACTTATGAGGAAGGTAAAAAAATTAATTGGAAAGATGGATTTCGAGCAATTTACTGTATTTTGAGGTATAATCTTTTTAGGTGATGGGTATTCGTAGGAATACTATTTTTAAATTAAAAATTGATGTGAAAATTGAAAATTATCAACGCCAATATTTAACTTCGACTCATTACGAATTATGGGATACATTTGTAGATAATTCCCCTCAAAGCACGATCTATGGTAAATCTTGGTACTTAGAAGCACTACAATGCCCGTTTCAAATTTTAGTAGTAATAGAAAATCAACAAATTTTAGCAGGTTTAGTATTGACAAAAGATGGTAGAAAAAATTTCGCTAATCCTTATTTAGGTAAGTATTTAGGTATTTATTATGCGAATTTTAAAGGAACGGCCTATAATCAGGAAACAAAACGTAGAAAAGTAACCGATTTATTATTAACAGAAATCATCAAATTACCTACTTTTAATTATTTTTTTCACCCGCAGTTTACGACTTACCTTCCTTTCTACTTAAAAAATTTTGAGAGCCGACCACGTTACTCCTATTGGATTAATTTGAAGGACCAATCTTTAGCAGCAATAAGGGCTAAATTTCATAGTAAGTTACGTTCAGAAATAAAACTTGCTCAGCAACAAAATTTTCAAATTACGTTAGACGTTCCCGTGGATACTTTTGTAAGTATTTGTCAACAAACTTTTTTACAGAAGGGCGCTAAATTTCCTTTTGCGCAATCTTTTTTACATAATTATTGCCAAGAACTATTGGCTAGGAAAGTTTTACAAATTAGTGGGATTAAAGATCAGCAGGGTAGGGTAATGGCAGTTGTTGGTATTTTGAGGACGCCTCAAACGAGTACATTGATTTTAAGTGGATTTGATAAGCGGATTATCCAAAGAGGAGCCAATGAAATGCTAATTTATCATGGTATTCAAGTTGCTAAACAACAATCCGATTTTTTTGATTTTGAAGGTTCGATGATTCCTGCTATTGAGTCTTTTTATCGAAAATTTGGCGGAGATTATACACTTTATTTGAATATTTATAAGAATAGTACAAGGGAGTTTTTTTTTCAAAAATTGCGAACACTTTACCAAAAAATTAAGGGCCAGAGAAGTAGTAATCTTCTATGACTCTTAGGGATGAGGAAAATAATAACCTACCAGCCTGACGGATTCTTTTTCCTTTTAAAGCATCCCATCCGCAAGCGGTTCACAA
>Ga0129327_10002187_pt1 | contig 11402 bp, 14 predicted proteins | sample CPBDNA_6_FD_111799 | JGI IMG/M metagenome (GOLD analysis project Ga0129327, IMG submission 111799) | Freshwater to marine salinity gradient microbial communities from Chesapeake Bay, USA - CPBay_Spr_31_0.8_DNA | ecosystem: Environmental > Aquatic > Marine > Coastal | place: USA: Chesapeake Bay...
AAAGGTTATTGTTTTGGATGTAAAGGACAGTAGCTGTAGCTGCTCCAGTAGAACCGTCTTCAGTGCCGGCAACAAAATCAGCATAAACATAGATGTCAGTTGTGCCAACGTTCGTAGCTTCCGTATCAAGAGTGCCGTGAGTAGTAGCCAATGCCTTGACATTAGTTGCAGATATAAACGCATCTCCGTCAGCAGAGGTTCCTACTGCCACTGTAGCAGTGCCGGAATCATTGTTGACTGTCGTAACGTTTAAAATAACGTCTACAATTTGAGAGTTTGCTGGAATAACAGCAACTTGCTGGTTCAAAGCGTCTGCGCCAATGATATCTAGAACAGCTGATTGAGCCATAACAACAGATCCTACGTTTGCAACGTTAGTTCCAACTGTAGATCCAGTGGTGTCCTTGAGGGTTCCGGCTTTAATTGGGCCAGAAAAAGTAGTAGTTCCCATGTGATTTCTCCTGTCTTGGGATTGTCAGTGTTTCACATGAAACATCTGTCAGGAAATATTATAACAAAAAGGGGGCTAATGCCCCCCTTAAGTTTAACTTGAGCCGGGAGACCCGTAAACTCCAAGTGGATCAGAAACTCCGAAAGAGTAACGTTCACGCGCTTTGTAGCGCACGTTACCTGTATCAAAGTCACCGTCCATAGAGGTTTCGAGTGCGGTTCGTTCAAAGTGCTTCATACCATTAGGGATGTCCGTAATGATAAAGAAAGCATTGCTATCAGTCAGATAGTGGTTAACGCTGTAACCTTCTGGGATTGCGCCCATGTTACGGATGGCGTTAATGTCATTGTCTGCCGTACCAACTCGCTGAGTCGTTTCCAACAGACGATCTGCTGTAAACATCAAAGCGGGTGGAACAATCAAACTACGAGGACGCGCAGCAATTAACAAGCCTCTTTCATCGGTGAAGGCTGCAATATCAATAATTGCATTTTCCAAAGATGTTTCGTTGAGGTCAGCAGCCGTCACAGGACGGTTGTTGTTTTTGCCGCCACTAACCAATGGATGGCCATCGCCACCAGCAACTCCATCACCAGATGCAGTGAACAGGTTTACACCGTCACCAGACTGGTAGCTATTGGAGAAGCCATTGTTAAGAGGGAATACCGACTTAACTTGCTTAGTGTATGCCATAGCGCGGGCAAGAGCTTTGGTATAACGAGCAGACAATGAGTCATACAAGTTATCTTCCATAGCTTCTTCAGTAATACTGAAGCCCATCGCAATTGTCTCGTGGTTATAACGAGCAGTGAAAGACTCTTGTGCAGCGTCATAACTGATGGCAGAACCTTCAGCTTTGACTGGTGCAGCAGCGAATCCAGACAGTTTTACTTCTTCTTCAAAAGAACGATCAGAGCTTTCAGTCTCATAAATGAGAGTGTGCTCGTCTTCGTATTTTTCATACTCCAAACCAAATAAGGCATTAAGCCCCGGCAGGAGTTCTTTAAGCATTTGCGCTCTTGAAATAGCCATTACTTAATTCTCCTTATACGCCAAGCTTGGTTTCGTAAGCGTGACTTAAAGGCAGATAGGTCACAATACAGTCCGTGAAGGCATCGCCTACAGCACTGGTTGGGCCATCTACGAAGTCAACGATACGCAGTGGAAGTGTATTAGTCGTTGCAATAGAACCGCCATCTAAGGCGTTTCGGCTTCGACCGATTGAGGTTGATCCCGCAGTACTAACTGCTGATACGTTATTGCCCAATCCAGTCTGAGCGATTGCTTCGTCAGCCTGCATGCGGAACAGTAACTTAGGATCATCAACAACATAAGCAACAATATCCGAAGCGGCAGTTGACGCTGGGAAGTATTGAGCAAATGTTTTCTGGTTGGTGTTAGGGTCTGTGTAAGCACAGCCTACAAAGATTCCAACGGTGCCAGCAACAACAGAAGTTGTTACAGCGGCTTTTTCAACAGTGCCGGCGGCAACTAGTTTTACGAAATCGCCGTAAAAGATAGCTGTACCATAACCACTTGCGATTTTGATGTGACGAACTTTGCCCGTAAACGAGCCGCTCGCACTCAAAGTATCAACTGGTTCGGCACCCATAGGGGTTGCAGTAGTAGCCATTATTGGCCTCCTTACTAATTAGAAGCCTCCCTTTGGGGGATTAACTTCTGCCAAATGTTGTTCTCGTATTTCGCTCAGGTTTCATAAGCGGCATACGAGGGTCATTTTCACGCAAGAAGTTATTATCAACAGATTCCATTTGATTTGCTGCAACTTTTTCAAAGTGTCTGGTTCGTGATTTGATCTTCTCCGCAGGAGCTTTACAAAGTAACAAACCGCCAACTTCAACGTTGCCTACAAATCTTGAGTTTAAGTCTGACTGAAGCTCTAGCTCTGGATGATCTTCTGCCTTTACAGGAATCCAACCTTCTCTCATTGATCTAGAAACATTCGTATTATCAGCTTGACCTAGAATGCTAGTCCGAATCCAACGGAACGTCCAACCATCCTGCTCTCTGGGCGTAGGCAAAATTGATGCCGGAACCCAACTGTCATCTTGTCGATAGTGTTCTTCTTTTCGCGTGTCGCTTTCTCTAGGGGTGCGCTCTGCTGCCATTACCATTCTCCTTTAGAGCATTTCGGCGTGTCGGGCATACTGTTCATTTGTTAACCCAAGTCTCTTGGCGAGGGCTACTTGGGTGGCCGTTAACCGTACTTTGCGCGGTTTGGAACCATTATTCCTTGCGGAAGATGCCACCACCGTCGAGGCTCGATTAGTTGTCACGGTCGCGCTACGGCTATTTGTATCGCTTGAATCCAACCAATCGTAATCTGGAAATGCTGATCTTACCTTGGTATCTATATAATCAAAATACTCTTTTGATCTTACGTCAACCCCTGATCGAACAGCCTGCGTGTGCGCTCCATACGCCAACGCAGTCATATCTTCATGGCCTTCGGCCATAAACCAACTATTCTTTTGAGCCCATTGCTCTGCCTCTGGTGTAACTTGAGGTTGAACTTGCTGCTGTGCAGCTACATTCAGAGCAGCTCTTCTTGCAATATCTTGTTGATAAGCCTGCTGCTGGTAAGCCTGAGCATTTTGAGACTGGGCATTTAAGTTACTTCTATACCTTTCAATCTCAGCTATCTCAGATTGAGCCTTAAGCATTTGCTCTTGAGTATTTACCACGGCATCCGTATCGCCTTCTTCGTAGGCTTTTCGGTATCCGTCCTTTGCTTGTGCAAGGTGTAGTTGGGCTCTTTCTCTAATCTGATCAACTAAAGCAGCTTCACCTCTGCTTATTAAAGACTCTTGTTCTTGAGCTTTACTAGCATACTGCTGAGCAACTTTAACAGCTTCCTCTCGCATTCTTTCTGCGGATTCTCGCTGTCGGCGCTCTTCATGATAATCAAACTTAAGCTTGTTAAGCCTTTTCTGAACTTTGTCAGAATAGTCGCCAAGCTCCTCGTCATCATCTCCAGAGGACTGTGAAGCTTTCGCGGGTCTCCTGTCTTCTTGCGGACGGTCATCAACAATTTCAAACTCGTACTCGCTAGACTCAGAGCCCGCTTCAGCTTTCTTCTTTTTTCCGTGCGTAGTTTTTATGCCGAAAAATTTTTCTTCTGGGCTGTGATCGTCTATTAATTCGCTCATGCTTTAACAATCCCCCTTGGATCTTCAACAACAGCTTCAACGCTATCGTCGTTAATCAACCTAAACTCTTTACCGTGAACTTTGAATCGAGTACCTGAGTAAGACCTCATGATGATCCAATCGCCATCTTCGCAAAAAGCACCGGAAGGGAATCTGTTAGCATCTGCATAACAATCTGGCCCCATTTTAAGAACCATGCCACAGATAGAACCAAGCTCTTCTTCTTGAATAGTTTTCTTGGATTTAATAATCCCGCCGTCATATTCTGAATCGGGATCTGGGAGCGCAATCAAAATCTTATAGCCTTTAGGCTCCGGAAGTTGGTTTGCGTTTCGAGACTCTTCAGTCTCTATTGGCTGAGCAGCTTCGCTCATATCTCCTCCTTTGCATCAGGATAACGCCTGAAGTCGCATGCACTAGGAAAACGCCTAGAGTCGTTATTGCGCTTTCTCGTATCGAGCTTTAGCGTCCAAGATTTCTCGCTCCGATTGAGCCAAACCTTGAATTACACCACAGCACTTAGTGTACTCTGGGTAATCTTTACATCCGCCACCAATCATGTGATCGCTAATGTCATTCATTTGATCTCTAACATTTGACCTTAAATAGTCAAATATGTCCACTTCTTTTGTCATTTATTTCCCATAATGTCTTTTGCAACTTGTACGCCAAGTTTTGCTCCAGCTATCTGATCTTCTACGGCTATCCGTGCTGACTCCAGTTCTTCCTTAGAGTTTGTTTCAGCTATCTTAGCCCCAAGCTTTGCTGTCTCTAGCCGTTCTTGCTGATCCAATCGCTCTTTATCAATCTCGGATTTCATTGCAAGCTTCTGCATATCTAGCTGTATCTTAGCCATTTCGGCTTGGGCTCGCTGCTGAACTTCTTGTTGTTTAATCTGAAGCTCTTGTTGTCGCATTTGAACAATAGGGTCTTGCGCTTGCTTTTGAGCTTGTTGAGCTTGCTGTTCTTTTGCAGCCTTCCCTGTTATCTGTGCTGCAGCAGGGGCCACTAACCTAGATATTCTGTATTCAATATCTTCAGGCAAAGATTCGTTTGGAGTTGGAAGCTCTACACCAAGTTCTTTTTCTATTTCTTGTCTGTACTTGAACGCTAAATGCTCCTGTACATGCGCCGACATTTCAGCCATTGCCTTCTTCGCGTTAGGGCTTTTGCCCATAATTTCCATAACCTGAGGGTTTTCAGTCAAGCTCATGTGAGTCTGAATGTGAGCCTCGTGATCTTGGTAGATAAACGCTTTAAGAGGTTTGCCGTTAATAATATCCATATTTTCGCTAACTGGATCGGTAGGCTTCATGTCTTTTTCTGTCGGCACAATCTTGTCTGCGTCTTGAATACCTAGAATATCTAGCATTTGACGGTGCAATAACGGCATATCGTACATTTCAGGGGCTTGAGCCGCCAGTTGTAGGGCCGCTTGATACTGCATAATCCTTTGAGCCATCGTTCCTGCGTTAGGATCGCTAACAGGTATGATGTCTACGCGGTCATCGAAGTCTTCAGAAACTAAATCATCGCCATCAGGGAGGTATGGGTACTTTTCTGGGCCAAAATCACGCACAAGTGCGCTTAATATTCGCAATTCAACACGCATAGAAGCGTGTAATCGGGCTTGAATAGCACTCATCACCTTCATTGACCGCTCAAGTATGGCCAATGTAGTACCAACAGGGGCTTCTGCGTTCATATCGGAAGCTTTTACGTCCGCTGCAGACGCAAATCGCCTACCTTCCTCTACAATATCACCCATTAACTGATATAAAACGTTGCTTGGCTCTTTGTAGGGTAAAAAACTGATGTTTTCCGAAATGGATCCACCCGGAACATCTACATCTCGGAACTCTCCGGGCATAATTGGCGTATCGTCGCCCTTAATCCTTAATCCTCTGGCCTTAAGTCCTCCGGGGAGGTTAGATAAAGTACCTGCGTCTACCAATTGGCGGAGTAATGATGTGGCTGACTTAGCTAAACCGCCAATCATATGAATTAAACCAAATCCGTAGAACCCTAATCCGGGAATGTACTGATAATGAACGAAATGCTCTCGCTTAGTTTTTAAATTATCGTCTTCATACCAGTTCCGGCGTATAGACAAAATTTCTCTAGACCCTAAATCGATAGAAACAACATAGGGTAAAGCTATACCTGTAGGCTCTCCGCCTTCTTCATCTTCAAACCCCGCAAGATCTAGGTTTACCTGCATTTCTAAGATGGTATGCCTTGAATCAAGGTCGTAACTTGAGCTATCGCCAGTTAGCTTATTGTATTTTTCTTCTATTGGGTCAACATTATTAGAAGGTGCCCCAAGTTCTATGTCTTTATAAAAGCCTGAAACCTGAAGCTTCCGGATTTCATTAGAAGTCCGCTTCATTATGTGAGTAGCTCTTTCACATGTTGTTAAATCAGATGCTCCATAGCTAACAACGAAGTCTTCCGCAGGAACAAACATGCTGCAAGGTCTACCCATGCTAGGGTCGTAATAGATTTTTCTAAATGCACTGCCAGCTAACGGCAAAGAAAACAGCATCTTTTCTGTTTCAGATCGATACTCCGTCATCTTTTCAGTAAGAAGGTAGTTTAAGTAGTTTTGAACTCTGTAAGCTTGCTTCTCTTTATCATCAGTCAAGCTTCCCACAACAGATGTTTTTACAGGGCCGCTTGCTGGAAAAAGCTCTTGTATCGCTTGCGACTGAAACTTAATTACAGCTTCAGACAACAATGGGTGAAAGACTCCGCAAGCGCCGTCCCACGGCGTTGTTCTGTCTTCGTTCTTTAGCCCAAGAAGATCTAAACCGTCAACGTAGGCTCTTTCCCAGTCTGCACGACTTTCCTTATCTGATTTAAATTGCCCGATAAGATCAGATGCCATTACATTTAGCTCTGACTCCTTAACAATCTCAGCAAGATTAGCGTCATGAGGAAGCATTCCTAGCGATGCTAAAGTACTTGCGTCAGGATCAAAATCCAGAATAACCCCGCCATCTTCTGTCTCAATGGAGACAGCCTCAGGGTTTTCTATTTCAATCTCAATGTCCCCTCCTTCTCCTACTAAAGGATTGGAGCGAAGAGTTCTATCGATAGCCATTAGCCATTCTTTCCGAAAGGCTGAGGCCTTGCTGCGCCAGATCCGCGAGCTATTGTTTTAGCCCCGGTTTTACCACCTTTGGCCATAGCTACACCACCAACAGGCATACCTTTAGTGGTATCAATGCCTCCAGTCCTACCGCCCCTAAAATAACCTTTAGTTGTCGGAACTTCTCGGCCATCACTCATCTTACCAACGCCATCAGCAGCAAAGAAAGGAACCTCTTTACCCTGCTTGTTAGTGGTCATTTTTAATTTGCCACCACTAGACATTTTGTTGATCTTACCTCCGACCATATAATTCTTGGTTTTTTTAGTTTTTTTCATTTAATCCTCACTGTACAGGTTGTTAAAAACCCGCTCTGTGTCATGAACATACTCTACATCATCTTTCGAGTTGTAGGTTTTTTGATTAGGCCTAAAGTCTGGAGCGCCAACTCCAGTTTCAAACCAAGCTGGATGCGTAACTCTAACCCTATTGTTAGGTAACGCCACAATATTTCCCGTGTACTCTCCGGCATCAAGCAACTCTAACACATGACTTTGTTTGTGTTGTGCTGGATCATCCGCCACTTCATTGTCGGTATAGTCTACCGTAAAATAATACTTTGCGGGATAAAACTCACCGTCCACTTTAGCCATCCAAGGCGCAGGGCTTGCTCTTTCTATCTGATAAACTGCATGGGTGTGGGACATACAATCCCAAGGCTGCGCTGCCCATACAGGCAATTCTTTAGGCCACTCCTCAAAAGGAGTGTCGCCTACCAAAGCGGTGATTGGCATCCTAGCCCACATTGCCCCGCCATGAACATTCTGCTGCTCTTCGTCATCGTAAGTTTCAGCGCCAGTAAAAATAACTTGAAAGCTTAAGCATCTCTTCGGCATGGTTGTAACAGCCACGACCATTGCATGCAAAAATTCTCCATGATACTTCTGATTGTTATGGGTGTATTCTTTGCGAACCCAGCATTTAAAGTAGGGTATGTTGCTTTGTAAAAACGCCATTAGTAGTAGTTAGCCTTCTTTGGGTAAAACGGTTCGTCTTCCTCGTCACTGTTTAGCTTTAGGAATCCACCCTGTCTAAACCTAAGCAATGCCTGAGTAGAAGAGTCAACGAGATCGTCATGCTCCCCTGATGGGAATGCTGCAAACTCTTCAATTACTTCTTCTGCAAACCTTAGTTCAGGTGCCCAAACAATGCCGGACGCAAAAAGATCCGACACAGCGTTTACCCTAGAAATTTTATCGTTGCCTCTGGACGGGGTGTACTCGGAAACTGGAATACCCATTGCCCTTAATTCAAATATTAACGGCGTTCCTGCAGCCTTTGCTTCTACGATAAAAGCATCAGGTTGCCAATCAACCCACATTTCATAAGCTGTTTTCTTCAGTTCTGGGAACTCTAGCCTTTCCTTATGCGCGTCAAGAAGAATAATATTTGGCTGTTCAATACCAGACCCGTCCGGATGATAGAACACTCCCCACGTTGTACATGCAGAGAAGTCGGCTCTTTGTGTTTTAAGAAACGCGGTATCCCAAGATTGAATAATAAACTCGCACATTGGCGGCTTATCTCTTTCCCAAGTTTTCCACCACTCCCTTTTAACCAACGCACCCTCTTCTGACGTAGGGTTTTGTTGATACTGAGCGTTCCATTTTGGAGCGGGTAGTTCGTTTCTTAAAGCTTCCAGTTCATCTTTAGGCCAGAACTCAGGCCAGAGGGGCTCGTTTGAAGGCATTAAAGCCGGGAACTCTATAAGCTCCCATTCATCCGATCCCACTCTTTGCAAAGATGACTTAAGAATTTGCCCAGTTAAGTCCCGCTTATGCCAGCGAGTCATAACAAGGATAATAGATCCTCCGGGTTGGAGGCGCTGTCGAGGCCCAGAAGTATACCAGTCGTATACACGGTCAAAGACGGAAGGGTCAGAGCTTTGACCTTCTTGCTCACTATGAGGGTCATCGATAACAAGAAGATCCGCGCCTTTACCGGTGACGGCACCACCAACACCAATAGCGAAATATTCACCACCTTTGTTGGTACTCCAGCGACCAGCGGCCTTGGAGTCAGACCTCAACAGCACATTTGGAAATATGGACTTGTAGTCATCGCTGTCTACAAGGTTTCTAACTTTACGCCCAAACCCAACAGATAACTCTGCAGTGTGAGCAGATTGAATTATCTTCTTCTCAGGGTAGTTACCTAAGAACCATGCTGGAAGAAGGAACGATGCAAACTCAGACTTGGTATGCCTTGGTGGCATATTCACTATAAGCCTTTTAAGTTCACCGCTAGCAACTCTTTCAAAGGCATTGGCCATAATCTTATGATGTCGACCTTCGATAAAAGCCGGCCAAACCTTATTGACGAACCCCATAAAGGTTTTCCTAGCCTTTTCTTTTTTCTCAGCATCATCTAGCTCTTCCAAAAGAATAAGAATCTCTTCTTGATCCTTAGCTGGTAGCTGATCAATGTTTTTTAAAAGGTCTGGATCTATTCGATCTTCGATAGCCATACTTAAAACTTAGCCCTCTACTTAGTCTTAGTTGCCTACTTATACTTAGTAGGCTACTTACTAGCAGACTTCTAAGATAATGACTCCTGAGTGTCGTTCCCTTCAAGGGAAACGACCTAGACTACTTTGTTAAGTAGCCTACTTAGTACACAGTTGTCACTTTGATTCTACCATATTGCCCCCCCTTGACAGACAAGTCAAACAACTAAGTCAAAAATTTGAAAAATATTTTTGGGGCATGGGACTCCTTGCTTAAAGTTGAAAACAAAAGGGGTGACAAGTTACATGTTACATGTTTTCTGTCAGAAAAAAAAGGTAATTATCTGAGTGTATTACTATGTATATGTATATGCGGGTACGGCCCGCGTTAGGGGGGGTGGGGTAGGTGTGTATGGGCCCGATCCTGCACAGAAAAAGGCCCATCGACCTCCGATCAATGCAGGTCGTCGTCATCCTTCCGAGCATGGGTCGAATCAACTCCCTCCCAGCTCAGGCCAGCCAACCTCTGGGCCAGCTCAGCGGCCACCTCTGATGCATCCCGCTCCTTAGTCGTGACGCTGATCTCCGAGGTGAACAGGCCAGCAGCTTTGCCGAGCAGCTCAGCCGCTCTCAGCTTGGTTGAGTCAGTCGGCTCTGCGGAATCCATCCAGCCGCGCAGCTTGCTCAGAACTTTGTCCCTGTCGGAGAGGGCGGAAGCTGCAACAGCGCGCTCTCTAGCAGCGATTAGCGTGTCCACCCTTGACCTTATCTCAACCTGTCCCATCAGCCTTGACGCTAGCGTATGAATGCTTGCAGCCGTGGTTGAGTCCGAGGGCTCGTATGCCTCCCTATATGCATCTGCTTGGGTCATCCCTGACGCTACACACCGACAAAAGTGCAACTGTTTTGGGGTCATGTCTCTGGCTGCCATGTCTATTCATCCTTCAGTGATTGATGACCGGATTCTACCGGACAGATTCCGGCTTGCACATAAAGGTATGACTTGTCAACGTTGACATGTGACATGCTTTATGCATTGAGATTTAAATATTTATCACTTAATGCTTGACAGCCATTAGACGCATTCTGAGCCCCTCTGAGGCGTTTTGGCCCTACCCCTACTCATTGGTCAAGTAATGACAGAAAACGCCTTACAGAGAAGACGCCTTATATATCAATAACTTATGACACACCTAAAGTCTTGCTTCTACTTATGCAAAAAAACAACTCAAGTGGCTAGGGCTGAATCCGGATAATGCCCCCGACTAATATCCTCTACGGTCTCATCAGTGACTGCGGGCTGGAGTAAAGACCCCCCAATATATCGACCCTGATCAATCGATCCGTGCGCTGCTGTCATTGATCATTCAATAGGTGTTGCATGTCACTTGTCATTAGTTTATTGTTCAGTTTCGTTTCAGTTGTATCCAGAATCGAACAGCGACACCGGCGACGAGGAGCCCAGCGATACCGCTAAATCCTGCGGGGCGAGAGCCCTACCCCAATGAAGCGAACCACCGTACTGCAAGTGGTCGACGGTAAGACCGGAGCTGAGGGGAACTGAACGGCACAGGATAATGTCGGCGGGGCGGAGGTCACTCAATGCTCGCATATGTCTGCATCTGATGCTGATGCACTGACGAGACCCAGCAGGTCGAAACATATCTAGGAGATATCAACATGATCATTCAATTGTGCCTTATCGGTTTCGGTGTCTGCCTCGGAGGCGGTGCGGTTGCCACTTACTTGATTCGCCAGATCAAGGCTGACGAGAGATTCCTTCTTGCCTTGCTTCGTGAGATGAGAGAAATCAATCCAGTGTTCAACAGAGAGCTGGAGATAGCATTCGAGAGAATAGAGAGGGCGAAACCATGAACATTCTTGTAGAAAATGTAAGCGTTGAGCTGCTTCGTGCCCAACAAACCAAGTTGCTTGAATTCCTAAACCCAAGCGACGAGATCCAAGGGCTTATACATCTGCTCGATCACATGCTTGATAAAGCGGAGCGCGAAGGAGTAACACCATGAACAAGATAGAACTTAACCATCAACTAAACCAACTAACGCCGCAGATTGTCGCGTTAGAGTTATCGGGTCAAACCCGCTACACGTCCAATGAGTGCGCGTTACTCTGGCAAGAAGCACGCCGCATCCAATACCTAATCAAAAATCTACACTGAGGAGA
>Ga0129327_10002192_pt1 | contig 11396 bp, 7 predicted proteins | sample CPBDNA_6_FD_111799 | JGI IMG/M metagenome (GOLD analysis project Ga0129327, IMG submission 111799) | Freshwater to marine salinity gradient microbial communities from Chesapeake Bay, USA - CPBay_Spr_31_0.8_DNA | ecosystem: Environmental > Aquatic > Marine > Coastal | place: USA: Chesapeake Bay...
GGGAACCTTCAAAGAAGTGACGGTGGATTTGGCGGCGGTCTTCAAGATCTTTTTGGTCGCATGGGTCAACAAAGTCGCATGGGTCAACAAACTGGGGAAATGCTAAATCAAGGCCCTGCTATACTAAGAAATCAGCCAGCATTAGAGGGTCGACTTCGCTCTCAAGGCCCTGAAAGTATGCCACTAGAGAATATAGGGAATAACAGACCCGTACCAAGATTTCAGCCAGCATTCGAGGATCAATTTTCACCGTATCCCATGCCTTCTCCAATGCCGTTTCCTTCCCCCGGAAGAAAGGGTCAAAGGAACAGTCCTCAGCCCGGAGGTTACTACCCTCAGCCGCCTAGCTCTCCAAATTATCCGGGAGGAGGTTTCCCCAGTCCCGGAAGAAAAGGAAACAGGTATGGCTATCAACGGCCAAGCTATCAACAACCAAGAATGCCATATGGTTATGGGCAGATGCAAAATAACTCATATCGATTTGGGAACTCTGGTATTCCTCAGAATATATATGGCTTTCAAAATCCTCATTACCAACCTTATCAGCCTCCTTCGTACTCCCCTAATCCTTACGATCCCAGCGGTCAACCCGGAGGCCCACCAGATGATGGCCGAGTAGATGACGCATATTATCAAAACCCACCCATGACTGGCGGGGGAGGAATGAATCGGACAATGGATTTCCAAGACAGTAATGGAAATGGTACGGACGACAGAAATGAAGGAGGCTTTGGGGGCGGAACGACTACCAACCCCGGCGGAAAGGGCGGTTCTATGAATAACTCAATACCCTTTGTCCCTCCCTATGTGACGAACAATGATTTCAACGAACAGCCGCTAGGTGGTGGGTATGCGGGAGGCTTCAATCAGCAACAACCAGTTATGGGCGGAGGCTTTGGAGGAGGCTTCGGCGGTGGCTTCGGAGGAGGCGGAGGAAAAGGCATGAACGGCGGAGGTCGAACTGCTTTCCCTCGCAGCGATGTACTTTCATCTTATATGAATCGATGAGAATAAAAGATGGCACTAACCAAGATACAGTTTGCTCCGGGTGTCAACAAGGAAGGAACTGAGTATTCCGCAGACTCCGGCTGGTTTGATTCTGACAAGGTCAGGTTTAGGAAAGGTCGCCCAGAAAAAATAGGAGGCTGGCGCAAGTTTGCTGAAAGCTTTTTCTTAGGGGTTTGCCGTTCAATACATGACTGGGCCTCATTAGAGTCAATTAAGTATATCGGGCTTGGCACAAACCTTAAGTTTTATATTGCAGAGGGCAGCAACTTTAACGATGTTACGCCTATAAGGCTGACGACTTCTGCCGGAGATGTAACTTTCGCGGCTGTAAACGGATCTTCTACTCTAACTGTTACGGACACGGCACATGGCGCAGTAGTTAATGACTTCGTAACTTACACAGACGCAGCAACATTAGGTGGCAACATAACGGCAGTAGTGCTTAATCAAGAATATCAAATAGTATCTGTTCCCACGACAAGCACCTACACGATCACCGCAAAAGACACTGACGGCAATGCTGTAACAGCTAATGCAAGCGACTCCGGTAACGGGGGGTCGAGCACTGTTGGCACTTATCAAATTAATACAGGGTTAAATACATTTGTTGACGGTACAGGTTGGGGTGCTGGCACATGGGGATCTAGCACATGGGGAAGTTCCAGTGCGGTTTCTGCTGCAGGGCAGCTTCGATTGTGGAATCAAGATAATTTTGGCGAAGATTTACTGCTAAATATTAGAGGTGGAGGAATCTTCTACTGGGATGAGTCCAGCGGGACTGGGGCAAGGGCTGTCAATATTACATCTCTCGGAGGAGCTTCTAACGTTCCGACAGTTGCTCTTCAGGTCATGGTTTCTGATACTGATCAGCATGTAATAGCTTTCGGAACAAACCCGATAGGATCTTCAAACATAGACCCTCTCTTTGTAAGGTTCTCGGATCAAGAGAACGTTGCCGACTGGACTCCAACTTCAACAAACTCGGCGGGTGGTGTCAGAATAAACTCAGGATCTCTTATTATTGGGGCGGTTCAGACAAGACAGGAAATACTGATCTGGACAGATGTTAGCCTGCACTCAATGAGATTTATTGGCGCTCCGTTTATATTTGAGTTCACCAGACTTAGCTCTGATGTATCTATGATCTCTCCCAAGGCGGCAGTAAATGCTAGAGGATCTGTCTATTTCATGGACAGGAAAAACTTTTATGTATACAACGGAGCAGTGCAGCCTTTGCCATGCTCCGTAAAAGACTTTGTGTTTTCTAACTTGAATCAAGATCAAGCATACAAGGTTTTTGCTGCAGAAAATAACGACTACAATGAAGTTACATGGTTTTATCCTGTTGGCAATAGCGACACAGAGGTAACGAACTACGTTACATATAACTACTCAGAAAATCTTTGGTCTGTTGGAACTCTTCCAAGAGGAGCTTGGGCAGGAGGAACGACTAGGCAGTATCCTTTAGCAGCAACGGCTATTGATGGTGGCAATAACTATCTTTATGAGCACGAGGTTGGTTATGATGCGGATGGCGAGGCCATGACGGCATATATAGAATCCGGAGATCTAGAGATAGCTGAAGGAGAATACCTAATGTTTATGAGCAGGATAATTCCTGATTTCACATTCAATGGTAATCAATCAGATGCTGAAGCCAACATCATCATAAAAGGTAGCGACTTTCCTTTGGAGACCGCAACAACTTTATCAACCTCTGTTGTAACCTCAAGCAGCACTCAGTCTTTTGTTAGGAACAGAGCTAGACATTCTGTTGTTAGGATAGAAAGTTCTGGGTCGGGATACGGATGGAGGCTTGGAGATCTTAGGTTTGACATGCAACCAGATGGGAGAAGGTAGTGGCTTCAAGAAGATCAGTCCCGCTTCCCGTTCCTGCAGCAGAGTATGCTCAGGAAAATGAAGCGTTAACAAGAAGGACAATTGAGCTTGCCTTTCAAACCTTAGAGAATGATGTTGAGCTAGCGAAAACTCAGGGCGATAAACCCGGCTCATTAGCTATGAGAAGGTTTCAGTTCTTGCTAATGGGGGCATCTTGACAGACGTTATTTCAGTTCTAGGACAAGTAGCGCCTAGCGCAACCACAGTCACAACATTGTATACTGTTCCTAATCTTGCTCAGACAACGGTTAGTTCTTTAGTAATATGTAACAGGAGTGGCTCGGCCAGAACGTTTAGGGTATCGGTGCATGTTGCAGGAGCATCTGCTGACAACAAGCAGTATTTATTTTACGATCAATCTTTAGCAAGTAATACAACGCAAACGGTAGTTATAGGTATGTGTCTTAATCAAACAGACGTTGTGAAGGTGTATGCAAGCTCTGCTGACTTATCCTTCAACTTGTTCGGAGTGGAGACAACTTAATGAATTACAATAACGGACAAGTGCCGCCTATGAACCCTATGAATGAACAAATGCAACTAATGCAGCAAATGCAAGAAATGCAGCGTATGCAGCAAATGGGTCGGGAGATGCAGATGCCTCCTCAAATGTCTCAGATGCCGCAGATGCCACAGATGCAGCCGCAGATGCCCCCACAAATGTCGCCTCAGATGTCTCAGATGCCTCCGATGCCACAGCAAATGCCTCCGCAATTGAATGCGTACCAAGGTGGCGCTATGCCAAACGCTCGTCCTATGGAACCTATGGCGCAGCAGATGGCGCAGCAAGGTCGTTATGGTGACAGCATGCTTGTCCACATGAACCCTGCAGAAGTGCAAGGTATAGCTGCGCTGTCTCCGACTGGAAGCCTGACTACTAACCCAGTGACAGGTCAGCCTGAAGCATTCTTACCGTTCTTGGCCCCGTTATTAGGGAGTATGTTTGGTAGCACTCTGCTTGGAGGTCTTGGAACTGCTCTTGGAAGCACCGCATTAGGCGGTGCATTAACCAGCGTGGCTGGTAATGCTGCTTTGTCTGGAGCTATTGGTTCTGGCTTGGCCACAACTCTGGCTACTGGCGATGTCAAAAAAGGATTGTTATCTGGGATCACAGGATTCGGATTAGGAAAAGCCTTAGGGGCTGCGGGTGACGCATTAAACCCAGACATCGCTAATACCACAGCGGCCTTAGGAGATGCATCAACAGCTGCTTCAGAAGCTGGCAAAAACTTAGCATTGACCGCAGCAGAAACTGCAGACCCAATAGCTAAAGCAATAGAGATGGGAGCAGCGCCGGCAACAAACCCTTTAACCGGAGAGCTAGTAACGCAAGGTTTACAATCTCCTATTCCGGGAGGGATTACAGATCCTTTGACCGGAGCTGCTATGAATCCAGTCTTAAATCAATCACAAATGGCTTTAGCAGATCCAATGCAAAAGCTGCTTGGTGCAGAAGGAGTTAGGAATGCAGCAAATGCAAACGTAGCAAACTTATCAGGTCGGATAGATTCTCTTAGAGGCGCTCAGACTGCAGGAGATAGACTCCTTGCCCCATTCAAGCAACCCGGAACTTTTGGAAAAGCTTTAATGCAGCCCGCTAACTTAGCGGCAATTGGAGTAGGCGAAGGCAAAATAGCCGAAATAGATGCTAGAGAGTTAGCAGAGAGAGACAACAGAAGGTTTGAAGAAGAAAAGCAAGCAGAATACAACAGAGCTATTGGCAACATGGAAGGAGCCTTTGATCAACTAGAAAGCGATTATGCTTATAGGGATTATAAGATTCCAAGAATGAGTGCAGGAGGAGTTGCCTCAATCAATCCTCAGAACTACGCAGATAACGTCAGAGGTTTGCAGCAGATGGTAGGCGTTCCCGTACAAATGTATCCCGGAGGAGAAATACCCATAGGTGGTCAAGGTGGCAGCGGTAATTATAACTTCGCGCCTACAGGGCGAGCTGGATCAGCAGCAAGGCAGGCAGGGATTAGAGGCACAGAGGTTATTAGTGCCGAAGAGCTTCAAGGAACTAGGCCCGGATTTCAACCAGAGATAACTTACTTTAGAGCACCGTCACCCGCCGAGGATACTGAGGTAGACGCAGGGACAGACGGAGGGTCAGCAGCTAACCCCCCTCCTTACAATGTTGACTTATCAGGGATAGATTTTTCTAACATAGACCTTTCTAACCTTGGTCTGGGCGGGTTCAATATTCCAGACTACCTGTCAACTCCAGAAGGTAATGCAACCGTAGGCACTATTGATGATGTTCTGGATGTTGAAAGTGCTCCAGTAGTAGGGGGAAGAGGAAGCCCCGGCCCCGGTTCTGAGCCTATTGACCCTGTAAGCAATATTCCTGTTATGAATTATGAAGATATCGTAGCTGAGACAACAAGAAGTACAGGCCCAATAGGCGGCCCCGGAAGAAGCTTTGAGCCAGAACCTCAGGTTCCTTATGAGACGATTCCTTCAACGCCTCCAGTTCAAGCTGCCCCACCGCCAGCAACAACATCACCTATTGGAAGAGGCTCTGCGATAGGAGCGGGTGGAATAATGGATGTTGGCAGAACCTTTGAACCAGAAATTAGAAAAATGCCTATAGACATGCAGCTACCTCCAGCTTTAGAGGTTCCTCAATCTATTCAGCCGGCACCAACACCTATAATGCAAACTCTTCCTAATCAAAGAATTTCTGATCCGCCAAGGTCTGATCCATCAAGCCCACCGCCGCCGCCTAAAAGAGGATCGTTCCAGACTGTTGGTCGTAAAGATCCTTCAACAACCCAAGATCCTGAATCTATAAGCCCTCCTAAGCGCAGAGGCAGTCCTAGGCGCGGAGGGAGAAACATGCGGGAAGGTGGAGAAGTAGAGCTTTCTGCTATGAATGAAACTTTGGAGTCAAACGGACAGTTACTTATTGAACGGGCAGTAGAAGCAATATCTGGGCAGCTTAGCGAAGAGCAAGCAAGCGCAGTCGTTGCAAGTTTTATTGACGAGTTTGGCCCAGAAGCTTTCCAGATGCTTAGAGAAAAAGTTTTAGAGCAAATCGTTCCCGGTTCTCAAAAAGAAGGAGAAATCAGGGGCGCTGGAGGAGGCATGGATGACATGATTCCCGGTATGATAGGTAACAGCCAGCCTGTTGCTGTGAGTCCCGGAGAATACATTATCCCTGCTGATGTTGTTTCAGGGTTAGGTGACGGTAGCACAGACGCTGGAGTCGGTGAGCTAGATCAGATGCTTGATAGAGTTCGCCAAGAGAGAACCGGGACATTAAGGCAACCAGCACCTATGAGAGTAGGAGGAGTATTGCCAGCATGATAAAGCCTATAGAGTTTTCGGGCGTAAAAAATATTAGGGATCTATCTAGGGAGCCCAAAGTAAAACCGAGAACGGAAAGAGGGGAGGCTACTCACACAATTGCGCTTGTTCCAACAACTTATTTGGCGACCTTATGGCCTGATGTAAGTGAGCAGTTAGGAAAAGCTATTGCCAGATCTAAGGGACGATGGAGCATGGAGATGTTATTTGCTTCCATTTTAAACGGGCATCAGCATCTTTGGGTTGCTTTTGATGAGAACAAGGAGATTAGCGGGGTAGGCACTACTGAGCTAGTTGATTATCCAAATAAAAGAATGTTGGCTATACAGTTCTTAGGCGGTGATAGGTTTAACGAATGGGTCTGGGACATGCTTGATAGATTTCACGATTGGGCCAGAGATAACAATTGTAAAGGCATTGAGGCTACAGCAAGAATGGGATTCTGGCAGTGGCTAAAGCAAGATGGTTTTGATAGATCCTATGTTGTTTATGAAAAGAGGTTTGAAGAATGAGCAAAGGTAGCAAGGCTCCAAGCGGGCCGCAAGAAGTTGTTCAAACAACAAGCAACCTGCCGGAATATGCGCGTCCGTATTTTGAGGAGATGCTTGGCCGATCCATGTACGAGACCACTCGTCCGTATGAGGCATATCCCGGTCAACGAATAGCCGACTTTACCCCTTACGAGCAGATGGGCATGCGCGGCATGTACGATATGGCTGCAGCAGGGACTCCCCAACAGTTAAATCAAGCCTCAGATATTGCCTCTCAAATAGGTTATCAAGATTCAAACATGGGCATGAACATAGCTCAAGGATTTGACCCTCAACAAGTAACATCTGACTATCAAGCTGGGACATTTGATCCCGGATATGCAGCAGGAAGACTTGGCCAAGGATATCAGGCAGGTCAGAGAAATGTTGGATATACTCCCGGTACTTTTGATTCAGGTTATGACGCAGGCACTGCTAGCCAAGGATATGTTCCGGGAAGCATTACTAGCAATCTTGGGGCTACAGACGTTACATCTGATTACAATGCCGGAAGTAGAGGCTCCGATTATATCGGCGGCAGCCGAGATTCTGGTTATACAGGAACCACCTTCGACCCCGGATATGAAGCCGGTAGTTTTTCGGCTGGGACTCTTTCTGACACAGGAAGGTCTCAATATACCGCAGGAGACTTTGATCCCGGTTATGAGGCAGGAAATCTTAATCAAGGATATCGATCAAGAGATTTAGATTCCGGCTATCAAGCAGGAACATTTGACCCCGGATATGTTGCAAGAGAACTTGGCCAAGACTACACGGCAAGAGAACTACAGAGCCAGTACGCAGGAGATTTAGACACCGGCCCTGCGTTTCAGGCTGGAACTATAGCTGACGCGGCAACTCTAGAAAAATATATAAACCCGTATCAGCAATTGGTTACGGACATTGAGAAAAGAGAAGCTCAAAAACAATCCGATATTGCAGGGTCTCAAATATCTCAACAAGCAGCATCCTCTGGAGGTCTTGGCGGCTACAGAGAAGCTATCATGCAGTCTGAAAGGGAAAAGAATCTTGGTCAGCAGATGGCAGACATTCAATCAAAAGGCGGGCAGGCAGCTTATCAGCAAGCATTGCAAGCGTTTGAGTCTGACAGGGCCGCAAGACTTCAAGAGTCTGAGCTTGGATTGACTGCAGGGCAGGCTCAGCAACAAGCCAAACAAGAAGCCGAAAGACTTCGTCAAAGCGCCTTTCAAACCTCGGAGCAATCTAGGCAAGAGCAGCAGAACATGGCGATTCGTTCTTTTGAGGCTGGAGAAAGTGCTCGTCAAAGAGCTGCCGACTTAGGTCTTAACGCTCAGCAACAAGAGGAGGCCGCACGAAGGGCTCAAGAAGAACTTAGTCAATCAGCGTTTCAACAATCTGAGGCCGGCAGGGTAAGAGAGCAAGAGCTAAATAATCAAGTTTTCCAAATGGGAGAATCTGCAAGACAAGAGGCTGCTAGATTGGGATTATCTGCTCAAGAGCAAGAGGAAGCCGCGCGAAGAGCTCAAGAAGAGTTCAGGCAATCTTCGGCAGGTCAAAAGTTGCAACAAGAAAGCCAGCAAGAAGATATAAATCTGCGATCATTTCAAGCTGGAGAGCAGGCCAAACAAGAGGCAGCTAGGCTTGGCCTTTCTGCACAAGAGCAAGAGGATGCGTCTAAGCGGGCAGTCGAGCAATTTAAACAAAGCGCATTTGAGCAGAACGAAGCTATTAAACAGCAGGAAGAAAGGCTTAATCAAGAGGCGTTTAATGCTGGCGAGCAAGCCAAGCAAGAGGCCGCTCGACTTGGGCTTAGTGCTGATCAACAAACTCAGGCATCAAGAGAAGCTCAGGAGCGATACAGGCAGTCTGCATTTCAGCAATCTGAACAGGCTCAACAACAACTTCAAGAGTTTAAGAATCAAACATTTCAGATTCAAGAGCAAGCTAGACAAGAAGCTGCAAGGCTTGGGCTTAGCGCACAAGAGCAAACAGAAGCTGCCAAGCGAGCTGGAGAAGAGTTTCAGCAAAATCAGTTCAGCCAAAACGAAGAGCTTCGTATTGCTCAACAACAAGAGGAAAGAGCTGTTTATCAGGCTAGAGAATCTGCAAGACAGGAAGCAGCTAGACTTGGCCTTAATGCCCAGCAGCAAGAAGATGCTGCTAGGCAAGCTGAAAATCAAATGCGAATGGATGCTCAGAAGTTTAATGTTGGTTCTGGGGAGACTCAAGCTCGGCTTGGGCTGGCTGGCCTTGGCGCAGATCAAGCAACAAGAAATCAACAACTTGAAGCGGCTAGAATGCTTGGCGGATTTGGCCAACAAGATCAGCAAATGGCTTATGAAAGGTTAAGAAACTTACAGGCAGCAGGTCAAATACAGAGGGACATGTCTCAGCGAGGCATGGATATGGGCTATCAAGACTTCTTAAGACAGCAGGCTTTCCCAAGAGAGCAGTTGAGCATGTTCAGTAATATGCTAAGAGGATTGCCTGTTACTCCGGGGTCAACACAGTCCATATATGGGGCAGCGCCAAGCCCATATGGAGAAGCCTTAGGCGCAGGAATTGGTGGCGTAGGATTGTATAGAGCCTTGGCAGGGGGCGGTTAATGAATATATTTGAACAAGAAGATTTAATCAAAGGACTCCCGGATCAATCCTTAATGCAAGAGGCGCAGCGTCCTTCTGGTCAGCTGCCTCAGTATCTTGTGGTGTCTGAGATACAGCGAAGACAGGACATGAGGAAGAGGTTTTCTCAACAAGGTGGTGAAACTCCTGAGGGAACCGTTAAGGATCAAATTCTTAGAGGAGGTATTGCAGAGCTGGGTCAACAACCTCCCGGACAGCCTCCTCAACAGGGGCCGGGGATGCCTCCTCCGCAGGGTGGCATGCCTCCTCAAGGTCAGATGCCTCCTCAAATGGGGATGCCGCAACCCCCTATGGGAATGCCGCAGCAACCTCCAATGGGTATGGCTCAGCAAATGGGTATGGCTCAGCAAATGCCTCCTCAATATCCGATGGGAATGCCTCCGCAAGGGATGTCGGCAGGCGGCGTTGTACGCATGTTTGAAGGGCGTGATACTCCATACGTTCAGGATATTTTATCGTTCAACGAAAGATCTTCTCCGATTAACAGTCAAATTGGTGACTTAGAACGTGCTGCCCTTGAATTGCCCTATGAGGAGAGGACGCAGAATGTTGAAAACAGACTAAGTCTTCAAGATGAAATTTCTGACATATATCAATCAGGGCCGGGAAGGTATTCCGTCGAAGAAAAAAGAGAAGCATTGCTAGCAATGGCTTCGCCTGATGAAATAGCAGAGACAGGCAATAGGCTTGGTCTTAATCCAAATTTTGTACAAAACGTGGTGAGCGGAACGGCAATAGGTACTGACGCAAAAAGACTGGAAAATCCTCTTGCCACAAAACTTGACTCCAAAACTGTGGTTGCTGCTATCAGCGACACAAATCCTGAGGGTCAAGTTTCATCTGATTTTAACAAGACGTCTGGTTTTGGCGGCACAACTGCGAGCAGAGAAAGCTTGCTTTCAAATATAGATCAACTTTCCAACATAGCTAAATTAGATCCAACAAGTAGAGCGGCAGAGTTGATTGGCTTATTGCAGCCTGAAGTTGCTGACTCAACACCGCAGCCTGAAGCTGCTGATTCAACATCGCTTCAATCCTTAATTGAAGAAATGAGAGGCGGTACAATTCCCCCAGTTCCTGCAGCTGCAGATTACAGTACCGCACAAGCTACACTAGCAGGTACAAAGTTAGTAAGGGATAAATTAACTTCGGACACATCCGGATTTGCAGATTTAATCAACAAAATAGAAAAGCCATCGATGGATTTCTCTTCACTCAAGCCAGATTATGCGGCGCTTATAAGTGAGGCAGAAAGAAGAGCAGGTAAGATAAAAGAAGATGCTAGAAAAGATGCTGGCGCTCAGGCTTTGATGCAGTTGGGTGCAGGCATTGCTGAAGGTAGCGTGTCTGAGGGGCTTAGGGGTGCGAGCAGGGTAACTGGCGACATAATGAAACAAGCCAGATCAGAAGCTTCTGCCGAGAGTACATTAGCTCGTCGCATGGAGATGGCGGGCAAAGAAGCTCAGATGAATTTAGGTCTTAAAGGTCAGCAAGCAGCTCTTGACAGCTACGATAGGCAGGTTGGCTTGTTATCTAGAGACTATGGGGATCAAAGAGCTAGGGAACTAACTGCTGCAGGTATGGATTCGGATGCTGCTATAGCGAAAGCTGGCCTAGAAATGAAAGCTGCTGACGCTCTGTATTCTCAAGGTCAGGATCAGAGAACCGGCGCTATAGATTTGCTTGTTAAGCAGGCTGCCATCTTGAGGTATCAGGATTTAGAAAAACAAAGTGGTCGATCTTTAAATAAAGCAATACTTCAAGTTGTTAAAGAACCGTTGGAAACAGCCTTTGATAACTGGTCAGCAGCAAACCCAAAAGCAACTCCTGAAGATGCGGCAAAATATCTTGAAGGATTGGTTGGTCGGTTTATAACTCTTGATTCTGCGTCAGAACAAGGCTCTTTATTGGGGGCGCAAGCTAACAACAATCCTCTTAACCTTAATCTGACAAACTAAACTATGAGTGCGCTATCCAACTTTAGGCAGCAGTACCCTGAATATAACGATACCTCAGATAA
>Ga0129327_10002203_pt1 | contig 11379 bp, 5 predicted proteins | sample CPBDNA_6_FD_111799 | JGI IMG/M metagenome (GOLD analysis project Ga0129327, IMG submission 111799) | Freshwater to marine salinity gradient microbial communities from Chesapeake Bay, USA - CPBay_Spr_31_0.8_DNA | ecosystem: Environmental > Aquatic > Marine > Coastal | place: USA: Chesapeake Bay...
AAAATATTATCAAAATAATATTTTGATTTATGTTTAAAATGCAGAATTTTATTTATTTTAAATAAACTCTTTTCAGGTTATTATTTTAGGGTTAAAAATAATATTTTAATTATATTTATTTAAGAAAAATAAATACGAACAAAATACTGTTTTAAAGATAAAAATACTTTTAATACAGAATATTATTTCGTGTAATTTATGTATTAATCAAAAATTTGAGCGAACCTAGCGTTATTCCTTAATAAATTATCAATATGAAAAAAATAACACCCAATGTCAATCGCAGAAAATTCTTAAAGAAATCTGCGCAAGTTTCTGTCGCTACTAGTGGTCTAGCGTTACTAGGAGGACTTAATTGTCAAGCACAAATATCTCTTCCTCCACCAGCTAACGATAGCCTCAATTTTGTTGGTCCTAAAGCAGGGTATACCCCACAAGTCGGTACTTTAGTCTCCATGATGAATTGGATGCGAGAAACCATTCTCTGGCCAGTTAGAGATATGAGCATCAAAGATTTAGATTACTTACACGATGATGATTCTAACTCTATCGGTGGAATGCTCTGGCATTTAGCGGCTACCGAACGGTTTTATCAATTAAACACTTTTGAGAATAGAGCTTGGGGAGATTGGCCTGCCAAAGACGATAAAGAATTTAGTGTAGCTATGGGATTAGGGGATACAGGAAGAGCGGAAATCAAAGGCAATCCGATTGATTTTTATCTAGAAAAACTCAATCGAGTGCGGGAATATTCTTTAGCAGAATTAAAGAAAAGAGACGATGAATGGCTGTTGAAAATTGATAAAGATTGGATGTGGTCGCATCCGACCAACAATTATTGTAAGTGGTTTCATGTGGTAGAACACGAGTCTAATCATAATGGGCAGATTAAGTATATTAAGAGTCGGATTGTATGATTCGGATTTCGGATTGTGAACTTGTTTAATAATAAAAAAAATACAAGTTTTCATCCGTGGAGGTTATCCGTGGAATATTAAACGTGCCTTAGTTTCCCACGGATAACCTCCACGGATGATTTTCATACGATAAATGTAATTTGTATTTATCTACTTCTAACTTCGTTGCTCAATCCACTCCCTAGCATTCACAAAAGCCTGTATCCAAGGACTGACTGCATCCCCACTCCTACCCTTCGGATAATGCGCCCAATTCCAAGGAAAAGTAGAACGTTCGATATGCGGCATAGTCGCTAAATGCCGACCATCTGCACTACAAATCATAGCCGTATTATAATCACTACCATTTGGATTGGCAGGATAACCTTCGTAGCCATATTTTGCAACAATTTCATATTCTTTTTCAGCATGTGGCAGCAAAAATTTACCTTCTCCATGCGAAATCCAAACGCCTAAAGTACTTCCTGCCAAGCTACTTAGCATGACTGAATTATTAGGTTGAATATGTACGGAAGTAAAATTACTTTCATGTTTATTAGAATCATTATAGCCCATTAAGCCTTGTTGGTCATGTTCTGGATTAATGAGGTCTAATTCCATAAATAATTGGCAACCATTGCAAATTCCTACAGACAATACATCCGGTCTTTGAAAGAAATTTTCTAAAGCTTGCTTGGCTTTTGCATTATATTTAAAAGCACCTGCCCAGCCTTTCGCTGATCCTAATACATCTGAATTGGAGAAACCACCAACTGCACCAATAAACTGTACATCTTCTAAGGTTTCTCTTCCTGTTATTAAGTCGGTCATGTGAACATCTTTCACATCAAAACCTGCCAAATACATCGCATTTGCCATTTCTCTTTCAGAATTACTTCCTTTTTCTCGAATAATGGCTGCTTTTGGTCTTGGCTTGCTTGGGTCAATGACTGGCTTTTTACCTGTAAAGTCACTTGGTAAAATATAATTTAGTGATTGGTCTTTATAATTATCGTAACGGTCTTTCGCTAATTTTTCACCTGACTGCTTGCAGTCTAATAAATAGGACGTTTCAAACCAAACATCTCTTAATGTTGGAATATTAAACTGATGATTCTCTTCGCCATTTATAATACTTAAATTAACATCCGTTTGTACTTTTCCAATCTTAAAAAATTCGACACCCTTTTCAGTTAAAGTCTTTTCTATTTTATCATTCTTTGCTTGAAAGATAATCCCGCTATTTTCCGCAAATAATAGTTTTAAAGTATCCCTTTCTCCAATAGCTGTCAAGTCGATATGCGCACTCAAATATTGGTCGGAGAAACACATTTCTAAAAGAGCGGTCAACATTCCACCAGCAGAAATATCATGCCCAGCAATGATTTGGTCTCTTTTAATTAAATCCTGAATGACATCAAAAGTCTTAGCAAAAAAGGCATCATCTTTAATCGTTGGTGCTATTTTTCCAATTTTATTTTGGCTTTGCGCAAAAGAAGAACCACCTAATTGATATTGGTCTTGGGATAAATTAATATAATAAATCGCCCCACCCTTTCTTTGTAAAACAGGTTCAACCACTTTTGTTACATCATTACAATTCCCGCCTGCCGAAACGATAACCGTACCTGGTGCAAGGACTTGTTCATTGGGGTACTTCTGTTTCATAGATAAAGAATCTTTACCAGTTGGTACATTGATTCCTAATGCAATTGAAAAATCAGAAATCGCTTCACAAGCTTCGTATAATCGCGCATCTTCCCCTTCGTTTCTACAAGGCCACATCCAATTGGCAGATAAAGAAATAGATTTTAAGCCATCTTTTAAAGGCGCCCATATAATGTTGGTCAATGCTTCTGCTATGGAATTTTTAGCACCCGCTACAGGGTCAATCAAACCACTTATCGGAGAATGGCCAATCGAAGTCGCTATCCCCTCTTTGCCATTAAAATCCAATGCCATGACCCCACAATTATTTAAGGGCAATTGCAATGATCCAACACATTGTTGTTTTGCGACTAATCCACCAACACAACGGTCTACTTTATTCGTTAACCAATCTTTACAAGCAACCGCTTCCAATTTTAAGACAGCTGCTGCTAGGGTTTGTAAAGTCTTCGTTGAACCATCTTCCGTTATTGCTGCAAATTGACGATTGACCGTCTTATCTTCCATTATCGTTATCGGCGAACTACCAAACATATCTTCTAAAGCTAAATCCATTGGGCTTTCACCCGTTGTGGCAGATTTAAAAGCGAAACGGTCATCTCCTGTTACTACGCCTACTTCATACATTGGTGCTCGTTCTCTTTCGGCAATTCTTCTCACTGTTTCTACATCCTTTTCTGCTACGACTAAACCGATTCTTTCTTGGGATTCATTCCCTATAATTTCTTTAGCAGACAAGGTTGGGTCACCAATTGGTAAAGCATCTAAGTTAATCAAACCACCCGTTTCTTCTACTAGTTCGGATAAGCAATTTAAATGTCCACCTGCCCCGTGATCGTGAATAGACACAATTGGGTTCACTTCAGATTCCACTAAACCACGAATGGCATTACTCACTCTTTTTTGCATTTCGGGATTCGACCGTTGTACTGCATTTAATTCAATGCCCGTACTAAATTCGCCTGTATCCGCAGAAGAAACCGCTGCACCGCCCATCCCAATTCTATAATTATCGCCGCCTAAAAGAATGATTTTATCGCCTTTTTTAGGGTCTTTTTTCAATGCTTGATCTGCTTTTCCAAAACCAATTCCTCCTGCCATCATAATCACTTTATCAAAACCTAGTTTTCGAGCATGTTCTTCATGTTCAAAAGTTAGCAATGAACCAGCAATTAAGGGTTGCCCAAATTTATTACCAAAATCAGATGCGCCATTAGATGCTTTAATTAAAATATCCATCGGCGTTTGGTATAACCAAGGTCTTTCTGCCATGCCATTTTCCCAAGGTCGATTGTCTTTTAAACGAGAATAGGCCGTCATATAAACCGCTGTTCCTGCCAAAGGTAATGAACCAACACCTCCTGCCAATCTATCTCTGATTTCTCCGCCAGAACCTGTTGCTGCTCCATTAAAAGGTTCTACTGTAGTTGGAAAATTATGCGTTTCTGCTTTTAGTGAAATAACCGATTCAATTTCTTTCTTTTGATAAAAATCTGGTTTATCACTACTCTTTGGCGCAAACTGAGTAATTTTTGGCCCTTTGATAAACGCCACATTATCTTTATAAGCAGAGACTATATCGTTTGGATTTTCTTTGGACGTCTTTTTGATTAGTTTAAAAAGGGAGCTTGGTTTTTCAACCCCATCAATCACAAAAGTGCCATTAAAAATCTTGTGACGGCAATGTTCACTATTGACTTGTGAGAAGCCAAATACTTCTGAATCGGTTAATTTACGACCAATTTTTACCGCTACGCCTTCTAAGTATTCAATCTCTTGGCTACTAAGTGCCAACCCTTCTTGGGCATTATAAGCAGCAATATCTGTTATCTCTAAGATTGCTTCTGGCTCAATTTCAATCGTAAAAATTGCTTGGTCTAAAGCAGCATATTTCTGCAATAACATGGGGTCGTAGTCGGTATCATCCGCTTCTACGCTCCGAAATTTTTCAATCCGTAGAATCCCCGTAATTGCCATATTTTGGGTGATTTCCACTGCATTCGTACTCCACGGCGTAATCATCGCTGCTCTTGGGCCTACAAAATGGCTATTAATAGCTTCCTGCTCAATTTGTGATTGATTGCCAAAAAGCCAAGTTAGTTTTTGTAAATCTTCGCTGGATAATTGTTTGCTGGTTTGAACAGCAAAAATAGACGTATCGGTAGCTCCAAAAAATAGAATCATTAGATTGAATGCTGGTTGGTAAATTTCGCCATCGCTATTTTCAAATAATCAAAAATAGTCCGACGATTTTTAGTAAGGCGCAAATTTCCTTTATTCTTAAGAATTCTGGTAACTTTTAGGCAGAAAGTTTGAAATTAGAAGCGAGCGGCCGAATGAATGATTCCTTTAAATTAGGCGGCTGTGGAAAACAGCCGCCTAATAAGCACCTACAAGGCGGCTATTTTCCACTCCGATAGCTATTAATCGTTTCCCGCTTAGTAATCTTGCAAGTTAAGTTAATCGTGTCGAATAATTCGTAATCGTCATACCTCCTGACTGGAACGAGCAGATTTATTGGGAGTATAAATTTCCATTACTTAATAACCACGAAGTGGTTGAACTTGAATAGCCCCGAATAACAATTCGGGGAAAATGACGATAATTTCTCTGCCCCAACTCTGAAGGAGTTGAACGTGAAAATATATCAGATACAAGTTCAACTCTTTCAGAGTTGGGAGGTTGGAGCATATTTCCAGTCACCCCGCATTTTCATACGGGGTTATTTAAGTTCAATCCCTTCAGGATTTGAAGATTGAAGAATAAATTATTATCCCTTAGAGCAGCCTTTCCATTTTTCTTTTGTTTCTTTAGATAGTGTGTATACCCATTTGAAAATCAACATGCTCATTTCTTATCCAACGATGGTTTCAGAATGGGGAGAAAGTGAGGAGAACTGGAGTGGCAATAACACCTATACTTATGTGAAATTAGCCGACCATACCAATTATGAACAATTTACGAATAGTTTAGCCAATTTTAGCCAACGCTTAGTAGCTGAGAAAAAGATTGAAAATGAGGAAGTCATTGAACAAATAATTACTGACATTCACCTGCATTCTCAAAAAACCTTTGAGCCTGAAAATAATAGTGAAGCTATGGCAAATCCTGTTGATTCTTTGAAGGAATCGTGAGTTAGTAAAATAGCGTGGGTCACCATTGTTTTGATTATATTAAGTGCTCTATTTATTTTTCCGTTGGTGTCGGATTATGATAAAAAAAACTGATTAAGTAAACGCTACAAACAAAAATTGGGCGATAATCCAAAATCATCGCCCAATTAAAAGCCAAATCAAAGCAGCCAAAAACGACTACAATAACTTATTCCTTTTCCAATCGCTCTCGATATAAAACTCCCATAACACCCAAATTAAGCATTAATAAACCAAAGATTAATAAACCCCATTCACTCATTGTAGGAATAGGCACTTGAGAAGGACAAGGCTGTCCATTTATGATAACCTCATCTATTTTCCCATTACAATCATTATCTTTATCATCGCAAATCTCAGGCGCTCCTGGAAAAACGGTATTATCATTATCATCACAATCCGCTAATAAAGCGCTTGCAGGAAAAGTCGCACATCCTACGAAATAACCATCTCCGTCTTTATCTCTGGAAAAAATAGTAGCGCTTGCCGTCTTCACACAATTAACTGCATCTCTTACGGTAAGCGTATAAGTCCCAGGCAACAAGTTAGGATTGGAGGAAGAAGAATTAGTTGGATCATTACTCCATTCAAGCGTAAGCGGCGGAACACCACCGCCAATCGTTGCTTGTAAAGTTCCTCGTTCATCAACACAAGGTAAAGTAACATCTGGAATAGTGACTGTTATGCCACAGGCAGGTTCTGTTATTTCAAAATTGCAGCCAGTCGTACAGTTATTTGCGTCTTTTATAGTAAGCGTGTATATACCAGTCGTTAATCCATTAAGTGTGGTTAGGCCATTACTAACTGGACTATCTGTGAACGCTGCTGTACCATTACGCAATAAAGTGCCTGTGTAAGGAGGCATTCCTAGACTAACCTCATAAGTAGCCGCTCCTGTTGCCCCTCCAATTACCGTATTATTTTGAGAGGTATTACAAGTTAATTGAAGCGGTGGATTTCCTGAAATTATTCTACTTCTAATATTCTGACAGCCAACCGCATCGGTAGCAGTAACCGCATAAATACCAGGTAGTAAATTGCTAGTCGTATCCGAGGTAGACCCTGTATTCCATCGATAGCTAAATGGAAGAACGCCCCTATTGTTGGGTACTGCGGTTAAGACATTATCTTTAATGTCACAAGCTGGATTTATAGCTGCTACAGTTACCGCAAACAGACAATTTGTAACGCCAATTTGAAAAGTATTCGTACCTGTACAGCCTGCATTATCCGTCGCCAGTATGGAATAATTACCAGGGAGAAGATTAACAGTAGTGGGCGTATTTATATTATTTAAAGGGATAACTGCTTTCGTGTGCGTATTGGTAATCACTATATCATAAGGACTAGCCCCTCCATTAACGGTAAAATTAACATTCCCGTCATCTGTTTCAAAATTAGTCGCTGGCGTTGTTGCGGTAATAGAAACAATCACACTCGAATTACTGGTTGCGGCGATAGTTCCCATATCACTGGTGACACAGCCTGCATTATCGGTTACCATGACGGTATAATTACCTGGTGCAACATCGCTTAATATTGGTGTCGTAGCGCCCGTACTCCAAAGATAAGTTAAAGGGGCTACTCCATTGGTAGTGACGGCACTTAAGCTACCTAAATCGCTGGCACAATTTACAGTTGCATCTGCTACCGAAACACCTAAAATACAATTGCTTATTCCAATGGTAAAAGCACAAGATTGCGTTTCATTTTTTCCCATCACCTCAATGCGATAAGTGCCTCCTTTTAAATCGTTTAATATAATCGTGGGATTGATTATTAGAAGTGTTCCATTACTAACCACTTGGTTATTCGCATCAAATACTTGGAAAGTAAAGGGCATCACGCCACCATTTATGGTAAATGAACCGATTCCATCTGTGCTATTTTCATCAGTAACAGCCTGAACTTGGCTACAATTTACTGATAAGGCAAAGGCTGATTCCTCCGCAAAACTTAACTGATTGATAGACAATAATAGTAAACCTATAACAAAAATGGATTTGACTCCTTTTCGAAGCAAATAATGACCTTCTAAAAACATGTCCTGGGGGGATTTATTAATAAATAAATTTAGCAAACGTGGATAGATATAATATAATCATCTCTATCCTTTTTGCTATCCGTAACATGTGGTGTAAGGCAAATTACTTGCCACATTTATAAATATTATTATTATTTATGCTTTTTATTACAATTCATTAAATTAAATAAATCAAACTAATATATTTTAAATTATTTTAAAATATATTTCAACCTTAATAGATACCCTATCTTACTATAGATAATCAGCTAAAATTTAATCTTGTAACGTCTACTATCCGTGTCCTTTTATTAATCCGTGATAGTGATTTTATACCACAGATTATTTAAGTAACACCGATATTTCTCCTCTTTTACTGACGCTCTATATAGCATTTCAGCTAATAAAATGATAAAAGTCTAGATCTATCAAAATCTAGTTGACGCTTCAGAAGGAATTTTTTTGATTCTTTGAAAATTTTTACAAAATGTAGCTTAGTAGTCTTTCAATAACGGATTATACAAACAACGGATTTTTAAAGTTATATTAGGCCTATAGGTAAAACAAAAACAGGGTTGCACAAAACCTGCACAACCCTGTAATTTAATCCTCTTTTATAGAAATGTTGGTCGATAAAAGGAAAATTATCAAAATGATTACCGCACCAAAATCAATTTCTTCTTCACAATCTCCGTATCCTTTTGCAAAATCACATAATACAAGCCATAAGCCTGTTCATTCGGTCGGTACTGGATTTGGTAATTGCCTTTAGCATAGTTTTCTTCTTTTATCAACTGATGCACTAAAGCGCCCCTAGCATCGAAAATGGCTAAATTGATAGGCGAATCTTCAACTAAATTGAAACTCAAAGTCGTTAGCCCAGCACTTGGATTAGGGGAAATTGTCAATTTATTTTTGCCTACACTTAATGGTGTTTCCCTTTCAGTTGCTGTTCTTTCTTTAGCTGCATCTGGCAATAATGGAGCAGTCATACAAGGGTCAATCACCGCTAAAAAGTCCGAAGTTGCTTTGGCTTCAAATCCTGGTAGTAACCGAATCACTTCGCCTGCTCTAAATTCCACTTCAGTATTCGCTTCCACTTGCCCATCCGATAAAATACCATAAGCCATTTGATAAGTATCTGGCGCTATTGTACCTGATAAGCTGATACTCCTATCATTTGGGTCTGTATTATTACAGTCACAAGCATCTCCTGTGCCATCTCCATCCGCATCTGCTTGATTTGCATTCACTATAGCAGGACAATTATCACAATCATCTCCGATATTGTCGCCATCTGAATCTGCTCCACCGCCACAAACTATAGTGCCATCTGTATGGATATAATTGAGACTAATATTACTGGCATTACAGCCTGTATTAGAAATCGTGCTTAACATTACGTTATAGATACCTTGGGTGGTATAGTATCGACTTGGTGACATTTCTTGGGAAGTAGAACCGTCTCCAAAATTCCAATTATAGGTCGCTGTTGGGTCTTTTACGACTGGCATAAAAGTGACCAACTGCAAATTAGGTTCAGGTGTTCTGTCATCGACAGTAAAGTTGGCGCTTATTGCTTGATTGACCGTAATGGCTTCACTTTTAGCATCTGAAAAACAAACATTATTGACCACTGAAATGGCTTGAATGGTCTTTGTTTGCTGTAAATTATTTAAACTCAGCTTATTATTATTCGCTAAAATTAAATTATTCGCTTGGTCATACCAATTATAGGCAGCATCGGGAAAAGCGGTATTACTAGCCGTCAAAGTGATTGCATCCCCTTGACAAATAGGCACAATTCCACTAATGATTGGTACTGTAAGATTTGCATTTTGATTTTCTACCACAATTGTCTGTACCACTGGAATGTTCCGGGTATCTGTAATCGTCACCACATAAGTGCCTGAGACTAAATTTTCGATTTTATTCGTGGTTGCATTATCACTATGACTCCAATTATAGGTTGGTGAAAAGGCACCCGTAGGCGTCACTTCTATGAATCCAGTGTTATCAGCGGCACACATCACATCTTGTTTTTGGACGTTAACCGAAAAAAGTGCTATTGCTAAAGGATATGGATTTGTATAATCCCCAAATCCAAAACTTGCTTCTGCATTATTGCCTGCATCAAAAGTCAAAGTTGCTTCTATTGGATATACTTTATTTTGCACCGCATTATAATAATACAAACTATACCTCTCTCCAATAGTGGTTGCCCCAATTGAGATTGAGACTACTCCTTCCTCCAAACCTGTCAGATTTTCCACATTTCCTACGCCTCGTAAATCATTCCCTACAAAGACGGCTATCCGGTCATTTGTATTGGCACTAATCACTCCATTAAAGGAAATAGTTGCGACCAATGGAACGGTATATTCCCAGCCTTCGGTTTCCAATTGCCAAGTTGTAGGATTATTGGGGTCTGCTATTGGATTCCCTCTTCCTTGTGCAATGGTCTCCTCATTAGGAGCTCGGAATGGCGTTGTATTATCATAAGTTAAGTCCGTTCCATCTGGATTAGTTACTTTTATTTTGATAAAATCGTAAGGAGTTAATTCCTTACTCGGTGGTGACCAAGTCCCATTAATATAATCCAAAAATAAATCTGCTCCATTCGGCGTAATCCGATTCACCGTTTTTAAAGCACTATTATTGGCTAGAGGCGGATTAAATATCAGGGCAGCTTGTGCAGGTTTACTTTCTTGTAGAGGAAAGCCTATCCAGTTCCAACCAAACGCCAAAGGATTGCTCGTAGACAAACTAGCATCCGAACCTGTAAGGGCTAAAGTATCTGGACCATTCTGCAAGTAAATTTGATAGCCTTCCAAAGGATCTAAAGTCGTTAAACTAGCGGTATTATTGGATGTAACCCAGCCTTTATTTTCATCATAGATAGCAAATTTGCCTAAGGTTTTAATTTTATCTCCTGTCGTCAACTTAGATAAACTCCCTAAAATTGTTAACAAACTATTGTCTCCCTTTTGTACATTAAGCGAAAAGCCAGTCCATCCTTGTTTGAGTGGAATATACCGAATTCGATTTTCTTCCTTGTCCACTAGCAATATTTCGGGAACAGCAGTAGATCCAAGGATAGTATCCACCTCAAAGGTAATTGGATCCCCAAAATTGGTTGCCAAATATTCTACCCCCGGTTGTGCATCCCATATCCTAAATTCTACTGGTTTACCATTATCTGAAGTTGCTCCGTAAATGGTTAAATAGGCCGCATAAAAGCCAAGTTGTCCTGTGAATTCTACCGAGGCTGTCCCACGTAAAGTGCCATCTATCCATACGCTAATAATATCCATCGTATCCAAGGACTGTACCGTATCCACATCCGTTGTGAACCGCCAATTGGCAATAATATTCATCGATTTATCATAAGCCGATGTATTGACCGACCAATCAGGGGCACGGTTTAGTATCTTTGCTTTGATGACAATTGTTGGTTTATTGCCGTTATTTAAGTCATGGACTTCTATTGTTTCTATCACTTCACCTGGTCCAACACCCTAGCCTGTTCAACGCCCTCAAAAATGAGGTCATTTTTTAAAGAATTTCCTTCTCTTAACTAATTGACTATCAGAAGAATGCTCTTTAATCCATTGATTTAATTCAGTCATAGAAATAGCTT
>Ga0129327_10002218_pt1 | contig 11339 bp, 5 predicted proteins | sample CPBDNA_6_FD_111799 | JGI IMG/M metagenome (GOLD analysis project Ga0129327, IMG submission 111799) | Freshwater to marine salinity gradient microbial communities from Chesapeake Bay, USA - CPBay_Spr_31_0.8_DNA | ecosystem: Environmental > Aquatic > Marine > Coastal | place: USA: Chesapeake Bay...
AATCGGGCCAAGCTTGTCTAAAACCTCGTCCAAGTCGTCAAAGTTCATCTTAATTTCGCGCGCATAGTATGTCTCCCCTGGATTTGGCTCTCTTCTCTTTTCACAAAAATGCGCAACGCGCTGTTGCGTGCGTGTTTTCGTGTGTGATCAAAAGTTAAGAAAAGTCAAGCGTTTTTACAAAGGCGTTTTCAGCCGTTTGCAAACACCCTAAACACTTTGCATTTGCCTACTTTTGAAGCATACGTGCGCCAAAAGTACCTGCTGCGTTGTTGACTCGCAAAACGCAGTAAAGCAGAGCGCTGCCTACTGTTACGAGCACGGGGGGGGTCGCTTTTTTGTCTCGCAGTAATAATGGACAAAGAGACGTTCAGGATGACACCGAAACGCGAGCGACGCGCGAGGCGCTTGGTGATGATGATGATGATGTCGCTTCTGATTTTGGGTTTGGTTTTGATGGTGTTTAGAACGACTGCGGCGACTACAGGCGGTGGTGAAAATGGTGGTAAAGGTCGTTACGATCATCCGTCGTCGTTGGCGTTCTCGTCGCGCGTTTCTACTACTTTCGGAGGTGGTGGCGGTGGTGGTGGTCGTGATGCGATGATGAGTGAGAACGTCAAGGATGGATGTCACTGCGCGACGACGACGAGAGAACGACAACAATGTCCGGATTGCTCGGAAGAGTGCGAGTCGATGAAATCGAGCAAGACAGCGATCGACGAATCTATCGCCGGTTGCGATGAGAAAGCGTTGAAGAAAGCGAGTTCGTCGAAAATTGACGTGGAAATAGCCGCGTTGCGAGCGCAGTTGCGAGAGGCGAACGAGAAGGTGAAAGAGTTGCAAGATATCATGAAGGCGAAGTGTCACGTGACGGATTACACGCAGTGCTCGTCGGCGTGTTATTCTAGAGTTATGCGGATTAAAGAGCAAAACGCGCAGTGTCAGAAGAGATTGCAGAGTCGAGGGTGCACTGATTGTACGGTGGTGGCGGCGAGGTCGATCTCGAAGGATAGGATTGCCACGAGGAGAGCGGCGTATCATTTGATTGCGACGGCGTTGAAAGCGGAATCGAAATGCGGAGGGGGTGCAGGAACGACAATTGATGCGGATAGGGAAAGAATGAAATTAGACGTGACAGATAGAGAACGCGCGAGTGAGATTCAGGAGAAGATGACGAAGAATCAAAGAGAAGAGATTACCGGCGAGGCAGATATGGATGATTTTCTCATATCAACGATTGATAGATCGACGCTTTTAGACGGTGCGTTGGCGCACGCTCTCGAAGATTTGAGCATCGGTAACGAGGAGGATAAAGTCACTGCGGAGGCGTACGAGAAGGCGTTGAAAGAAATTCGCGCGGCGGCGTCTGCCGGGGCGTCAGCTGAAAGCAAATGGCTCGAACAACTGCGAAATCGAGCGGAGGACATCAATCGCGAGGCAAATTTGAAAGACTTGATGATGAAAAAAGCGGACGTCTTTCGACGCGATATGGCATCGGAGCTGTCGTTTCCGTCCATATATGGCATTCCACAAAGTTTAGGTCGAGCGTTATATAAAGTTGCAAACACAGGGGCGAAGCACGCGAGAGAAATGCTGAAACTTGCGCCGAGGTACAATCGCGATTTCAAAACGTGCGCGGTGGTTGGTAACTCGCAAAGGCTTTTACTCGACTTGAACGGGAAAGAAATCGACGGGCACTCTGCGGTTATTCGGATGAACAACGCTCCAACGGTTGGTTTTGATCGTTTTGTCGGGAATAAAACTACCTTGCGTACGCTCAACTCGATTTGGACGCAACGATATTCAAACACGCAAATCGATAGTAATAAAGTTGCCAACGTCATGCCGCTCGAGCTCGGGGTAACGTTAGTTGGTACTCGAGTTGTGCCGGGCGATCACTTCGCGTTGCAACAGCGTTTGCGAAAATCTGGACGCGGCGACGTGAGTTTTGTGAAAATGACCGACCCGTCCATCGCGCAGGCGGGTAAATTGCTCCAAAATTATAAAACCGCGTTAGAGAGCGTGCGCAAACTAGAGTACGCCGGAAAAGGAAGTCCGAGTTCAGGATTTTTGGCTATTTTTGCAGCTTTGCAAATTTGCGACCAAGTAACCGTCTATGGCGTCGGAACGGAATCGGATTTACGTTCAGGGTCATCGCAATGGCACTACTGGGAGAAGGCGGATTATTACCAAACCTCTAGAGAATTCGGCGAGGCGCCGCACCACAGTTGGGAACTTGAACGCGACGTCATGCTCGTTTTGGAAGCGACGAAGAAACTGCGCATCGTGACGCCAAAATCGAGAGACGATCAGGCAGCGACAAAAGCCGAGCGAATTGCTACGGCCGCGATTTTGGCCTCGGACGCGGCTGTTCGACGACATCGCACGAAAGCAAACCAGCAGTGTGCGCGAGTCGGCTTATCCGTGTGTGGATGCGACGCCGAGAGCGACGCGTTGCACGGCGGTAGCGGTATCTTGGAAGTTGCTGGAAAAGTATCTCATGGGAACCGCCCCGCTGCGAAAGCATCGGTCACTTTGCAGAAGTTTGATAAGACGGTTGCGAAGAAGGACGACGTTTCAGTCGTACAACGCGCGGCAATTGCGTTGGCACATTCGTACCATCTCGAGTTGCCGGGCGTTGCCGCCGGCAGCACTAGCAAGAAGAAGAAAGGAACAAGCGCGTCTTCAAGCGAGGAGGCGGATGGTGACGATGCATCGAATGAGGAAGAAAGCTCTGATGGAGAATCAAATGATTCCGTTTTGGATGCTGCGAATAGCGACGACGTCGTGTCCGAAGACCACCACGCGGAGAGCAATAACGGTGCGAGCCATGGTGGTCACGGGTTTATGTCGAACTTTTTCCACGGCAATCACGGTGGGAATTAATGTTTATTCATGCTTTAGCAATTTTAATAGTAGTGTGTTGTAAGTGTTGTCGATTGTTACTGCGATATGATGTAGATACCTTTAGGAACGGGATCTGTACGTACGTTTGTTAAAATAAATTTACACGATATTTAATGAGAACTTCTCGCGCCCGAGTTTGAATCTCTGTTTTCCTTCTCTATCTCGCCGTGCGAGTCGATCGCGCTCGACACGCGATTTCGTCTCTCTCGAGCTTTCAATTCAATCGCTTCCAATCGATTAACTGCCAAAGCTTCTTGCTCTCGAGCGTCCAGAGCAACGATTTCGAGCAGCTTCACGCGTTCAATTAATTCTTCGTTTTCGCGGACGAGCGCTTCCATTCTACTTTCTCTACTCTCGCCCGATGTTGAAGAAGACGAAGACGCTTCTTCTTTTCCGACATTTTGCTGCTCTTCCACGAGACGAGCGTTGGACGCGCTCAGTTCGAGCAAGGCAGAATCTCGTTCCGTCTCTGCGACTTCGCGCGCACGGCGTTCGGCCTCGCACGCGGTTTGCGCCAGTTTCACTTTTCTTTGCATACCTTCCAGGTCGTCGCGCATCTGCGCGTATTGCGCATAACGCTCGCTCTCTATATCTTTCGTATCCGTCACAAAATTTCGTTTATGCGCTTTCGCGTTTTCGTTTCTCGCGAGCGCGTACAGCGCGTTTCTCTCCGCTTTTGCTGCTCTGCGCGCGGCTCGAAACTGCGTCTCGAACGATACCTGACGCGCGGTCAAATCTTGCACGTTCTTCGAGAGTTCCTCTTCGTTCTTTGTTCTCGTGATGAGCGCCCTTTCGATTTGAAATTTCTCGAGGTTGGATTGCTCCAATTTCTCCTCGGACAGTTGGACCGCTTTCGCCCATTGTTCGACGGAATTTTTCATATTTACGACTTCTTCGCGCAATTCTTCTTCGTTTTTCGTTCTCGTGATGAGTGCTCTTTGAATCTGAAACTTCTCTAAGTTGGATTGTTCCAGCTTCGCTTCGGTATATTCCACCTCTTTCGCCGCTTTCGCGATTGAATTTTTCATGCTCTTGACTTTCTCTTGAAGCTCGTTTTCGTGCGCGGCGGAGGAATACAACGCCCTCTCAATCTGATGCTTCTCTAAGTTTGCGTGCTCTAACTTTAATTCCAACTCGTGCTCGACTTGTTTTAATTTGGCATTCTCCGAGAAGAAATCCCATTCGGCTTGCTTCAACGTCTCGCTCGAGCCTTGTTCAACGCGTGCGACTTTTGCCTTCTCCTCAAAAAGCGCCGATTGCACCGTCTTCAACTCTTCGACAATCTCGCGCTCTTTCTCGTTCGCGTCTGATATTTCAGTTTTCAGCTTTTCAATCTCTATCGCGCGAGAAGACGATAAATCGGAAACAACGTTCAACTCGCGAGCGTATGAATCTTTCGCCTCGGCGAGTTCCCTCGCGATGGCTTCGATTTTCTCCTCCGCCTTCTTCGAATTCTCGACAATCTCTCGCTCTTTAATCTCTACCGACGCTTTCAACGCTTCCATCTCGTTTTCGTGATCTCGGACAAACTTATTCTTCAACACGGTCATATCGTGTAATCTCTCAAACTGCGCACGAGCGACTCTTTCGATGGTGTTGACGATTCTCGTATCCGCTTCCACGGAAACTTCCGTTTTCTTTTCTTCGTATTCCTTCTCCAACTGCTGACGCGCCAATTCCATTCTATGCTCGACAACGGAATGATCAATGCGTAAGTCCATCACCTTCTGTTTCAAACTTTCGATTTCAGCTGTCTTTTCGCTCCAAATGCGTTCTTTGCGGACCTCCTCTTCCGCCGCTTCGCGTTCGAGCGTTTGAATCGAATCCAACAAACCGGTAATAATCACGTTCAATTCCTGGATTTCAGTTTGGTGATGATGGTTCGCACTAATCAACGCTCGCTCTATTCTTGATTTCTCCTCGTTTGCCATGCGTAACTTCACCTCCATACCCTCTATCATCTTCTCCTTCTCCTTCAAATCATCCTCGTACGCGCTCAACTGCGTTTGCAACTGTGCGATCTCGTGATCTTTCATAGCGATATCTCTCACCAGCGTTTCGTACATTTTATCGAATTGTTGCGCCGTCTTCGCCTTTAAGACCTTCTCCGCTCGGTCGCGTCGTTCGATTTCAAACGTATGCGCCTTCGCCTGTTGCTTTTTTGCGTGTCTCAACAAAACGAAATCTTTCGTAAATGTTTGGTACATCGAATCAAACTGCTGCTCCGTTTTGCACTTCAACGCGTACTCGTTCTTCTTGAACTGTTCCATCTCTTCCTTTTGTATCTCCACGAGACACTTGAACTCTTCAATATCCTCTTGCATTTTCCTCACCAGCCCTTTCGTCTCAAACATCTCCCGACGCGTCATCTCCGCACGACTTTTAACCGCCGCGTTTTCTCCTCTCATATTGGCCAATTTTCCTTCGTACTCCGTTCGTTCTCTGTCGAAGTGCCTCTCCAACAACGCTCGGTCCACGGACATCTTCCCCTTCACTCGCTCCGTGGCCAACGCAACCTTCCCTTGCCAAAAATCGTTCAAAAAGTTCTCCAATCTATTCTGTTTCTTTTGCTCGCTCACAAACACCAACAAAGCCTGCGCGCTCACGCACGCCTGTATCGGTCCGAGCGACAACATCGCCGTCCGGGAACACCCTTCGAAGGCGTTTAAAACCAACCGCAACTTCTCGTTGCTGTTTTGCCATTCGTTCGGGAAAGAACCCAGGAACGATGGAGAGAGCGGGTCGATCACCGTGTATTCGTCGTCGTCCTCGTGGTCTGTGCTCGTCTTTTTCAACGAGAATGTCTCGTCCCGCTCCTTCGTCGTCGTCGTACGCTTTGACGGTGGTGGCGGTGGTGTTTTTGCACCAAAAACGCCTCCTCCTCCCGAAAGGGAATCAAAAAACGACTTTGAGAATTGCACTCTTTGCTGCTGCCGTGGTTTCGTCTTAACTAATAAAATCCGACGACCTTTTGGCATTCTCGGCGGCAGAACAACCCCCGCGCCGTTCTGGCGCTTCCCCGCGTTGTTGTTCCTGGAGGAAGACGACGTAGGACCGCAGCGAACGACCATCATCACGGACACCATCATCGATGGAAACATTTTTTTAACTGAATTTTCAAATAAATAAATACAAAACGTTCCCAAAGAGAGACGACAAACGTATTCGGTTGTTTTAGGTTATCGTCGTCGGACAGAGACCACCGCGAGTTTTAACGACGCGTAGGGGAGGAAGAGAGGCTTTCTCCGTCGTTTACGTCCGTATCGTCGTCGTCCCTTTTTTTTGTATCGCGTTTCGATGATTTCAAAAATTTTCGAACTGACAGCTGTTGCTCTCGGTTTCAAATTTTTTCTTTTTTTCTTTTTTCAAAAAAAGCGGTCAAACTTGCTTTAAAAAACACATGCAATACATGCGATGAGACGAACGTCGCAAACAACAACAACAACAACAACAACAACAACAACAACAACAACAGCGCCGCCGGCGGGAGGGCGCGCGAGCGAAACGTCGACGTCCTCTTTTTCTTTGTCTTCCAGAAGCGCGGTGGTGAAGAAGAGTGCCGCTGAAAAGAGAAGGAAAAAAGGAGGAGGAGGAGAAAGACCACGAGAAAGGAGAATCTCCTCCGGGAACTCCTCCACGCACTCCTCCTGCACGAGGAAGAGTTTGACCAAAAATACTAATAATACCGCGACGAATAAAAGTCTGTTAAAAGGAGTGGTGGAGAACGAGCGAGTGATACGCGACGAGAACGGGAAGGACGTGACGCCGAGGTCGCTGTTGGAACCGTGTCGATGGACGAGAAAGAAGAACGAAGTCTTTCGCGGTGATGGTGGTGGGAAAGAAGAAGAAGAAGAAGAAGAGGAAGAGGAGGAGGAGGAAAGCTTTTTCGACGCGAGCGAAGACGAGGAAAGCACGAGTAACTCGAGCGAAGACGAAGAAGAAAACAGTAGAGTGGAAGGGAATGATAATGATATCGATTCTATTTTCAACTTTGACTTTTCCAAGCTTTGGGAAAGGCAAAGTTCGAGAGAATCGAAGCGCATCGAGTTGGCGCCTATCGAATTCGCGACGCCGCCGACGGCGACAAGGAGGAGGAAAAAGACGAGAATAAAGAAGAAACGAGTTCCGTTTGATCCCGAAATACACGTGCACCGCTCGACTCAAACATATACTACCCCCTGTGTTGTTCGCGAAACGTTTACGGATTCACCGGAAACCAAGGAAAGTGAGACGTGTTGGCAAAAAGAGGAAACGCGGAAGGAAGGAGGGAAAGCACCGGGACGGGCGAGAAAACGCGTTGGTCGCGCGTTCTTGAAACAGGCGGAAATCATCGCTGATCGCCAGATTCGGGCAAGTCTGATGCTAGAGCAAACGTTGCGGTATAGAGGGGCGCTTCACGATGGGGATGAACTACCCTTCGATGCTTCGAAGCAACTGACCCGTTTGTGCGAGTACAAGTATCCATCGGCGTCATCCTCCGAATCTGGAAAAGAGAAGAGAGTCAACGCGATTCGATTCCACCCTCGTTTTGATGGCGTCGTTGCCATCTGTCACGGATCTGTTGATGCAGGAAATATTGTTTTGCGTGGTGATGACTACGACGAGAACGTAGATGAGAACAAACGCAACCTCGAATACTTCAATAAAAGGGATCTGGAGAAACGTGGCGCCGTACACGTTTGGACGCTTCGAGACGCCACGAAACCAGAGGTATCACTCACTCTCGAAAGTTCCGTGACTTCAATAGCATTTCAGAGCGTCCATTACAACGACGCAGAAGAGCATTTGAGGAATAAAAGCAGGCGCATGCTCTGTGGATGCCTCGATGGTAGTATACGGTGCCTCGATATCGCGTTTCGAGGCGACAAGAAGGGTAGCGCCTCCCACCAGCACCAAGGACTCCTTTACGAATCGCGACCGGAGCATTCACACAAAGAAAAAGTTTGGGCGGTTGAATTCTTAGATGATAACGTCGACAAGGAAAGTCACTGCGAGTTCTCCGCTGTAAGTTGCTCTACAGATGGTGCGATTCTCAAAATGGACGCGCGCGCATTAATTCCTAGCGAATCAATAGGCACTTTGCGCATCTTACGCGACGGTCAAGATCGAGGCGAAAAGCGTTTTCTGGAGTCGAGTGGCGAAACAATACTAGGAAAAAGTCTCGTCTGCGATGATCCTCGAGAGATTCAAGCGACGTGCTTAGATGTCATCGACCAATCTTGCCTTCTCGTTGGAACCATACGCGGAGATATTTTCGTTTGCGCAAAACGCTCGCTCGATGAAAATGACGGGCACAGCGAAATGTTTACGATCACTAAGAAGATAAAAGCGCACTCGATTTCGTCGTTGTACGCGGCGATATATCAAGTTAAGAAGCATCCGTTAGTCCCCGGCGTCTTTGCGACAGCTTCTGCTGATGGAACAGTCCGTGTTTTTCGGGTGTCGGATCTGGAACACGAAGCAAACTCCGTCAAGCGAGCTCGAGATACACACGCGAACAACGCAAACGATCTCTGGCAAGAAACATCTTCATCAATCTTCAAAGAAACTGATGCGTCGCAAATATTTTCATTCGCATTGGTACCTTTGCGAGTTCAAAACGGTTATGGTGCGAGCAGCAGCAGTAGTAGTAGTAGTAGGTCGACGGCGTCTTCCGTATCGCTCCCGCCAGTGAACGATATCGCGTGGGATACAAACGACGGGAGGAAACTCGCCGCGGTGTACGACGATGGAACGTTACGTATTTGGAAGTGCGAGCGAGCAGTGGCGCAAAAAGGCAGTAACATTAAAAGCGACAACGCTCGAAACGATGCATCTTTGACCGTAACTACCCCGTGGTTTGAAGAGAAGTTTGACGAAATAGGTATTCAGCAAAAAAAATCGAAGGAGCGAGGAGAAACGAATGAGAAGAAAAATGCCATACGTCTCACGGCGGTCAGTTACTCCAACACGAACGCGTCGCCAATATTAGCCGTTGGCGATAATTTGGGAAGCGTTCACTTATTCTCCGTCGCTGCCGCTCAAAACGAGGAGGAAAGACAAGAATTAAAAACCGAGATCGACCACGTATTCTCCCTTCCGGATTACCACAGTAGGTAGGTGAAGACAAGGAATGATAAAAATTATATTTTATATTTACAACACGCATATTTATAAAGATGACATCAACTACACGCACGAACACCTGCGCTCATTTTACTCTCTCTTAACGATGATCTCGTCCACGATCCCAAACGCTTTTGCCTCCTCCGCACTCATGAACGTATCCCTCTCCAACGCCTTTGCGATCACGTCCTTCTTCTGTTTCGTGTGCTCGGCGTAAATATTCGTCACCTTCTCTCTCAACTTTAAAATCTCCGACGCTTGAATGGCAATGTCCGACTGCGTCCCTTGCACACCTCCACTCGGCTGATGAATCATTATCCGACTGTTCGGTAGCGCTTTTCTGTGCGTTCCCGCGGACAAGAGTAAACTCCCCATCGACGAGCACTGCCCAACCGCTAACGTGTGTATCGGTGCTTGCACGTAATTCATCGTATCGTAAATCCCAAGTCCCGCCGTCACGCTTCCACCGGGCGAGTTGATGTAAAAATGTATCGGTTCCGTGACGGATTCAGACTCTAAGAACAATAACTGCGCGACGATTAATGCGGACATGTCGTCGTGGATCGGGCCGTTTAAAAAAACCACGCGTTCTTTAAGTAATCGACTGAAAATATCAAACGCGCGTTCGCCTCTCGGGGAGGATTCGATGACCATCGGGACGAGCGAGGCGTAGCTCGAGCGAGCGGCATTGACACTCGCCCGCTGCCGATGCGCAGCACAAGCCGATAACAGAGACCTTTTGGCGGCGCGTTGGAGGCTTCCGCGGAACATGTCTGTCGTGCGACCGTGCGTATGTGCGACCAAATAAAAAAAGTGACGTCTGTGTTGTAACGACTTCTCTCTCGTCTACTAATAAAAACGCGCGTATACGTGCTGGTGATGCTGGTGAGGTATTACTACTACCATACTACTACTACTACTATTACTACGTGCTACTTTGTCTCTTTGTCGTCATCGTTTCTCTTCTCCCTGCGCTTAGGGTCCTTCCTTCGAGAGAAAAGACTCCTATCTCTGAGAAGATCGACGTCGTACCTTCTCCGCTGGAGAATCTGGAGGCTTTCGAGTTTTTTCGCGTAATAGTCGCCGAAGAAGAGTTTCTCGCTTTCTTGGACGCGTTTGACGACTGCTTCGAAATTTTTGGGACGAACCGAGCGGGTTGGGTGCATGAGGTCGTCCGCGAGTTGACGCAAAGATGCGATGGTTTTTTCGTGGCCGTCTTCTGGGAGGTTTATGGAGACGAGTCCTTTATCTGCTTCGCGCCGCTCGTGGGTTCTTTTTTGTAAGTGTTCGTCTCGTCGTCGTTCTCGTTCTTCTCTGCTTTGCGCAGGCGTGAGTTCTCCTTCGGTTTTGCCTTCGTCGTTATCGAGGTGCGTCGATGGTCGGTAACTCTTCGGTTCCATAAATATTTTGTTGCCGGCGTATTGCGTTTGGCCGGCTTCAATGTTCTCGCGAATCATAACGGTATTTGAGCCGCCTCGCGTGCCGTCGTAGTTGACTAACATGTCGTCGAGTAAACACCCGAACGCTCTGGCTTCGTTCTCGCGAACCATTTGTGAAAATTGAGGATTCTCGTCGTCGTCGAAAAACATCGCGGCACCGAAATCTCCTAGTTTCGCCGAAGGGTAATCCTCGTCGCGGTCGATGAGAATGTTGTGCGCGTAGATGTCGCCATGGCAGACGCCATTTTTGTGCAGCTGATTGATACCTTTGGCGACGTTAACGGCGACGGCTAGAATTTCTCGCGCGGTGAATTTTCCCTCTCTTTCATCGAACACGTCTCGGGTAACTGTTTCGAAGCTGGGCGGCCCGCCCAAGTTTTTCCAATCCGTCGGGTCTAAGTATTCCATCACGAGACCGCGTTTGCCGTCTTTGGTGGTGAATTTCGCCAACGTTTCGATGACGCCGCCGCTACCAACGGTTTCCTCTTGCTCATCTTGTTCTCCCTCGACTATATCACTCGTTGTCGACGTCGCTAAACTCGCGGCGGCCATCTCGTCTTCCGGCCTCCCGTCGCTCGTTTTCCCCATGTTATTATACACTTTAATCGCGACGTTGAATCCGTCCATTTCTCCTCGATACACCGTCCCACTCGCGCCGCTGCCCAATTTTTTCCCTTCATCCACCCCTAAATCCTCAAAATTAACGACGCGTTTGACCGCTCGTGTACCTCTCTCCATCGCGTTCGCCGCCGCTTTTTCCGTGCACGGATTCGCCGCGAACGCCAACCACGCCAGCTTCGGCAACCGGTACAAAAACTCCGGAAATACTTCGATCCGATTATCGCTCGCTCTCAATAACTCCAAATTTACCAATTCGCTCATAAAAGTCGG
>Ga0129327_10002223_pt1 | contig 11321 bp, 6 predicted proteins | sample CPBDNA_6_FD_111799 | JGI IMG/M metagenome (GOLD analysis project Ga0129327, IMG submission 111799) | Freshwater to marine salinity gradient microbial communities from Chesapeake Bay, USA - CPBay_Spr_31_0.8_DNA | ecosystem: Environmental > Aquatic > Marine > Coastal | place: USA: Chesapeake Bay...
CTTAACTTACCTGTGGTAGAGGATAAGTTTGCCATTCGTGTAGTTGGTTATGACTATGACAACAGTGGTTACTACCAGAACGTCGCTGGTGATGATACGGCTAAGGCCGTGTGGAAAGAGGCTTTCGGAGGTATTGTTACGAACGCTGAAGCTGGTAGTGATCAGTACACTGGTGGCCGTATAACGGCTCTTTGGCAGGTTAGTGATGATTTTAGCCTAACATTCAGTCACCTCACTCAAGATATAGAGCAATCAGGTATTCCGGAGTCAATGTTAGCGCTCGGAGGTACTCGTAGAAATCCCTTCCAAAAGCAAGACGGAAGTGGTGAGTCGCTGGGCATCGATTTAGATGTAACTAATCTGAAAATGAACCTTGATATGGGCACGTACTCACTTTTTTCTTCTACTTCGATAGTGGAATCAACGACCTTACAAGATCGTGATGTTGGCGCCTATTTTGGGCCGATGTTGGAAGTTGATGATATCCCGATGTATCTGACTGATTCGGCAGTTGCTGAACAATTTACTCAGGAATTGCGGGTAAATACTGATCTAGATGGGCCTTTGCAGTTCTTGTTGGGTGCTTTTTATCAAGATCACAAGAGGACACGTCGTCAAGATATTCAATTTGAAGGAACCTCGGCGCTAGATCCTTTCGAAGGCGCCTTGCTGTTTGACAGCCTGGTTGTAGAGAACTTAAAGCAGCTCGCATTTTTTGGCGAGGCCTCATTTGATCTAACCGATCAGTTAACCGCTGTTGCTGGTGTTCGACATTATGACTATGACAAGGACTCGCCAGACATTAATGATGGTGTTTTCAATGGTGGGTATTCGGCTTCCTTTGTAGAAAATAATGACTCGGGCCAGACTTACAAGCTTAGTTTGAATTACAGGGCCGATGAATCAACGTCCTTTTACGGAACGTTTTCGCAAGGATTTCGTCTAGGTGGTCCCCATTCCCTTATCCCATCCAGTATATGTGACACTAGCATGGTACCAGATCAGATTGATTCAGACGAGCTGGACAGCTTTGAAGCCGGAGCAAAGTTTGCTTTTGCGGATGGACGTGCAACGCTTAATGTATCTGCTTTCCAAGTTGATTGGACGGGCATTCCGGTAAAACAGATTCTTGAATGCGGTTTTGAAATGACCGCTAATGCAGGAGAAGCGAAGAGTAGAGGTGTAGAAGTCGACGGCCAGTTATTGTTGTCTGACTCTTGGCGCGTTGACTACGCGCTATCACGCACGGAGGCGGAGCTAACTGCAGACAGTGTACCGCTTAGTGCTCAATCGGGGGACCGACTTCCCGGCTCGCCTGAATTCCAAGCATCTCTTGGCGTGCAAGCTGACTTTAGTATGGCGGGACGTCCGATGTTTGCACGAGCTGATGTAGCGCACATTGGTGAGTACTATAACAATCTGCAGGAGTCGGGTCTGGCTGCCGGCGGCTTCACCACCGTCAATCTATCCCTTGGTGCTGAGATTAATGACTCAGTATCGGTTGATTTGTTCGCACGCAATCTGACCAATAAAGAGGGTCTTACTTGGATTGAAACGGAGCTAGGTGATGGTCGGGCTAACTATATTCGACCCCGAACGATTGGCATTGAACTGCGTGCTCGGTTCGGCCAATAAGTAAGCAAAGTTAGTCGAAAGATATCCCCCTCTTGCAAGGTCATGGACGACACTTGCCGAGGGTGATATCTTTTTTTCTATCTGGTGATTAGTTTTATATCACTCGTTATGTGCGCCACTATTTTTTGTAAGTACCTGCGAGGCATAAATGTACTCTCCACAAATCTTGAAAACCACAATAGTGCAAATCCTCCTGGCGGGACTCTGCGTTTTATTGTTGAGTACCCCAGCACTGGCTAAAGAGCCAATATCGGCAATGGATGTATTTAAGATTGCTTATGCCTCTAATCCCGTTATATCAGCAGATGGAAAGACCATCGCATTTCATCGTTACCATATGGATATCATGACTGATCAGCGTAAAAATGATCTGTGGGTAATTGATGCTGATGGTAAAAATATGCGTCAGATATCAAAAGGTTTTGATGCTGTCGGAGCGGCTGCATTTACGCAGTCTGGAGACGCCATCGCCTTTGTCGCCTTTGAGGGAGATACTTCCCATATCTATATACAGCAGTTGAACTCGCCGGTGAGATCAGAGTTGGGTGAAGGCCTTTCAGATCCGACTAATTTATCCTTTTCACCCGATGGTAAATGGTTGGCATTTACCATGTCGGTTGCTTATAAGCCGGAGACCATGGGCACCATACCTTCTCCACCAGAGGGTGCTAAATGGGCGGAGCCTATTCTGGTTGAAACGCGTAGCCAGTTTCGAGTGGACGGCGCTGGATATTTGCCGTTTAGTCGTCATCAGGTATTCTTAATACCGATGGACGGTGGTGCCGTGCAACAGTTGACGCAGGGACAGCAAGATCATAATAGCGCTATCGAATGGCTGCCTGATTCTTCGGCTCTATTGCTAAGTATTAACTTTAAAAATAACGTCAATAAGCCCTGGGACACAGATATTGTTAGGCTGGATTTAAAAACACGCCAGCTCACTGCGTTCACTACCCAGTCGGGCCCAGATTCGGCACCGAGGATATCCCCCGATGGTGAGCGTATAGCTTGGGTTGGTCATCAAGATAAGCCCAGCGTTTACCATGAATATCAGCTTTATACCGCCAAACTGGACGGATCAGATGTCCGCCAATTAACGTCGGGTAACGACTTCAGTGTTATCGATTTCGCCTGGCATCCAGATAATCAGCGGTATTACGTCCAGTATGAATATCGAGGGAAAAGTGTATTGGCGCTGCTTTCCGCGAATGGCTCTGTTTCAGTACTGACTGACAAGCTTGCTGGATGGGAGTTGGATCAACCCTATGTTCTGGGCCAATTTTCGACTAGCGGCGGCGTTGCAGCTATCACTATGGGTAACACCACAAAGCCAACAGAGCTGGGTGTCGTTGACCGTCATGGGCAGGTAAAGACGATCACCGACCTTAATCGCTCGCTGCATGATTCTGTGGGGCTTGCCACGGTTGAGGAGCACACCCTTAAGTCGAGCGTTGATCAGCGCGAAATACAGTATTGGATAATGCGCCCGCCAAATTTTGATGCTAATAAATCTTACCCGATGATGCTGCAAATACACGGGGGCCCTTGGGCGTCCTATGGTCCGCAATTTGCGGCGAATAATCAGCTGTATGCGGCGGCGGGCTATGTGGTGGTATACGGTAATCCTCGCGGATCTACCGGTTATGATACGGACTTTGCCCATGCCATTGATTTTAATTTTCCAAGTCGCGATTACGACGATCTTATGGATATGGTTGATAACACGGTTGCCATGGGGTTTGTCGATAAACAGCAACTCTATGTTTTTGGTGGTAGTGGTGGAGGGACTCTCACTGCTTGGATCGTGGGTAAGACAGATCGCTTTCGTGCAGCGGTAGCGGTAAATCCGGTGATCAATTGGACTAGTGCCGCGTTAACCTCCGATGTTGATAAGCTCATAGCCAGTTATTGGTTTGCTGATCTGCCCTGGGAGAATCCAACGGATTATTGGTCATACTCACCACTGTCGCTAGTGGGCAATGTGACCACGCCAACCATGCTAATTACTGGAGAGGAGGATTGGCGCACACCGATTTGGGAAGCAGAGCAGTACTTCAATGCCCTGCAGATTGAAGGTGTCGAAACGGCGTTAATTAGAGTGCCCGGTGCTAGCCATCAAATTGAACATAGACCCAGCCAATTGCTTGCCAAGGTCAATGCCATCTTAGCTTGGTTTGAACGGTACTCGAAACCTTCTGATACTTCCAAAGACCAATAGCATTTGATAGCAAATTTTACAGGGTGAAAAAATTTCAGCTCAAAGCTAGAGAGCAGATATTGCGCCAAGTGCTAGAGATAATTTCAGAGAGACAGAACATGGCAGTAGCGAAAGATAAATATAATTTGGACTCCTTTTATATTAATGGACAGTGGCAAGAAGCAAAAACCAGTGGCAACACAATCGATCTGGTAAACCCAGCAAACGCCAATATTATTGGCCGCTTGGCGCTTGGCAATGCCGAGGATGTTGATAGCGCGGTGATGGCTGCAAAAGCAGCACTGAGGACTTTCCAAGTAACCTCGAAAGCCCAGCGTCTCGAATATCTTGAAAAAATTCTTGCCGTTTACAAATCTCGTTATGACGACTTTGCCGAAGCCATTCGCCTTGAAATGGGTGCCCCTATTACGCTGTCTCGTGAGGTGCAGGCTTATACCGGAGTGGAGCATCTCGAGTCGACTATTGCCGCCCTTAAAGAGTTTTATCTAACGCAAATAAAGACTGGTTATAGTCTTCATCATGAACCTGTTGGCGTCTGTGGACTTATCACACCATGGAATTGGCCGATCAGCCAGTTGGTCGCTAAGGTGGCACCGGCTATTGCTGCTGGTTGCACCATGGTGGTCAAGCCATCAGAGTTTTCACCTTTGTCAGCGCAGTTATTTGCCGACGTTATCGATCAGGCTGCATTACCACCGGGTGTATTTAACTTGGTCAATGGAGAGGGTCCGACAGTGGGAGCGGCTATTAGTCAGCATCCTGAAATTGATATGGTGTCCTTTACCGGCTCGACCCGTGCGGGTATTGCCGTTGCTCAGGCAGCGGCAACTAATGTCAAACGTGTTTGTCAGGAGCTGGGTGGAAAATCACCGATGATTCTGACCGAAGGCATTGATCTTGAATCTGTCGTGCCTGAATGCGTATGGCTGTGTATGGAAAACACAGGCCAATCCTGTAATGCCGGTACCCGTCTCCTCGTGCCTGAAAGTCTGCATGATCAGGTGGTCGAGATAGCCAAGAAGGCCGCTGAGTCTTACGTGGTAGGTGACCCCGCAAATGAGGCGACGCAGCTTGGTCCACTGGCTAACCGTGGGCAATTTGAAAAAGTAACCTCTATTTTGCAAGAGGCTGAAACTGCAGGGCTTCAGCCTATAACCGGTGGCTTGGGACCGGTGGCAGATTGTACCGAGGGTTATTTTATTAAGCCCACTATTTTTGCCAACCTGAATAAGGATCAATTTATCGCCAAAGAGGAGGTCTTCGGCCCAGTACTGGCGGTACTGCCATACAAAACGCAGGAACAGGCGATCGAAATAGCCAACGCAACACAATATGGGCTCTCTGCCTATATCTACGCCAAAGACAATGCCTCTGCTGAACCCATAGCTCAGCAAATGAGATGCGGTATGGTGCATATTAATGGTGCCCCGCTAGTGGCTGAAGCGCCCTTTGGTGGCTATAAACAGTCAGGGAATGGTCGCGAGTGGGGCTTGCTTGGTCTGCATGAATTTCTTGAAGTCAAAGCGGTAATGAAGGCTTCCTAATGATAACTATTATAAAAGATTCTGCCAAATGAACGCGCCGAGAGAAAAATTTAGTAGTCGCCTGGGCTTTGTTTTAGCTACCGCCGGGTCGGCTGTAGGTATAGGCAACCTAGTGGGGTTCCCTGTTAATGCCGCCAAAAGCGGTGGTGGAGCCTTTCTGCTGGTTTATCTTGTGTTTGTATTTTTCGTCTGCCTGCCTGTATTGATGGCTGAGTTAGCTATGGGGCGGCATACCAGAAGTAATCCGGTGGGTGCCTATAGTCAGATTTCACAGCATCAGCAATTGTGGCGCCTAACCGGAATGCTGAAAATTATTACCCCCTTTATGATTGCCGTATTCTATATGGTGATCACTGTTTGGCTTTTCGGTTATCTGATTATGTCTGCTTCAGGGCAGCTCGAATATCTCGCAAGCCCGGATAGTTTTGAAAAATATATAAATAGCCCGTATATATTTGTCGCTATGTTGCTGGTGGGCGCCATGGTATTTTTGATTTTAAATTCAGGCGTTCAAAGAGGAATTGAGCGCGCAGCTAAAGTGTTAATGCCGTCATTGTTTATTATGTTACTAGTCTTAGTGATCTTCGTGTTAAGTCTTGATAACGCTATCGCTGGAGCGCGGTTTTTTCTGGTGCCTGATATGACCAAATTAAATGCAGGCGTTATTAACAATGCACTGTCTCAGGCATTTTTCTCTTTATCATTGGGCATGGGTATCCTTATTACCTATGGCTCTTATCTCGATAAACGGGACAATATCGTCAAAGCAGGTTCTATGGTTGCTCTGGCAGATACCACGGTAGCTTTTATTGCAGGTTTGATGATACTGCCAGCGGTGTTTTACTTTAACCCACAGGTAAATACTGACGAGTTAAGCGATTCATCTGTCAGTTTGATCTTTGTTCTGTTACCGAATATCTTCTTAACGCTTCAAGATACGATAGGATATTTTGGCGCCCACGTGGTTGCTACGGTATTCTTTTTGTTGGTTTTTTTCGCCGCCATTACATCATTGGTGTCCATCATAGAGGTGCCAGTAGCCTATTTGATAGACGAAAAAAATATTCATCGCAAGCGAGCATTAAAGCTGTTGGCCATCATCGGTGGCGCGTTGGTGGTAATGTCGGCATTATCCTTTGGGCTGCTGACAATATTCACTGAATTTATGACTTATGCCGGTCAGAGTAAATCGTTTTTTGATGTTATTGTCGATGTGTTTTACGACACAATTTTGCCTTTAAATGGCCTTATGGTCTGTTTATTTGTTAGCTTCCGATGGAAGCACCATCAACTCAGTCAAGAGCTGAGACTGGGCAATGATAGTTATGCTGGATCTTGGTTAGAAAAATATATGAGTTTCTCATTAAGTAGTTTTATTCCAGTTATTTTGCTGCTTATTTTTTGCAATACAGTAGCGCAAAAGTTCTTTGCTTACAGTTTATTGGGTTTCTAATCCATTGCGTGTGATCGGGTTATGGCATGCCTTTTGGCTAAACTTGACTGTTCGGGCTTCACTTAGGCTTTCAGCTACATGTTAAAAGACAATTTTAGAGGGGAGAGGAATGAAATATCTTATCTATTTTTTGCCATTTTTACTGCTTAATGCGCAACCTATTTTTGCTGAACAGAAAATGGTTTTGAACTGTGGCCAGTTAATTGATGTGGAGACTCAAAAGGTACTATCGAGTCAAATGATAACGATTGATCATCAGCGCATATCTTCGATTCGTTCGGCTGATCAATATGAGGGTGATGCCCAGGTTGTCGATTTATCAGAATACACCTGCTTGCCGGGGCTCATAGATATGCATGTCCATCTAATGATAGCTTTATCAGCTGCATATGAGCTGGAAAAAGTGACTCTTGGAGCTCCTGACTTAGCCTTTTTAGCCGCCCGACATGCTGAGCTTACGCTGATGGCGGGTTTTACTACTGTGCGTGATCTTGGTGATCGAGCTGGGGTTGCAGTCGCATTGCGCAAAGCAATTCAAAAAGGCTTAGTCATTGGACCACGGGTATTTACCTCAGGAAGGCCGCTATCTAGTACTGGCGGGCATGACGACCCTACCAATGGCTGGCGGGCAGGTCTGCGAGGCGACCCTGGACCTGTCGAAGGCATTGTTAATAGTGCTGAGGATGCGCGAAAGGCCGTTCGGCAACGTTATAAAAATGGTGTGGACCTAATTAAGGTTATGGTCACCGGCGGGGTGTTAGATCTGACTAAAAATGGACAGAATCCCCAGTTCTTTGATGATGAAATCGAGGCTATTGTCGCAACTGCGGATTCCTATGGATTTAAAGTAGCCGCTCATGCCCATGGTAACGAAGGAATAAAGCGGGCAGTTCGTGCTGGTGTAGCGAGTATAGAACACGGAACATTTATGGATGCCGACACCATGGGGCTGATGAAAAAGCATGATACCTATTTGGTGCCGACCATGCTTGCGGGTGATTTCGTCACTGGAAAAGCCAAGATCGATGGCTATTTTCCAGAAATAGTTAGGTCAAAAGCTGCACAGATTGGGCCAAAGATGCAGACGACATTTGGTCGCGCCTACAAGGCTGGAATCAAGATTGCGTTTGGGACAGATACCGGTGTATCAGCTCATGGCGACAATGCCCAAGAGTTCGCGTTAATGGTAGAAGCGGGGATGTCACCTATGGAAGCGATTATTTCAGCAACAAAAGCTGCTGCCGACCTACTGGGTGAGAGTGATCAACTGGGATCGATTAGCATTGGCAAATATGCAGATGTGATTGCGGTTAAGGGCAATCCGGTTGAGGATATTACGCTATTAGAAAATATTAATTTTGTGATGAAAAATGGCGCGATATATAAGGCAGAGTAATCACATTTGCCTTTAAGGCTATCGGTTAGCTCCGGAAAATTTTTAATCATGCTTGCGCTTTTTAAGACGATGCGAGAGGAAAGTCAGTCAATTAAAAGGATAGTCGTACGATGCATTTGGCCTTAACTGAAGATCAAATATTAATTCGAGATATGGCGCGTAAGTTTGCGGTGGCTGAGCTCGAGCCGATTGCCGCACAGCTGGATCGAGATGAGGATCCAGTTAAAAACCGACAGCTTTTTTTAGCTAACCTAAAAATGCTCGCTGAGCTCGGCTTTATGGGTCTGAATGTTAGTTCAGACTTCGGAGGAAGTGAAGCTGGTGTGGTGTCCTTTAGTGTGGCGATTACAGAAATAGCCAAAGCCTGCGCTTCAACGGCAGTTACTATGTCAGTGACAAATATGGTGGGTGAAGTTATTCAAGCCGTGGCTAATGAAGAGCAAAAGCAACAGTACTTACCTAAGCTATCATCCGGCGACTATGCAGCAGGGAGTTTTTGTTTGTCTGAACAGGGCGCCGGTTCTGATCCTGCGGCAATGAAAACAAAGGCGGTAAAAGAGGGCGATAATTGGGTTATCAATGGCAGTAAGGCGTGGATAACCAGTGCAGAATATGCTGGAATATTTGTTGTTTGGGCGCTTACCGACCCCGATGCGCCGAGCGGTAAAGGCATTTCGTGTTTCCTAGTTGAGGCTGATACTCCGGGCATAACCGTTGGTAAAGCAGAAGAGAAAATGGGTCAGCATGCTTCGGCAACTAACAGCGTTAGCTTTGATGACTGTCGCATTTCCGGTTCTGCATTGATGGGGGAGTTAAATGATGGTTTTCGTATTGCGGTAGCTGAGTTGGCGGGTGGACGAATTGGTATTGGCTCTCTGGCGTTAGGGCTGGGTTTTGCGGCCATGGATTACGCGCGTCAATACACCACCGAGCGAGAGCAATTTGGTCGTACTATCGCAAACTTTCAGGGCTTGCAATGGATGATGTCGGACGCTTATACGCAGTTGGAAGCGTCGCGGTTATTGATCATGTACGCCGCCTGTTTAAAAGACAGCGGCCAACCTTTTAATAAAGCGGCAGCCATGGCCAAACTTCATGCAACAGAAACCGGTAACAAGGTCTGTTATACCGCTCAACAATTGACCGGTGGCATGGGGTATGCACAAGACTGCCCACTTGAGCGCTATGCCAGAGATGTGCGGGTAACCTCGATTTATGAGGGAACGAGTGAAATTCAAAGGCTCATTATTGCTCGTGAGTTACTGAGCGAAGTGTGAAATGACTGCCAATCAATAACCTGATGACAAAATAATGACACTAAGTCATACAGTTTATCAATAAGAGGGAGTAGCGAATGAATCGAATGTTTCAGATTTATATTGTACCTGCTGCAGTGTTTGTCTCTGTGGTTATGGGCGGTGGTTATGGTACTGGACGCGAGGTAATTGAGTTTTTCACCCGCTACGGCCTTTTGGGAGGTCTTTTTGGAACAGTCGTTGCGGCCTGCGTATTCGCATTGGTGCTTGCCTGTACCTACGAATTTGCTCGTGCCTTTCAGGTATATGACTACCGGAGCTTCTTTAAACGGCTTATTGGTCCATTCTGGGTATGCTTTGAAGTCCTGTACCTGCTGTTGTTTTTATTGGTGCTTGGCGTCGTAGGCTCAGCCGCGGGTAATATACTTGAGCAGGAGTTTGGCATATCCAGCTATATCGGTATGGCCGGCGTATTAGTAGTAGTGGTTGCGCTGGTGTATTTCGGGCGCGAAGCAGTGGAGAAAGTACTCACGCTATGGTCGATCGGCATGTACCTTATATTTGCTTACTATTTTCTTGAGATACTTAATAACAGTGAAGTTGATATCTTGCAGTCGTTAACTCGCGGTAGCATTGAACCCGGTTGGCTGCAGGGAGGTATTCTCTATGCCATGTACAACTTAGCCATTGCACCTGTATTGCTATTTTCCACTCGGGCGATCCAGACGCGGCGCGAAGCTTTGTTGGCCGGTATTATTACAGGTGTTGCCGTTATGGTACCCGCGGTGCTCTTCCATATCAGCTACGCGGCTGGTTACCCTGAGGTATTGGAGCAACCCGTTCCCAACTACTGGATGATCTCAAAATATACAACGCCATTATTGCTGGGGATCTTCCTAGTGGCGCTGTTGGGTACTCTGGTTGAGACCGGTGCTGGATTGGTACAGGGCCTTATCGAGCGTATCGAGGCTGTGATTAGTCCAAGTGGGGATAAGGCTCTGAGTCAGCGTGCCAAGGCCGCTATTGGAGTTGCTACCCTGACGCTCGGAGGACTGATCGGCTCACTGGGTATAGTGGCATTAGTGGCTAAGGGATATTCGGCACTTTCGGTGGGTTTCGCTCTGGTTTACATTATTCCTATCTGTACTTTGGGTGTGATCAAAGTTATCAAAGCCCGCAGTGAAATCGCATAATGTAATTAGCTGCCAGAGAGCCGCCAGACTGCAATACCATGGGGTTCTATGCGGGTACTTCCCAGCATCAGGCTTGCGCCGGAATCTAGTGGCAGTTCCTGAGGTTCATCTGAGTAGTTAAAGGCAAATAACAGGTCGCCCCTCTGGCACACTCTGATATCAGCACCAAATCTATAGGTTTGGATATTCGCCTGCTGGCAAACCTGTTGGAAAAAATCCAATAAAAACTCTCGGTTGGTCAATGTGCCAATATAGGTTGTGCGATCTTGGCGCACCACGGCGGGCTCGCCATTATCGTAGCGGGCCAAAATCTCGGACTCCCCAGCATCTATTTGCTCGCACCAGCTGCCACTCTGGTATTGCTGCTTATTCCAGCTTAGCCCTTCCATACAGTCGGCGCGCAAGGTTTCGACTGAGAGTATGCGAATGGGGATTAGCTGCTGTAATAACCCGGGCGGCAATGTGGCGGGATAGCCAAACTCTGAGGTTTTGGCGCCAGCTCTGGGGCCAAAAATAAATTGGGCGCTGCTAGCTTGGCATTTATCCACAAAGGCCTGATCCACCATAGGTAGGCTGGGAGCAATAATTAATGAGTAGGGCCCGAAGTCAGAATCCACAGAGATAAA
>Ga0129327_10002227_pt1 | contig 11301 bp, 6 predicted proteins | sample CPBDNA_6_FD_111799 | JGI IMG/M metagenome (GOLD analysis project Ga0129327, IMG submission 111799) | Freshwater to marine salinity gradient microbial communities from Chesapeake Bay, USA - CPBay_Spr_31_0.8_DNA | ecosystem: Environmental > Aquatic > Marine > Coastal | place: USA: Chesapeake Bay...
AGAAGAAGGAGGCGACGGGGAGTCTTTCCAAGGCGAGGTCCTCGCCGCGGCGAGCGAACGCTTGTGGAAGGCGAGCGTGGCGAGTTTGAAGAAACAAACTCGGTAGTAAAAACACGACGATAAGTTTCGTCGTTTAGCAACGGAGTTGAATAGAACGCAATTAAACTTTTGTAGTAGCCAATGATGATGATGCGTATTCTTGAACGACCGCACGCGCGCTCTCGCACCTTTTATTCCTTTTCTTCTTCTCAGGTTCTCCCCGAAAAGCTTCACTTTTATCTCTGCGTCGTATTCACATACACACAGCGAGAGGTCAAGTTTTATACACAAACGCGCGTAAAAAGAAAATAAACGGAGATAAAAATGGTCAAGGTACGCGTTCGAGTTTTTAAATCGATCGCGCGTTCGTCGCGAGCGCGTCAATGTGCGCGCATTTCGCGTCTTTATCTAAAAACCATTTTGTTAACCGAATTGATGATTTTTGTACCAAACGACGCCGGCGACTTTCCCACTCGATGATGATGGGTACAAGAGGGTACACATGCGAAGTGTAAAAAGACACCGCGGGTCGTTGTGAACGCCTAATGATTCGTATTTGATGAAATTATGCGGCGAGTACATCAGGAGGGGCTCTTTTCGAGGGATCGTGAACGCTTTCCGCGCGTAAAGTCGGATTTTGACTTTCCGCACAAATTCGGCTCCCCTCCTCGAGAGTCTTTTCGTCGTCTTTTAAGTCTCTCTTTTTGGGAAGAATCCACTTTTTTCTCACAAATTTTCTCTAAAATATTTTCTACACAGATTGGTAAAACTGCAATCATACTCCCCCCGCCGAAGGAAATCGCGAAATACGTGTGCTTCATCCTGACCTTATGGGCGGTCGTCGCCGGTTTGTTTGGCGCGTTGTTATCCATCGCGGTGCAAATGCGAAGATATAAGTACCGGTCTTTACCGCAAAAATTTATCGGCAACTTTCGATACGGCGATAGTTCCAAGATGACGTACCCGACGAGTCAGCGCGGGTTGTATCCGTGGGTCGCGAAAGTCACCTGTGCATTGACGACGACGTCGAACCCGAATAGCTTTGTGAATAATGATGTTACGGTGTGGCCGACGTGCGTGCCGTCGGCGGCGGAGAATACCCTGGCATCGAACCCGCTCGGGTTTGAAGTCGTCGCGACGTGCGGTACGGCTTGTTTAAATCCGTAATAGCAAACACGTATACATTATTAATTTCATCTATATAACTATAAACTTCTAAACCACTAAGCTAAATAACGAATATGCATACGCCTGCTCATCATTGATTCGCGAATAAAGCCCCTCCTACGAAATAGGCTGGAATCGACTTTCTACGCCAGTCATAGGTTGTCGTCCTTGACCGTCCACCATCCTGGTAATTTTCTCCCCGTCGTTCAAAATCTCCACGCCTTCGCTCGTGTTTCCGCCACACCCTCGACTCATGCCGACGTCCACGCGTAACACTTTCCCATCGCAGGCTGCAGTGGCACCTCCGCCGCCTTTTTGAATCGTGTGCCCGACGACCACTCTCTCCACGCCCGGTAAAAAATGCAACGCCCTCGACAACTTGGCGCAGTCGCATCTCTCTTCCTCCGTGTGCGCGTAATCTCTCGCCCAAACGATGCTTTGGTCGGATTGCACGTGCGAAGGAGGCACGCCTCTCGGATTTTCCGCGTTGCTTGCCCATTCTCGAATATCTTTATTTATATTCTCCAACCCATACAACGCGTGATGTTCTAAAACGCCAGCGTGGACGAACAACGTCGATCCGACTCTTTCGGCGACATTTTTGCCGGCGAAAAACCGCTTCGTGAACTCGCCTCCCGGGCACACCGCCTTCCACCGATTGATCGAGTGCACGTCGTCTTCGCGTATCCAACTCGGAAGTTTTTCGTGCCTCTTCTCCCCGGTTTCGTACGCGCACCAATTCGTTTGCTTCTTCTTCCGATATCTTCTCTCCATTTGCTTCTCGCTCCCGAAGCACATCTTCTTCAACTCCATTCCAATCTTTTGTCGATCGCGCCATCTCGTAAAATCCGCGCACCCTTCCCTCTGAGCGTACCTAAACCGACCCGCAATGTTCAACGTTTCGTGATTCCCTAATATCCTCACCAATTCACCACCACTCCTCTCCGCTTCTTCCGCCACTCTCTCGAGAAAGTACATCACGGCAACTTCGTCCGGTCCTCGATCGAGTTGATCCCCAACTTGCACCACGGTCGTTTTACCCCCGATCCATTTATCGTTCGAGTTTGTCAAATGGCACGCTCGAAACGCTCGTTTCGTTTGCTCCAAGTCCCCGTGTAAGTCGCCGATGGTGACCACTCGCTCTCGCGCCGTTCTTCCGTTGCGCGTTTCAATCTCTTTCGTGCCGCCACCTTTACCGTCATCACCATCAGAAAAACACGGCGCGCGAGACGCGCACCCAGCGCCGCCTTGCGCGTGTAACGTCCCCACGAACGCGTCCACGAACCCGTCCCAAATTTTCTCGATGTCTTCGCATTCCTCTCCGTATTTCTCAATCGGCGCACGTTTCGAATAATACAAAGACGAAACGTAATCCAACGTTTTCTTTTTCCCGGAGTGGAGTTTTCCTTTCACGAACGGAAACGTCTCGTTGAGTGTTTTCTCTTTCAGAGTGGTAAAGTATCCTCCCATGCGTGATGGTTTTTCTCCTATATTCTTTGTCTCTTTGTCTCTGATCTGTTCGTCGTGTGCGCTCTGGTGTGTGGTCGCGTTATGTGTCGTGTGGTATTATTCTCTATCGCGTCTTTCTATTTATAAAGAAAATTCTCAAAACGAGTGCTCTAAATAGTCTTCTCTTCTTCGTCTTCGTCGCCTTCATCCGCCTCGATGTTGGCGGTCAACTGCTCCAACTTTTCCTCCAACGTGTCCATATCCTCTCCCTTTTCGACGAGTGTTCGGAAGAGAAACTCCTTTTGTTTTTCCTCCATGCCTAAAACCTCGAGCAAGTCGTCCATCTCTTCTTGTAAATCTTTGAGCGCTTCCGCTTTCTCGAGGTCGAGTCGAGCGCGCGTGGCGTCTTCGCGAGAAGAGAACTCGCTTTCGGCGTCGCGCAATCCCTGGGCGATGCCGGCTTTTTTGGCATTTTCAAGGAGCTGGGCGGTCGTTTCCGCGTCGGATTGGTTTTCGCTTCGAGCTTTGCGAAGAGATTGGAGTTCTTCTTCGGCTTCGGTGAATTGGTTTTCCACGGCTTGATACGCGGAGGCGAGCGATTTGAGCTCTTCGGTTTTCTCGCGGATGATGTTTGATTTGAGTTTGATTTCGCGTTCGAGCTGTGCAATGCGAGGGTCGTCCTGATGTTGCTGCTGTTGTTGTACAGAAGGAGGGGGAGGAGGAGCGAGGGAAGGTGATGGTCCTACCACTACTTGGGATGCCGGCGGGGCGGCAACGGCGATGGTCGCCGGCGCTTCTGCGTGCGCGCGAGTATTTGCAACGGTTTCAGCGAGAGTCTTGTTTCTCTGTCTTACCACGCGTAACTCGTTATCCAGCTGTTCGCACGCCGATTTTAATCTCTTCGCGTACGATTCGGCGTCTTCGCCTTCTTGCCGATCGAACGGCGACGTTTGCATTCCGTTCATACCACTCATACCGCTCGCATTCGAATCCTTCGTCGAATCGCCGCCGTATAATCGAACGATGGCTCTGCGCACTTCCGGTTCGAAGCGCTGAATAAAATGAGCCGTACTGTAATCGTACGGGTTGAAATCTTTGTTACTCGTGGTACCCGTCTTTTGATCGTGACCTCCGTTCGGCGACGACGTCGATTCCGCGAGTAAAGCAGCCGCGGTCGCTCTCGTCACAGTTGGCGGCGGCTTCGGCGGGAGCAGAGCTCTCTTAAAGTTGTCCGTGCGCGTGGCGTGTTCAATTGTAGCTAAAAAATCGTTCGTTCCGATTCGTCTGGCAACCACGTCGAGCACATTAGATGCAATCGCGTAATCTTGTTCGCCGTAATATGCCAAACAACATCCTAAACACACGCACGCGAGCGTACGAACGTCTTCTAACGAAGAGTATTTAGCTAAATCACTCAAGGTTGGAAGATGCGACGCGTCCGAGGTGACAAACGAGTGCACGGCTAAAGCGCAATCACTCAACCACGCGATGAGTAAACGCAAAATGGCACTTTGTAAAGATCCATTCGCGTCGTCCATTTTTTGCGCGATGGCGAGCGAGCGAACGCATCGCGGAAGTAAAAGTTCCGCAGATTTCGCCGATCCCATTTCCGAAAGCGGTTGCAAGTTAACCCTCAATGCGCGCATCTTCGCGTCCTCGTTATCTTCCAACATCGCTTTCAACGCAATCGTACTCGCGTAGCTTTCTATAAACTGCTGCTTTTTTTCGTCCTCGGAGATAAACCTCCCCGCAGAAGAAGAAGAGGAGGATGTCGACGTCGCTCTCAACATGGCGCGCGCGAACAAGCCGCCTAAACTCGTCTCGCCCGCGAAATCGTCATCGCCGCCGTCATTTTCGTTCTCGTTTTGTCCGTCGTCAAATCCACCCAACCCAGTTGGCGCTAACGTACTCACGAGTAAGATTTGTCCATCCGTGTTACCTCTCACGGCACTTTCCAAGGCCATGAGCGCCGCTTCTCGTTCCGCTTTCGTCTCCGCCTTCAACGCCGTCCGCCCCAACGCCAACAAAGCTGGTTCGGGTACGCCGCTCCCTTTCCTCGCCTCTCTCGTAACTTCCGCGGAAAATAATCTCGCTTGATTCGCGTCGTGGTAATCAACCGCGTCTCTTAAAGCTCGCAACGCCGCCACTCGAATGGCTGCTGATTCTACTTTGCCGTTCCCGAGCGCGCACGTACACAACGCCTCTATCCCACCTCTCGCCGCTAATTCTCCCCGGTTTGTATCTCGGTTATCCTCTAAATTCGATAAAATTATCTCTCTAGCTTCCGCGTCTTGCGAAAATTCACTATCTTCCTCCTCCGGTAAGTTTACCGCGCCGACTAATAAAGACACGGATTCTAAAGCGCACAAGGCGTTTGCGGCTTTCTGCGCCGGGTACGCCGCCGCCGCGACATCCGATCCTATCCGTCTCTCCAACCCTTTAAAAAATTGCACCAGCTTCCCCACGCACCCGTTCTCTCGAAACAACGACTGCGCCAACGCGTTTCCTCTGATCAAATTATTACACAATTCCAAGCAATCCTGCACGACAATCCCGCCGTCTAAACCGTTCGAAACGCTCTCTCCGGCAAAACCAGCGTCGTCTCCCGACGATTCCGCGCGTATGATATCAAACGCAACTTCGAACATCCCTTCAAACGCGACTAACTTTTGAATCTCGCTGTGCCCTTTCGTGCACCTCGCCAATAAAAGCAACGTTTCGTTTCTCAGCACCTCGCTCTTCTCTTTCCTCGGCGAACAACTATTCACGAGCACCTCCGACGCTCCGGGCGACTTTACGATTTCCTCTTGCACTTTTTTCCTCGTGTTTCGTCTGCTCGACATCGCGCACAAAATCTGCGTCGCGTGATACTTCACGTAAAAATCGTTCGAAGATATCATTTGCAACATGCTGAACACGTTCGCGCTCTTCGCGGCCAGCGCCTCTCGATTCATCTCGCTCGCCGTTCGCCTCTCCTTCCCAATGCGCTGCTTCCCCATCATCATCTTCCCTCGTGCCTTCTCTTCTAACATCTCCCTCTCTTTTACTATTTTCAAATCCTCTTCGTGTTCCGTCGTCATCGCGGCGACCAACACTTCCAGCGCCGCGTGCGCTTGTTCGCTCGTTTCCTCCTCCTTTGCTCCTCTCTCTTGCATCTCCTCCAACAAACACTCAAAGATGACATCCACGCCGCCAACTTTCGCCGCGACCATTTGCGATGTTCTGCTTTCTCGCACGCAATCTCTCAGTTGGTTCAACACCTCGAGCGTCTCTTCCGGTAAGATTGCGTTCGAGAGGTGTTCGAGCAATTCGATGCATCTTTGCGCTTCGTCTTCGTGGGAAAAATCGAACGGTTCCATCTCATCATCGTCTCGTCCGTTTTTTCCTCGTTGGTGATTCTGTGCGCGATGATTTTTCAGCGTGGACGGTGCACCGAGGACGATGTTCTTCGCCACCTCGGTCACGGCAGAGCGGAACCCCATTATTCGATCGCGTTCGGGTATTCTCAGAGAGAAGTAGAGAACGCAAAACGAACGGCCGTTCGATTGTGTGTCGAGTTTTTTAATTGTGTAACGGTCTCAGGAGTAAGGAGTAAGCACTTAAGAGTAAGAACGAAGCACTTGTATGTTTAGGGTTTAAGTGCGTAGTGGGTACTCTTGGAAAAAAAAAGTTCACACAAGTGTCTCTTGGGAAAAAAAAGGATCGATCGATGCTTCATTGCACATCCTCTTCTTTACGCAGCTGCGGAGCGCAGAAGAAAACAAGGTTCGTTTCGACGCACGTGAAAATGACTTCATCTTTGACGCTGTTTACTACACCTTTCGTCGTTCCTTCTTCACATTCTTCTTCTCGAAGGTTTACTGCGAGGACGACGAGACGAATCCATCATCAGAGAGTTGTCTTCACGACGCGAACGAAAGCGGTTGTTAAAACGGATGATGATGCGGAGAAAAAGAGTGCACGCGAGATGACGAGGAACGGGGGAGTCCCCCCGGAGGAACAACCGAAAACAAACAGAGGCGCGCCTGGAATGACCGTGTTAGAAAAAGATGATTCAGACGACGACGACGACCGTCCGATGATGGGGAGTTCGTTTCCCGAGCTCGATTACTTGCAAGAACTCATCGCGATACAAAAAGACTGCCCGAAAGAGATTGGATTTTTCGGCACGCGAAACATGGGTTTTTTACACCAACAGTTAATCGAGATCTTGGCGTACGCGTTGTGTTTAACTGGGAATCATATTTTTACATCCGGGGCGACCGGGACGAACGCGGCGGTGATTCGCGGGTCGTTGCGAGCGGAACGGCCGGAACTGCTCACCGTCGTGTTGCCGCAGTCGCTGTCGAAGCAACCGGCGGAGTCGAGGGAGTTGTTAGAGAAGGTGAGTCAAGTGGAGGAGTGTCCGGAGAACGATCATTTGCCATTGTTGGAGGCGAGTAGGATATGTAATGATGTCATCGTGAGTAAAGTGAGGCAGGTTATCTGTTTCGCGTTTCACGATTCGACGCTTTTGCTGGACACGTGTCGAGAGGCGAAGGTGCAGAGGAGGATGGTGACTCTGTTTTATTTAGATTGAGGATAATGATGAGAAAGCATATGACGAGAAAGAGAAAGAACGTGTTGAAACGAAAGAGAAGAGAGGGAGAGAGAAAGCGCTTGTTTTTGTATTTGTATTAATTAAAACAATATATTCGAGATATTACAAATGGTTGGTGTGTATATTATACGCTTCTATTTTATAAATTCAAAAGCGGCGGCGGTTGGTCCTCACCTCCATCACCACTTCCACTACCACCGCCTCCTCCTCCTCCCCCTCGAGTTGTCGTCCCAGTGGTAGAAAATGGATTACTATTATCGTTGTCATAGTTCGTAAACACGTTCGTTCTCGAACCGCTGGCGGCGTTGGTCGGCGAAGGCGTCGATATGCTATACGTGTACGGCGACGTCTCTTGTACGACGATGTTCTCTAATCCATTGTTGTTATTCACCTCTCCTTCTAAAACCTCCACTCCACCTTTCCTACCGTCTCTATCGTCTCTACCATACGTTCTCGTCATTGTCGCCATTTGTTGCCCTTGCCCGCTGCTGTTATCGTGCGCTCCGTGCAACGTGTACTCCTGATAGGTCCTCCCGAACTGATGGACGGTATCGTCTAAAACGTCCCCAACACTCAACGCGTGTCCGACATTCGCGACAAATCTACTCACCCCAGATCTATTCGCGTACACGTAGTATGGAAACGCAATGTGCATAAAAACACTCGCAAACACCATCTCCACGCATACCAAAAAATCCTGCGTCGCTCGTCCTTCCTCGGAACTCGAGACGTCCCCAGTCGCCACGGCTAACGCGATAAACGCGCCTTGCCAAAACGTCAGAAAGATGACCGCTTTCACCAACATAAACTTCGCCAACGGTTTGTGCGGTTTCAACAAATCGTACGCGCCTCGATAAAACATCAACAACCCGTACAAGGCGAACGAATACGAGATGTTATACACGAACAACACGTACACGTACCCTCGTTTAAAATCAATCGCGGAATCCCCGTACTGCCCTCGCATGTGCATAATCCAGCTTATCAAACTCAAAAACGGTTTTAAAAACACAAACTGCAACGCGTACTGTTTACTCCTCCTCAAATACGCCCCGTCCACTTGTTGCGACTCTCTCGCGCACGCCCACACGCTCGGAGGCAACTCTTTCCCTTGCATGTTATTTTGCACGTTTCCCGGGCCTCCGACGTACTCAAAACATAACGCGAGAAAGTTATACACCACCCAACTCTCGTAGCAATCCCGAAAGGTGTCTAAATCCAACGAATGTTTCGGTCGCATCAACGCCGCGAACGATAATAAAGCGTAGATTGGCACCAGGAATATGATGCGCAAGATGTGTCTCTGGTGGTTCCCGTTGGAGTAATGTTTCAGGTGGAGTCCGATTTGCGCGAACGCAACGACGGAGGCAACGACCGAGAGGACGCACGCGAGGATCAGAGCGTTTCTGGTTTCGTACCATTTCTTTGTTTTTAACCCCGTCATTTGGTATCTCTCTGTTCTTTTCCTCCTCCTCTGTGTCGTATGTGCTCCCGAGAAATGCGCGCGTTTGAGCGCGTTTTTCACTGAAGAGATTTTCCGAAATGTGGCTGCCATTTTTCCCGCACAAAAATCAGATCAGAGTGCGCACACGACGACGCGTTACGAAGAACACGAAGAAGAAAACGAGACCACTTTGCCACCACACATAAAGAGAGCGCATTGTTTGTGCGTGTTTTCGATTCAATCGTTTTTTGCGTGCTCTTCACGAGAGAGAGAGAGAGAATAGAAAAGAGATGAGAGAAAACGCCACTTTGGACGAGGACGAGGAGGAAGCGGCGACGTCCCCGAGAGGAGGAGGATTCGAATCGTCGGGAGGAAAGAAACGAGAAGATGAAGAGGAGAAGATGAAGACGCGAACGACTCCGGAGGAGAAAGAAGCGCTGAGAGATATTCTAAAAGCGATGGAGAGAAGTCTTCTGATGGAAGGAGGAGGAGGAGGAGGAGGAGAACAACAACAACAACAACTGGTAGGGAATGTGAAGAAGAGGAAAGAGCATAAGTTTTGGAGCACGCAACCGGTGCCGCAGTTTGAAATCGAGGAGGAGGGAGAAGACGAAGAAGTTGAAGAAGAAAGAAAAGGAGGAAAAGAGGACGCCGGTGCCAAAACCGCGGACGAGGGCGAGGACGACGAGGGCGACTTAGACGATGGTGATGGTCCAATCGACGACCCGTCCAAGACGGCGGCGAACGTGAGGAAAGAAGGGTACGACTTACCGCCCGGGTACGAATGGGACGAAGTGGACGTGGATACGCAAGAAGGCAGAGACGAAGTGTTTACGTTGCTCGCGAACAATTACGTGGAAGATGACGACGAGATGTTCCGGTTCGCGTACGCGCCGGAGTTTGTCTCGTGGGCGTTGCAGCCGCCCGGGTACGAAAAGAGTTGGCACGTAGGTATTCGGATTTCGTGCACGAAAACGTTGGTGGCGTTGATTACGGGCATTCCGGCGGAAGTGAGCGCGAACGGGAAGCGGTTGAAAGTCGCGGAGATTAACTTTTTGTGCGTGCACAAGAAATTGCGGAGGAAAAACTTTGCGCCGGTTTTGATTAGGGAAGTGACGAGGAGGATTAATTTGAAAGACGTGTGGCAGGCGGCGTACACGGCTGGGGTGGTTTTACCAAAACCGTGCGCGAAAGCAAGGTATTGGCACCGATCGATAAACGTGAAGAAGTTGGTGGATATAAGGTTCACGCAGTTAGGGAGAGGGATGAGCATGGCGGAAACGATTGAACATTACGCCATGCCGAAGAAAATTCGCGTGCAAGGATTGAGGAAGATGGAAGCGAAGGACGTGCCGACGGTGACGAGATTGTTGAACTCGTATTTTAGCAAATTCAAGTTAGCGCCGGTGAAAAACGAGGAAGACGTGAGACACTGGTTAGTCCCGAGAGACGAGGTCGTGTATAGCTACGTAAAAATTGACGAGCGCACCAACGAAGCGACGGATTTCTGCTCCTTCTACAACTTGAGCTCCACGGTCATCCAAGCGTCTTCCGGCGGTAGCAACGCCAAGAGAAACAACGTCTTACTCAAAGCCGCGTACTGCTATTACAACGTCGCCACTTCCGAAAACATCGAAGATCTCGTCCAAGACGCGTTAATATTAGCCCGAGACAACGGTTTTGACGTCTTCAACGCTCTGAATGTCTCCGAAAACGCGCAGTTCTTAGAGACGCTTAAATTTGGCATCGGCGACGGCGATTTGCACTATTACTTGTACAACTGGAAGTTGAAAGAGACGTTAGCGCCGAAAGACGTCGCGTTAGTTTTGCTTTAGTTCAACAAAAACCACTAAAATTCTTTTGCCTCCTGCGAGTGATTTGTGATAGAGTACTACGTAATACACGCGCAAAAATGAATCACAAGAAGCACTTTACATCCACACTAAAAAGCGCAGTCGTAAATTAAAAAAAAACACAACTAAAGAAGATGTCGGGCAACCCATCCTCCTCCACCCCCTCGATGTTCCTCAAAGACTTGCTTCTCACCCCGGACGGGTGCGCCCCGGACGACGACCCGTCTCACTCCTCCGTCTCTCAAAACCCAATCATGCGCATGACCGATCAAATCTTATTCGGCGGCCCTTCGGGAAAAATGGGAAACGAATCCGTTCGGGAAAAGCAGATGCAACGAGACCGAGAGACGGGCGAGACGTTACAGCAGAAGCAACGGTGGACGGCAGATCAGGAGAGGCAGAGACGAATGAACAATATGAGTGGTGGACGGCAGCAGCAGAGAGCGCGGTCGGACGTGATGGCGAGGCAAGTCGCGCCGGCTATGGAGAGAGAGTACGAGAGGCAATTAGTGCAACAACAACAGCAACAACAAAGTATGGACCAAGCGTGGCGACGGGAACAAGAAATGATGGCAGAGCAACGTCAGAGAGACGCGATGATGATGAGAGAAAGAAACGAAGTTGGTTTGATGACGCCAGCGCCGATGATGGAGATGCAAATGCGACAGCAACAACAACGACAGGATTGGGGCGGGGAGTTTGCGCGCGAGCGAGAACAACAACAACAACAACAACAACAACAACAACAA
>Ga0129327_10002230_pt1 | contig 11287 bp, 10 predicted proteins | sample CPBDNA_6_FD_111799 | JGI IMG/M metagenome (GOLD analysis project Ga0129327, IMG submission 111799) | Freshwater to marine salinity gradient microbial communities from Chesapeake Bay, USA - CPBay_Spr_31_0.8_DNA | ecosystem: Environmental > Aquatic > Marine > Coastal | place: USA: Chesapeake Bay...
CCACGGTATGTCAATACCAGTTCGTCAGCAGTCTCGGCTGAATCTGTTTTAATTCGCCAGGACTTATGCAGGGATTGACCCTCATAAAGCCCAATGACGGTGTTGGTGTTTCCTACATCAATTGCCAGCAGCATTAAAGGACTCCATTCGAAGGTCTGCACCAATATCTAGCACTGGTGCCGAGTGGGTGATCGCACCGACCGCAACAAAATCTACCCCGGTACTTGCCACCGCCTTTGCCTGGTCGAAAGTAAATCCACCTGAGGCTTCGAGTTTCGCTCGACCTCTGGTGAAATCCACAGCACTGTTGAGCTCCTCGATTGTGAAATTGTCTAACAACACTAGATCTGCACCCACTTCAAGTGCTTCGGCGAGTTGATCCAGTGAGTCAACTTCAACCTCAACAGACAAGTCGGGATAACGCTGTTTAATAAGTTCATACGCTCGGGCCACACCACCTGCGGCAACAACATGATTGTCTTTTATTAATGCAGCGTCCGAGAGATTCATTCGATGATTGAGCCCCCCTCCGCAACGTACGGCGTACTTTTCAAGTGTTCGCATCCCGGGAGTCGTCTTGCGCGTATCACGCACCTTGGTCGTCGAGTCGCCTAAAGCTTCGGCCCAAGCTCTCGTTGCGGTCGCAATCGCACTGAGATGGCTCAGGAGATTAAGGGCAGTGCGCTCTCCTTGCAGCAATAGTCGCGTCGAACCCACTGCGGATCCAAGAACGGTACCCGCGTGCACGCTCTCTCCGTCTTTGATGACCGTGGAAATGCTCATCGACGAACCACCCAAGATTGCAAACACCGCTGCAGCAACTGGCATACCAGCAATTACTCCCGGCGCACGTGCCACAAAATCCAAAGTCGACATTTGTTCCGCTGCGATAGTTGCAACCGAGGTGACATCTCCGTCTTCATCGCAATCCTCATGCAAGGCTCGAAGCACGACCTCGGAAACATCTAGGGGGTTTAACCCAACTGCAATAAGTTGGTCCGCTAGTTCCCTTTTGATTTTGTGTGACTGCATCAGATCCCAATTCCACTTGTTGTAGTGACCAGTTCACCGTGGGGTGAACGGTGTGAAACTAGCCGAGCCTGGAAATCGGCGCTGCTCTCGGGGTAGTCCTCACGCCAATGTGATCCTCTCGTTTCCTCTCGCATCAATGCGTTCGCAATCAGAATCTGTGAGACCGTGAACAAATTAGCGCTCTCCCAATCCTCTGTGCACGCACGCGCACCAGTGCGTTCAATCTTGGCTAGCCAAGTCTTCGCATGAGTGAGTGATGCCTCACTTCGAAGGACCCCGGCATTGCGATCCATAACACTTTGCATGTCACGCCTGACTCGGTGCGGGATTAGATATGAATCCTGCGGGGAGTCAACGACGTGGATGTGGCGTTCTAGTTGATCAGACGCTATTGCCGTCATAATCCGCCGGGAATACACCAGCCCTTCCAGTAGTGAATTAGATGCGAGTCGGTTAGCCCCGTGGACACCGGTGCACGCAACTTCACCCGCTGCATAAAGCCCCGGAATTTTGGTACGTCCAAATAGGTCGGTCACAACCCCACCAGAAACATAGTGCTGCGCAGGACCCACCGGTATCAAGTCAGTAACTGGATCGATTCCACGTGAGCGAGCACTGGCAAGAATCGTGGGAAATCTGCGCACCCACGTGTCAGCGCCGAGCGCGCGTCCATCAAGCCACACATGCGCAGACCCGAAAGCCCGCATCTTTTTCATAATTTCTTTTGCAACAATGTCTCGTGGAGCTAGATCGCCCAGTTCATGCACTGATGGCATGAACGGTTGTAGGTCAGGATCAAGGAGCTTCGCGCCCTCGCCACGCACCGCCTCACTGACAAGCGGCTGTTGTCCCTGAGCAAGGGGACCTAGCCACAAAACGGTGGGATGAAATTGCACAAACTCAAGGTCCGCAATGACCGCGCCTGCCCTCAGTGCGAGTGCGATTCCGTCACCGGTCGAAACATATGGATTCGTGGTCTGTCCGAAGACCTGGCCAAAACCGCCGGTAGTCAAAATCACTGCTGGCGCCAGTGCCGCCCCAATCCCATCTCGTTGGCCCGAGCCCATCACGTGCAGAGTCACTCCCTGCGTCGCACCATGTGCATCAGTAATCAGATCTAGCGCGAGTGCATTTTCAATAATTTCAATACCCGGATCATTAAGTACCGCAGAAACCAATGCGCGGGAAATTTCTGCACCTGTTGCATCTCCACCGGCGTGGGCAATGCGATCACGCTTATGCCCGCCTTCCCTTGTGAGGGAGATCGCACCGCTGGGCTCACGATCAAAGTTGGCACCCAGCGAGATCAGGTCGCGAACGGCTTGCGGGCCTTCTGTGACCAACACTTCAACTGCTTGCGGGTTACACAGGCCGGCGCCGGCAGCGACGGTGTCGTCACGGTGCTGTGAAGGGGAATCGTCCTCCGACATTGCAGCGGCAATACCACCCTGGGCCCATCGGGTTGACCCTTCATCTATCTGGGCCTTGGTCAGGATCACAACTTTTCGCCCAGCCGCCCGCGCATGAATTGCAGCCGAGAGACCCGCAACGCCCGACCCAATCACAATGACATCTGAGTCAATCTCCCAACCGGGTGGGTCTGAAGTCAGCCAGCGGGGAATATGAATTTTGCTCATCTGGTCTTCATTTCCTTAAATTGGCATATTGTCAATTAAACGGGTGCCCCCCAGAACTCCCGCATATAGCAGGCGACCCTCGGGGTTTGGGTCAGTGACGGCAAGCTCATGGGATAAGTCATTGCTCATGGCCACCAAGTAACTGGTCTCAATTTTACCGTCCACGACAAATCGTGCAGCGCGCAATTTTTCTGCGACGCTGCCGTCCGTCGATTGGGCAATGACCAAAGCCTGTGAAATCAAAGTTGCCTGGCTCCTCTGATCGGAATCAAGAAACATGTTTCGTGAACTCATGGCCAGTCCATCCGGCTCGCGACGCGTCGGAGTGCCAATGACCTGAACAGGAAAGTTCAATTGGCGCACCATTTGCGAGATTAGGATTAATTGTTGGTAATCCTTTTCACCGAAAAATGCACAATCGGGTTTTATTAGGTTGAAAAGTTTCGCGACGATTGTCAATACCCCCGCGAAATGGCCAGGGCGGTCAGCGCCCTCTAAAATTGCGCCCAGCGGCCCCGGTTGCACACTTACATATTCGGACGGGGCACCCGCGTCCGGGTACATTTGAGCCGCACTCGGAGCAAAGACAATGTCGACACCACTCGTGTAACATTTTTCGAAATCACTGTCCAAGGTTCTTGGGTAGTGCTCGAATTCTGCAGAGTGTCCAAACTGGGTGGGATTCACAAAAATCGTAACAACAACTTCACCATTTAAGCCCACTCGCTCTCTCGCCGCATCAACTAAATCAAGATGACCTTGATGCAATGCACCCATTGTCGGCACTACCGCGCGATTGCCCACATGTTTTTTCTCAAGTTCGCTGGAAAGGTGAATCAATTTTGTCACGGAGTTACACCTAACTCAATGAGAAGGTCGGCCGCTTGGTCAACAGAAAGCACCCCGGCTTCAAGTGCTCGATCCGTTGCCAGCCGTGCTAGGGCTCGGTAAGCATTTTGTGAACTTGGGCGTTCCTGTAATGCCTCTAGGTGTGTCCGAATCACTTCACGGTCTCCTCGAGCTATCGGACCCGTCAATCCCTTGTCTCCTAAGCGCAAGGCATTATCTAGTGATGCACTTAATAATGGCGCCAGTAATCGTTGAGGGTTTTCCATCCCCGAATCACCTAAAAGAGAAATGGCTTCGTTGACCAAAACATTGAGGTAATTCGAACTGAGAACCATCGCGGTGTGGTAGATCGCCCGCGCCTCTTCTGGGACCCAAACAGGTTCCCCACCCATCTCGACAACGAGGGCCTCGGCAACTGGGCGCAGAATTTCCGTGGTGGTAACACCGAAAGGCGTGTCAGCTAAACGGGCCAAGTCAATGCTGGTCCCGGTAAATGTCATTGCCGGATGAATGGCCATGGGCGATATTTGCGGAGCGGTATCGCACACTGAGATTCCGTAGCTACCTGAAGTGTGGGCAACGAATTGCCCTGGAACGAACACTTCACTGGTAGAAAACCCACGAATCAATTCAGGTAGAACCTGATCGGGCACTGCCAAGATCAGCAGCTCCGATTCTGCAACAACTTGGTCTGCTGGCTTGATCGGCACACCGGGAAGCAAAGCCGCAGCGCGCAGACACGACAAATCTGACACTGCGCTGACCCCGATGCAGTTATGCCCGGCTGCGCGAAGAGCCGTCCCTAAAACCGCACCGACGCGCCCAGCGCCGACTACCCCAATACGCAAGCGCGGAGGCGAGTCCATGTCAAAAGCCTATGGGTGACTAACGTCATACCCCATGTCCCCTTACCTTCCGTGGATCAACGCTTGGGAGTCCGCATCTTTCGGCCCGAAAAGCTTTTATGGTGAGTTCGGTTCCGGGGGAACAAATCCCTATGAGCACTTTGAGACGGCAGTGAGATCTCACCCAGATTTGTCCAAAGAAATATTTCCTTATCTATTCGAGGCCTACACAAACTGCGGATCACCGGCCGAGTTCTTGATCCTTGATTCCGGTGGATCCGATGGCTCACTTATTTCGTCCCTAAACACGTTAATCGCTGGCCATGGGCTTCGCTGGAATACACAAGTTTTTGATGTCTCCAGTGGTGATATTCGGCACATCGCGATTCGAAAAGAATGTGGAATAGTGATCGCCCACGAACTCCTTGACGATATCCCTGCAACCGTTGTCGAATATGACGAGTCCCTGACCCCACGCATCGTGCTTGTTGACCCAGAATCTGGGCACGAAAAATTAGGCAAGCCTTTATCCGGGCCAGAGCTGGATTGGCTTGAACTCTGGTGGCCGGCTACGGTGCCACGCGCTCGTCGAGAGATCGGAACGACTCGAGACCACACGTGGATCCAGCTAGTAAATATTTTTGGCACTGGCCGGGCAATTGCGATCGACTACTCACATTCGTTGGCTCAAAGATCCCAAGGATTGTGGGATGCCGGCACGTTGGCGGGATACCAACACGGTAGATCGGTCCGCCCCGTACCCAATGGCAAAGTCAATATCACCGCACATGTGTCATTGGATTCGTGCGCCAGCGCTGCAGCTACTGCACGTTCGGACCTCACCCGGACCCACACATTCGACTCTGACCCAACTAGGAGTGATTTCAGGTGGCTCGTTCAAGATTTCGGATCGCGACCATGAAACGATGCACACATGCGTAAGTTAATTGCCGGCGTGGGTTTAGCACCCGGTGAACTCAGAATTGATCTCGGAGAATTCCACCCCAGCGCCCAGGGCGGCTTCCAGCTGCACCTCACTGTTGAGGGAGACACAATCATGCACGTCGAACCACGAATTGGATTTATGCACCGGGGTGCAGAAAAACTCTTTGAAGTTCGCGACTACCGGCAAATCATGATGCTGGCTAATCGCCATGACTGGTACGCGCCGTTCACCTCCGAATTAGGTGTGGCGCTCACCTTAGAAGCGGCAATGGGAATTCACCCACCGGAGCGGGCTACTTGGATCCGGATGCTCCTTGCTGAGTTCACTCGGATTTCAGCGCTGATTGCATTTATGCCTGATCCCGAAACAATCCGATTACGAGACGTGATTGCCAACTTTTTAGAATTGATTACCGGCAATCGGGTGCACCCAATGTTTGCGCGGATCGGCGGGGTGGCTCACGACCTACCCGCACACGCCGAGAATGCAAGCCAGTTGATCATTACCGAATTGCGCACAATACTCCCCCAACTCATATCTAGCCTCAATGCAGATGAATTGCGCGGACTGGCTTTCCTTGCGCCCAGCGACGCGATCTCTTTTGGCACGAGCGGGCCGGTTGCTTGGGCAAGCGGTCTCGATAATGACTTACGATTCACGGGTCACTACCTCAACTACAGGGAATTAGGGTTCACTAAACCGCCGCACTATCACGATGGAGATGCCTACTCGCGCTTTATGGCAGCACTTGATCAACTTGCGCTCAGTGGAGCGCTGATTGAGCAAGTGTGGCCGCACCTTAAATCTACCCAGGGGCAAGAGGTCAATGTAGTTTTGCCGAAAGTTGTGCGAGCCCCCGAAGGAAACACCTACCACTGGGCTGATGGGCCCACCGGGATAAATGGTTGGTATTTGGTCAGCGCCGGCGACAAAACACCATGGCGTCTGAAATTGCGATCGGCTTCATTTAATAACTTTCAGGCGCTGGTTCCCACCTTGGTGGGACTTCAACTCGACCAATTGCCAGCGGCAATTGGCAGCATGTTTCTCGTTATCGGTGACTTGGATCGTTAGCCCGAATATAGGTGGCAAATCGAGCGCGTAGTAGCACTTCCATGTCCGGATCTAACTGCCCGTGCCCAAACATTTCCTTGGTCGCGCGAACGGTCTCAATAAAGGTTCCACCAATTGATCCTAAGTCTCCACCTTCCCCTTCGATCGCCACCATGCCAGGCATGTGCGAAAACACGTCTGCGAAGAAACCGATATCGAGTTTCTTTTCCGCTAGGTGAAATGCCTGATGCCGCAGTTCGTCAAAGGGTAAGTCTTCAAGAGTGGAATCGCTCATGGGTGCAGAGTACTTTGGTCACGATTCCTCGGCTGCGCCGTGGTCTGTTGCTACACATAAACTTTCTAACCACAGTGAGGAAATGACCAAGAGGACCCCGCCCAAGGCGGCGAGAAAACCGTTGATAGTCGCACTCCAACCCGCAGGAGTATCGATACCCGCGATTGAGGCAAGTGATACCCCGGCATAAAAACCGCCAATTACTGCCCCGGTACGGCTCCCCGACAAGGCCAATACCGCGATTCGGGCCGAGACTAGCGCTGGAAATGGCGTAGTTCCCACCTGGCGACTCAGCCGGGGGCGCGCGAAGTAGGTCCAGATTCCCACACTCCCACCCAAAATCCAGAGTGCCCCGGCCGCCATCGCCGGCACCGGCAACGAGCGAGCGGTCTGCCCCATTAAAATTTGGCTGAGTGCAAATCCGATTGCGACCAAGATCGCAGCAATTACCACAAGCTGGGAAATTTTTGTGGCTCTCATGAACTACTTAGTCCAATCTCAAGGCAGGTAATTTCCTCATTAGTTGATCGTAATTCGTTCACGGGGCCAAAACCTGGTAGCTCACCGAGTTGCCCTGACAGTTTCAATTCTTGCCAAGGAACCGTAACAAACACGCGTTCCCATGCTCGCGGATGTGGGAGGGTCAAAACACTATCCGTGCTGATCACCGGCTCTGCGTCCTCCCAAAGTGCGATCACATCAAGGTCCAGCGTTCGCGGGCCCCAGCGAACTTCGCGGGTTCTTGCATGGACATTTTCAATCCGATGAAGTGTATTTAATATTTCGCTCCCAGAATCCTCTGTCGCAAATGCCGCGAGGGCATTGAAGAAGTCGGCTTGTTCAACTCCACCCACGGGCGCACTCCGATACACGCTAGAGGCAGCAACCGGAGTCCAAAGCTGAGCGAGTTCCTGGTATGCCATTTGCAAAGTGCGGATTGGATCTCCCAGGTTTGCACCAAATGCAATCAGTACCGTTCCCGTCATCGGTTCAGGTATTTTGCTCGGGTGACAATTACATCAGCGAACTCACCTTCGATCGGTGCATCGGGCTTATGAACCCGAATTTTAGCACTCACAACTTGTCGGAATGCAAGGCAATCAGTGGCAATAATTTCAGCAAGTTTCTCAATCAGATCCACGGGCTCACCAGCAATTCGAGCCCGAATAGCGTCCGCCACCTCGGCATAATTAACCGTATCGGCCAAATCATCCGTGCGAGCCGCATGTGAAATCGACAGCCCCAGTGTTGCATCGACACTGAAATATTGGCCCTGGATCCGTTCGTGCTCGAGTACTCCATGGCGGCCGAATTCACGCAGCCCTACGAGTTCAATGGAATCGAGCGCTGGATCTGGGTTTACAGCACCCAGCGCTAGGTACGCGTCAATCGTCGCTTGGACATCATGGACGCGCACACCCCATGCGCCACGTTGCAAAATATGCGCCGCCAGGACAGCAGACGCGGTATCGCGCTCACCGACGGCGCGTGGTGTTCCGTCCGAGGCTGCGAGTAATCCACCAAGGAATCTCTTGCGGGAAACCCCGATGAGTATCGGGTAACCCAGCGCTAAAAGGGTGTCAACATTGCGTAAGAGTTTCCAATTATGCACGGCTTCTTTCCCAAAGCCAATGCCAGGATCAAGGATTATGTTGCCGCTTTCAATACCTGCCAATTGAGCTGCCTTAGCCACACTGTGTAGCTCCGCGCACACCTCGGTCACGGCGTTTGCATAGTGAATATTTTCTTGCATGGTTTTGCTCGGTCCACGCCAATGCATAAGAACTATGGGAACCCCAAGACGTGCAACGGTCGTCAGCATGTGCGGATCAGACAAACCACCGCTCACATCGTTTACCATTTGCGCACCTGCATCCACAGCGGCTTTGGCGACTTCGGCGCGCATGGTGTCAATGCTGACGTAGATGCCTTTTAAGGATAACTGCTCAATAGCCGGAATTACTCGTTCGAGTTCGACTTCGAGTGAAATTCTTTCCGCACCGGGACGCGTTGACTCTCCACCAACATCAATGATCTGCGCACCGTGGGCCACCATTGCTGTAGCAGCCTGGACCGCTGATTGCACTGAATCAAATTGGCCGCCGTCAGAAAATGAATCCGGGGTCAAATTCAAAATCCCCATGATTACCGGGGAACGTGCGCCCATGGGAACTAGCGCCCCATGATTAACGTTATGGCCTCAGAGCGTGTGACAGCATCCCGCAGGGAACCACGAACGACACTCGTGGTCGTGGTGGCACCGGTCTTTCGCACACCTCGCAGGGACATGCACATGTGTTCGGCTTCAAGGATCACGATCGCGCCGCGGGGCTGGAGAATATTCATTATGGAATCTGCGATCTGGCCGGTAAGCCGCTCTTGAACTTGCGGCCGTTGGGAAAATACATCGGTTACACGGGCTAGTTTCGACAGTCCAGTAATTCGGCCATTCTTATTTGGGATGTAGCCAATATGTGCACTCCCATGAAATGGCAATAGATGGTGCTCACACATGCTGCTGAAGGGGATATCTTTAACAATTACGAGTTCGTCGTGACCCAGATCAAATGTCGTGGTCAAGACTTCCTCGGGTGTTTGATGCAGGCCCCCAAAAATCTCCGCGTAACTACGGGCGACTCGAGCCGGAGTGTCCTTGAGTCCATCGCGGTCGGGGTCCTCACCAATGGCAATTAATAGATCACGAATTGCCTGCTGCACGCCCGCGTCGTTATAAGGGGCTGTTGGGCCCGGGCTACCAATACTGATCGGGTTGATACCGCTCATTAGGCAATTAAACTAGACATTGGATTTCGTCGCATCGAGTTCCGGAACTTCTACGGGCCCACCCAGATCCGGAGACCTACGTGCCGATCCGGTCCACGCATCCCGCGGTTCACGTAAATTGAGTTCCGCAAAGATCTCCTCAATCTCGGCCTTTTGCAAGGTCTCACGTTCCATCAGTGCAACAACAATCGCATCTAGTGCCTCGCGATTGGCTACCAGCAAGTCATAGGCTTCTTGGTGTGCCGCTTCAATGAAGGCTCGCACTTCTTCGTCGATCGCGGCGGCAACTTCCTCGGAGAAGTCGCGCGTGTGCCCCATGTCGCGGCCCATGAATACTTCGCCCTGCTCTTGTCCATATTTGATCGCGCCCAACCGCTCAGTCATGCCGTATTGCATAACCATTGCGCGAGCAACAGCGGTTGCTTTCTCAATATCATTAGAAGCGCCGGTGGTCGGGTCATGAAAAATCAGCTCCTCTGCTGCGCGACCGCCAAGCATGTACGCCAACTGATTGAGCATCTGGCTTCGTGTCGTGGAGTGCTTTTCTTGGTCGGGTAGCACCATTGTGTAACCGAGCGCGCGTCCGCGAGGCATAATGGTAATTTTGTGAACGGGGTCGTTACCAGGCAGAGCTGCCGCAACAAGCGCGTGTCCAGCTTCGTGGTAGGCCGTGATCAGCCGTTCCTCATGGTCCATAACGCGGTTGCGTTTTTGCGGTCCAGCCATGACTCGGTCAATTGCTTCATCCATGAGCACGTTACCGATCTCAGGATCACCATTGCGGGCTGTAAGCAATGCGGCTTCATTGAGCACATTGGCTAAGTCTGCTCCGGTAAATCCGGGGGTTCGGCGAGCGACAGTCATCAAATCAACAGCCTCCTTGAAGGGCTTCCCTTTGGCATGCACCTTGAGGATCTCCCAGCGACCATTGAGATCAGGACGCTCCACTGCAATTTGTCGATCAAACCGGCCGGGACGCAGTAGCGCTGGGTCAAGAATATCTGGGCGGTTAGTTGCTGCGATCATGATCACGCCGCCGGAGACATCAAAACCGTCCATCTCAACCAGCATCTGGTTTAACGTTTGCTCGCGTTCGTCGTGGCCACCACCCATCCCAGCACCGCGGTGTCGACCAACTGCATCGATTTCATCCATGAAGATAATTGCGGGTGCGTTTTCTTTTGCTTGCTCGAAAAGATCGCGCACTCGGCTCGCACCCACGCCTACGAACATTTCGACAAAATCAGAACCGGAGATCGAGTAAAATGGCACTCCCGCTTCACCGGCAACAGCGCGAGCAAGCAGGGTCTTTCCAGTTCCCGGTGGACCATAGAGCAAAACGCCTTTGGGGATTTTCGCTCCAACAGCTTTAAACTTCTCCGGATCCGCCAGAAAATCTTTGATCTCTTCAAGTTCCTCAACGGCTTCAGCAGCACCAGCTACGTCAGCAAATGTGGTTTGAGGCATATCCTTTGACACCATTTTGGCTTTTGATTTGCCAAATTGCATGAGTCGGGAACCGCCTCCCTGCATCTTTGAAAAAATAAAAACCATGATCAGGACGAGCAAGATGAACGGGATCAAGGAGACGAGCAGGGTAAAAAGAATATTTTCAGAAGGGACAACAACGTTATAACCCCCGGGGAGGGCGCCAGAATCTGCCCTCACTTGCAATAACTCCTGCAGAACGACCCCTTGACCGGTCACATAGGTGGCCCGAACTGTGTCACCATTTTTCAAAACCAGTTCAAGTACTTGATCCCGATCGGTGATCGTTGCGGTATCAACGCTGCCGCTTTGAATCTGCGACATTGCAACACTGGTGTCGACTTCCTCGGGTGCGCCA
>Ga0129327_10002234_pt1 | contig 11274 bp, 13 predicted proteins | sample CPBDNA_6_FD_111799 | JGI IMG/M metagenome (GOLD analysis project Ga0129327, IMG submission 111799) | Freshwater to marine salinity gradient microbial communities from Chesapeake Bay, USA - CPBay_Spr_31_0.8_DNA | ecosystem: Environmental > Aquatic > Marine > Coastal | place: USA: Chesapeake Bay...
CTAGTAAATTCACAAACTCCACCAGTAACACAAAATGGAAATGCAAGCGAAGCTGAAAAGATTAGAGCAATGGGCGACAGACTTGCAAAGATTTGGGAAGACTAATGGACTTTAACGCACTACAACATAAACTATTTGCACTAGATCCAAGTGATCCTAGAGAAGATTTACGCAAACTTGCAGAAAGTGCAGGTCAAAGTGTTGAAGCTGCGCCAACTAAAGATTATGTTGTAGAAAGTGTACAAGTGCAAGAAGGTACAATGCCAGTTGAAGGTGATTATAGTCTAAGCGACTTTGCTGCACTTGCTGGCGTTACATTAACTGAAGCACAAAAGACTGGCTCAGCAGGTCAACTCAAAGGCAAAGACGCTATTAAGAAGCAGCCTGCAGGTACTAATAAAAATCCAACTCGTGATAAACTAGTTGGCGAAGCGGAAGAAGATGGCGCATGGGATGCTGTTAAAACTGGTTATGCCAAAGGTAAAAAAGATTATAATAATCTCGGAGCGTTGGATCCATTCGATCGCTTTGGGAAGAGTTCGAGTGGTAAAAATAAATCTAAACCTGCAAAAACAACTAAATCAAAATCCGCGCCTATGATGAGGAGAGGCGATTACAGCGACTTACTTAAAAAACATACAGTAGGTTTAAAAGCAATTGCAGCAGATCCTAAGAAGCAGGCAGAATTCGACAAGTTTATGGCTAAGATGGCCGAAGGTGTTGAAGAAGGTGACGGACGTAAGAAAGGTATCCACGGCAAAGGACACCCTATGCGTAAGAAACAACAAGCTGCAATACACGCTGGCGAAAGCGTTGAATCAATCAAAGAAATGCTTTTACGCAAACTAAACGCTAAAAAGTAAAAACTTCAAAACTAATCTAAAAAAGTCAAGTTAACGCTTGACTTTTTTCACGATGTGCGCTATAATATACTTAACAACATAACTCAACAGGAGAGAACATATGAGCGATCGTACCTACGGTGCAGAAGAAAAGGCAAAACTTGAGCGTCTTGTTCAAGAAGGCGTAACAGTAATGCAAGAGATTGAAGACTTGCAGGGTGGTCTTAAAGACACAGTTAAAGCAGTAGCAGAAGAACTTGACATTAAGGCTTCTCTAATTAACAAAGCAATTAAAATTGGACTAAAACGCGATTGGGATAAGCATGCAGATGCATATGACGATCTTGAAACACTAGTAGCCACAGTAGGCATTGACAAATAGTGAATAGAATAAAAGAATTTTGGATGCAGAGTTATCACAGTGACAGGACTGCATTCTTTTATGAAATCTTAAGTTTTTTATTCACTGTAGCAGCTAGTTTAACACTTGCTATGACTGCATATGAGCCTAATATGACAATAGTATATCCAGGATTTTTTATTGGATCTATATTTGGAGTGTTAGGATATATTAGACGAGGCCTTGCTTGGCCGATGATGTTGACTGCATATTTTTGTGTAGTAAATGTATTCGGATTTGGCGTAGCAATGCTTTGGTGGTAATATATACTTTATAGAGTCGCTCACTTTAAGAGCAGGTTTAAGGTTAGTTGGCCACAAGCAACAACAGGAGAATAAATGAGTTACGTAGATGCAATGTTTGACCGAGACGCCGATATTATTCGGGCAGTTGAACGCAAAGACGGAAAGAGAACTTTCCGCGAATACCCAGTAAAATATACATTTTATTATAAAGATCAAAAAGGCAAGTATAAAAGTGTATATGGTGATCCTCTAAGTCGTATTGTAAGCAAAAGTACAAAAGACTTTAGAAAAGAAGTTGCTATTAATAGAGACAAAGAACTGTTTGAAAGCGATATTAATCCAATCTTTCAGTGTTTAAGTGAAAACTATCTTAACCAAGATGCTCCTAAACTAAACATTGCGTTCTTTGATATTGAGACTGACTTTGATCCAGAGCGAGGCTTTGCTGATCCTAGTGATCCGTTTATGGGTATTACTAGTGTAAGTGTGTATTTGCAGTGGCTTGACACAATGGTGTGTTTGGCAGTGCCGCCGAAGACACTTACAATGGAACAAGCTGAAAAAGAACTAGAAGGCATTGACAACGTAATGCTGTTTGAAAAAGAAGCAGACATGCTAGACACGTTCTTGACACTTATCGAAGATAGTGACATTTTAAGTGGTTGGAACAGCGAAGGATATGATATTCCGTATACTGTAAACAGAGTAGCTCGTGTACTAAGCAAAGATGACACACGTAGATTCTGCTTGTGGGGACAACTTCCTAAGAAGCGTATGTACGAAAAGTTTGGCAAGGAAAGTGAAACGTTTGACTTAGTTGGCCGTGTACACTTGGATAGTTTAAACTTGTATCGTAAGTACACTTATGAAGAACGTCACACATATCGACTAGATGCTATTGGTGAGATTGAAGTAGGTGAGAACAAAGTTCCGTATGAAGGAACACTTGATGCACTTTACAACAACGACTTCCGCAAGTTTATTGAATATAACATTCAGGATACTGCACTACTTGACAAGTTGGATAAGAAGCTTCGCTTTATTGATCTAAGCAATGAACTAGCACACAGCAACACAGTGCTTCTACAAACTACAATGGGTGCTGTAGCTGTTACAGAGCAAGCTATTGTTAACGAAGCATGGCACAGAGGCTTACAAGTACCCAATCGTAAAAAGCGTGATGAGGAAGCTACACAGGCGGCAGGAGCATACGTTGCGTATCCTAAAAAAGGCTTGCACAAGTGGATATGTTCAATGGATTTGAATTCACTGTATCCTAGTGTGATTCGTGCATTAAACATGGCGCCGGAAACTGTTGTAGGACAAATACGTCCAGAGATTAGCGATGCTCGAGTACATGAAGACATGTTCTTAAAGAAGAAAAGTTTTGCTGGTAGTTGGGAAGGTAAGTTTGCAACAGAAGAATACGATGCTGTTATGGAACAACGCAAAGATATTGCACTTACAATTGACTGGGAAAGTGGCGGCAATGATGTACTATCAGGCGCTGAACTTTACAAAGTAATCTTTGACAGTAATCAACCATGGATGCTTAGTGCTAATGGTACTATCTTTACTACAGAGTTTGAAGGTGTTATTCCAGGCATCCTAAAGCGTTGGTACAGTGAACGTAAAGAGTTGCAGGCTCATCTTAAGAAAGCAAAAGACGCAGGCAATGCTGTTGAAACTGAGTATTGGGATAAGCGACAGTTGGTTAAGAAGATTAACTTGAACAGTTTGTATGGTGCTATTCTTAATCCAGGTTGCAGATTCTTTGACAAACGTATTGGACAAAGTACTACACTTACAGGACGTACAATTGTTAAGCACATGAGTGCAGAAGCAAACAAAGTTATTACAGGTGTATACGATCATGTAGGTGATGCAATGATATACGGTGACACTGACTCTTGTTACTTTAGTGCGTATCCTATGCTTAAAGACGATATTGAATCAGGTAAGATTGAATGGGATACTGACAAAGCAATTACATTGTATGATCAAATCTGCGGCGCAGTAGATAGCACGTTTGTTGATATGATGGCAAAGTCGCATCATTGTCCAAAGAGCCGTGCAACTGTTATTGCAGCAGGACGTGAGATTGTTGCACAATCAGGCTTGTATATTACTAAGAAGCGTTATGCAGCATTAGTAGTAGACAACGAAGGCTTTAGAACAGACATCGACGGCAAGGCTGGAAAAGTAAAAGCAATGGGCTTAGACTTGCGCAGAAGTGATACTCCTGTGTTTATGCAAGAGTTTCTAAGTGAGCTGCTGCTAATGGTGCTTACAGATAAGCCGCGGGATGATGTACTTGAGCGTATTACAGAATTCCGTCAACAGTTCCATGAACGTCCTGGTTGGGAGAAAGGTAGTCCCAAACGTGCAAATAAAGTTGGACACTATCGCCGCTTAGAAGAGAAGCAAGGTAAAGCTAACATGCCCGGACACGTTCGAGCAAGTATTAACTGGAATACCCTAAAACGTATGAACGGTGACAAGTACAGCGAAGAAGTTGTAGATGGTATGAAAGTTATTGTTTGTAAACTAAAGCAGAATCCGCTAGGGTATACAAGTGTTGCATATCCAACGGATCAAATGCGTTTGCCAGAATGGTTCAAAGAACTTCCGTTCGATGATGCAGCTATGGCAGAGACTATTATTGATAATAAGTTAGACAACTTGATCGGTGTGCTTAACTATCCATTAGAAGATACTAAGCGTCATAACACATTCTCAAGTTTGTTTGATTTCGGAGAATAAAGTGAAGATAAAACTAGAAATAGAAATTGATACGGAGAACGATCAGGACCTAAATACTATTGAAGAAGTTATTGAAAAGTTGAGGGAACTAAAGGAGATGATGGAATGATAGTAGGATTTACTTGTAGTACATTTGATTTACTACACGCCGGACATGTACAAATGTTGCGCGAAGCAAAAGATCAATGTGATTATTTAATTTGCGGATTGCAAGTTGATCCGAGTACCGATCGTGCAGAGAAGAACGCTCCTATACAAACTGTTGTTGAACGCTATACTCAACTTAAAGCAGTAAGGTATGTAGATGAAATTATTCCATATGGTACTGAAAAAGATCTAGAAGATATATTGACAATGTACAATATTGATGTTAGAATATTAGGAGAGGAGTATCGTGACAAAGATTTTACAGGAAAAGATATCTGTAGACGGCGCGATATAGACTTACATTTTAACAAAAGAGATCATCGTTTTAGCTCAAGCGATTTAAGGAAGAGAGTTTGTGAACAATAAATTTATATTTGATGTAGATGGCACACTAACACCTAGTCGTGGCATTATTGATCTCGAATTCAAAATGTTCTTTAACAAGTTCTGTTTAGAGAATGAAGTATATCTAGTTACTGGTAGTGACAAAGCTAAAACAGTTGAGCAAATTAGTGAATCTACTTACAACTTATGCAAACGGGTTTATCAATGTTCAGGCAGTGATGTTTGGGACGCTGAAACAAATATACTCCAAAGTGAATGGACATTGCCTGATCTAGCAAGAACTTTTTTAATTAGTTGTGAATACGAAAGTGATTTTAGCATACGCACAGGCAATCATATCGAAGAACGCCCCGGTATGGTGAACTTTAGTGTTGTAGGACGTAATGCTACACCAGAGCAACGTGCTGCATATGTAGATTTCGAAGCGTGGAATGGCGAACGCAGAAAGATTGCAGATGCGTTTAATACAATGTTTCCTGACTTACAAGCAACTGTAGGTGGTGAGACAGGCATTGACATTGCTCCTCGTGGCGCAGATAAATCACAGATATTACGCGACTTTAAAGAAGATGACACTATACATTTTTATGGTGATGCAATGTTTGAAGGTGGCAACGATAAACCGCTAGCATATGCATTACAACAATACCAGTTAGGCTTTTCACATCAAGTCAGAGACTGGGAACACACATGGGAGAAATTACGTGAATATTCTACTAACGGGTCATAAAGGATTTATTGGCTCTAGTCTAATAAAAGCACTCAAACTTAATCATACTGTGACAGGCATTGATTTAGTAGACGGTGACGATTTATTAACTTGCGACTTTTTAAATGAAGATTTTGATTTAATCATACACTTAGCAGGACGTTCAGGTGTGCGTGAAAGTATTAATGATCCAGCAGCATATTGGATGAATAACGTAGAAGCAAGCAGGCGCTTGTTTGATCGATATGAGAATACACGTATACTGTATGCGAGCAGTTCGAGTGCGTACGAGCCCGATTTGAACCCTTACGCAGCGTCTAAGTATGTACTTGAAGAACTTGCAGAACGTTATCCTAATACACTAGGTATGCGTTTTCACACAGTGTATTCAGATACACCAAGAAAGAATATGTTCTTTGACAAACTATTTAATGACAAACTAGAGTATGTTACAAGGCATTATAGAGATTTTGTACACTTATACGATGTAATCGATGCTATTAATATTTTAATAGAAGCGGATTATGTTAAAGGTGTACTTGATATTGGAAGTGGGGTTCCAATACGTGTTCAAGACCTAGCACCGAATGTTCCGGTGCGTCTAAATACCCCGAACGAGCGAGAATACACTTGTGCTAACATAGAAAAAATGAAGGCACTTGGATATAAACCTAAATACAATATAGAAAAATACTTGACAAACGCCAATAAAGGCGTTATAATAAACTTATTCAATGGAGAAACAGTATGAAAGATATCTTACAAGACATCGTAGCACACACACATTCGCTAGGCTTTTTAAGTATAGTTAAAGTGACAGGTGGCAACGAAACAACTATCGATAGTATGGCAGAAGATCGCTCAGTTATTATGAGTGCAACTTCTAACCACAGCATTGCTGATGGTACATTTGGTATGCCTAACTTAGATAAGTTGGCACTACATCTAAAGAATCCTGAGTATCAGAAAGATGCAAAGATTGATGTAGTTACAGCAGAGCGCAATGGCGAAACAATGCCAACACATATTCACTTTGAGAATAATGCAGGCGACTTTGAAAACGACTATCGCTTTATGAACAAAGCAATTATCGAAGAGAAGTTGAAGACTGTAACATTTAAAGGTGCAGCTTGGGCAGTAGAATTTAAACCTAGCGTTTCTAGTATTGGACGTATGAAGTTGATGAGTGCGGCACACAGCGAAGAGCCTACATTTAATGTAACAACTAAAGCAACTTCTGGTGTAAGTGACTTGGTGTTTAGCTTTGGTGATGCAAGTACACACGCAGGCGAGTTTGTATTCCAAAACGCAGTAGCAGGTACATTACAGCACACTTGGAGTTGGCCAGTAGCAGCAGTACAAGCTATTCTTAATCTAAGTGGCGATGTTACTATGAGCATTAGTGACCAAGGTGCAATGAAGATTACAGTTGATTCAGGTTTAGCAACATACGATTATATTCTACCAGCGCAGAGCAAGTAATATGGATGGACCGGCGGAGAGCATGAATACAAATTTAACAGCAACACAAAAAGATTATGCCTTGTTTTTACCAGCAACATCTGGCTTTTACTCCGCATTTATCGGGTATCAAAGAAAGCGGTACCCGTACATCGAACCATCCAGACTGCCTACAAACTTTACAAATGATGTAGAAAGTATTAATTACTTAGATCCTACAAGCCCATTGTTGTATTACAAATGGTGCTTGTATTCTGCAGGACATGCTAATCTCGACTTGAACAAACAAGATGATCGAGAAGAGATGTTTAGAACTCGTCCACGTGATGGCAAAAGTTTTGTACTAGGCGATTCGGGCGGTTTCCAGATTGGTAAAGGCAAATGGCCCGGAGATTGGAAAGATCCTAATTGTCCTGCAGCAATGAAGAAGCGTAAGCAAGTTTTAACTTGGATGGATGCTTTAATGGATTACGGAATGTGTTTAGATATTCCAGCATGGGTTGCACGTTCGCCAGAAGGTCAAAAAGCTACAGGCATTAGCACATACGAAGAAGCATGTAAAGCTACAGAAATTAATAATGATTATTTTATTAACAATCGTAATGGCAACTGCAAATTCTTAAATGTGTTACAAGGCGAGAATCATACTGACGCAGACGATTGGTATGATCGAATGAAGAAGTATTGCGATCCTAGCATATATCCAGACAATCATTTTAATGGTTGGGGAATGGGCGGACAAAACATGTGTGATGTCCACTTAGTTCTAAAACGCTTAGTTGCATTGCGCTTTGACGGATTATTGGAAGAAGGCTTACATGACTGGATGCACTTTTTAGGTACTAGTAAATTAGAATGGGCGTTAGTATTAACAGACATTCAACGTGCTGTACGCAAATATCATAATCCTAAGTTTACCGTTAGCTTTGATTGTGCTAGTCCTTTCCTTGCAACTGCAAATGGTCAAGTTTATACTGAGACTGAGATTGAAGATCGCGGCAAGTGGTCCTATCGCATGGCAGCAGCAATGGATGACAAAAAGTATGCACAAGATACTAGGTTGTTTAAAGATGCAGTAGTACAAGATGGCATTCACAAAAACTTTGCTACTAGTCCTGTAATGGAACATACTACTGTAAAGGACGTTTGCATTTATGCGCCAGGTGACCTAAACAGAATTGGTAAAGAAGGTAAAACTTCATGGGATAGCTTTAGCTATGCAATCTTAATGGCACATAATGTATGGATGCATTTAAACTCTGTACAAGAAGCAAATCGTCAATACGATGCAGGCAAAGTTCCTTCGATGTTAGTAAATGAAAAGCATGAGCAACTATTTGCCGGCGATGTTATTGATGCTGTTTTTGCTGCTACTACTAGAGAAGAAGCAAACAAGATAGTTGAAGACAATAGTAGACTATGGATGCAGATTCCAGGTACACGCGGCGCAGTAGGCAAAAAGTCTATGAATTCTAGCACATACTTTAATGCACTATTCGATGAACAAGAACCAGAAGTAATCGAAGATACTGAAACTTTAGATGAAACTAAGTTAGAGGAACTCCAGGATGAGCAACTATGATGAAGTCGAAGATAAACTTCGCGCACACTACGAAGAATTAAAACGCAAGCATAGAGAACTTGACAACGAGCTAATTGAGCGTTATAATAATCAAACAATCACTGACGAAGTTCGTAGAATGAAAACTATGAAACTTTATTTAAAAGACGAAATGCATCGAATTAACAGCTATCTGATACAAAAAGGTTTAGAATGAAAAGTCTTGTAGTAGGAATGGGCATCGGTGATCTATATAAATCTGTACTAACAAGTTTAGGTCACGAAGTAGTAACTGTAGATACTAATCCTAGTAAAGGTGCTGACTTTGCAAGAGTAGAAGATGCTTTAGTGGCGCATGGCTTCTTTGATACTGTAAACATCTGCACACCTAATTTTACTCATGCGCAACTTACACAGCAAGTTGCACCATATAGTAAAATTGTGTTTGTAGAAAAGCCTGGATTTAAAAATTCATATGAATGGCAAGACACACTAAGCCAATATCCTGACACACGTATTATGATGGTAAAAAATAATATGTGGCGAAATAATATCGCTGAAATGCAAACACTTGCTGCACAGTCTGATACTGTTAACATTAAATGGATTAGAAAAAATTGTATTCCGCACCCTGGTAGTTGGTTTACTACTAAAGAACTTGCATATGGCGGAGTTAGCAGAGATCTAGTGCCTCATTTATTAAGCTTATACATTGCAATGAATCCTAATTGGGAGGATACAACATCTAGTAACTCTATTGTTGGACAAAAATGGACTCTGCCAACTATTGACAGCACAGAATATGGTACTATCGATTATAACGGAACATACGATGTAGATGACAATGTTAAAATGTCGTTTGATTCTACGTGGCATATACAAGCAAACTGGAGAGACTTGACAAAAGAAGAAAGTTGTGTTACATTTAATAGTAGTACGATAGAACTAGGATGGTGTCCTGAAGAAGCATATTATAATATGATACAAGATGCTATTAAGAATACAGACAACGATACTTTTTGGCAAGAACAAGCAAAACAAGACATTTGGATTCACAAACAAATAGAGACATTATGAAAGTTAAACTATTACAAACAACAGGCAAAGGTAGCTTTACAGAAGTTGAGTGGGATAAGCCTGCGCACAAGCCTAACGAGATAGAAGTTAAAGCACTTATGACGGGTGTATGTCGTAGTGACTTAGCGATGATGCAAGGCACGTTTGGCCCTTTGCCTTTAGAAATGCAAGGACACGAAGGTCTTGGCGAAGTTACACAAGTTGGCAATATGATTAAAAATGCTAAAGTTGGTGACATTGTAGCTACTCGAGGCGAACCTGCTTATGCAGACTATTACAATTGTAGACACAATGAATTTGTAGTAGTTCCTAGTGCAGATCCAAAGTATATATTAGAGCCTGTTGCGTGTGGCATTAATGTAATAATGCAACCACTAGATGCTATTAAATCTAGATCTGGTCCTAATAAAAGATGTTTAATTTTAGGAAGTGGATTTTTAGCTTGGATTGCTTATAACAGTCTTGAAAGATTTGGACTTACTTTTGACACTGTTGATGTTGTCGGCAGTTATAACAAACATCTGTGGGGAGACACGCTAAAACAGTCGTATAGTGGTGCTTACGATGTTGTTGTTGACCTGAGTAGCAGAACTAATATACTAGACGATGTTGAGTTTAATAACGAAGCATTGCTAATATTTGGAGTAGAAAAAGAACTAACATCAGACTTTGGTAACTTACTTTGGAAAGCTTGTACTATTGTATTTCCTAGTCCAAGAGCAGATTGTTTTATCGAGTCGATGAAACTTGCAGAAAGTATGATTACTAACAACCAAGTAAATATCGACGACTTTTGGACTAAAGGGTATTCGAGAACTACTGAATGGCAACAAGCATTTGAAGATGGATTAAACAGACCCAACAATTACAGCAGAGGTTATATAAAATGGGATTAAATACCGAAGAACGACAGGATGTCGTATATTTTATCGGAACAGAAGTTGAACATACTGCAATGTATGGCGAACAAACTCTGTTTGTTGTAGGCGTACAACCTACAGATGAAATTAAAAAACGTGCCGATGCACATGGTATTAAACACTTATACTTCGGAACTAGTCAAAGCTTTACTCCTGGATTAAACTTTCCGGAAGATGCAAGTGACTGGGAAGCATGGGAGGCTATGATTATGCCTCTGTTAAAAGAAGGATACTGGTGTACACTAGACTTTGGTGTCGAATATAGTCACGGAGTGCTGGAAACAGGCTTTGATGAATACAATAACTTTATTAGCATGATTAGTGTTAAGCTTCCATACATTAAACAGTTTAATTATAACGCAACGCTTAAATTAGATGACAACACATGGGGCGATACTAATAGTGGTATATGGTGCCATAGTGTACATAATCTAATGGATCGTAAAGTTTATACAGATTGGAACGATTATGGGCTTGACAAGGTTATTGATTAGTGTTATAGTAGTAATATGCAAGAACGTTATCATAACTATATCTCCCGTAAAATGAAAGAAGAAAGAACTATGACAGAAGCAAAAAGAAGTGTTTGGGTCACATTCCGCAAAGAAGGTGTACATATGTACCCTGGTGCTGATACAGATCCTAAACTAGCAACCGGTGAGTGGGATGATGTATCATTCTTAGGCATTCCACATCGTCATATCTTTCACTTTAAAGTACGCATCGAAGTGTTTCACAACGATCGCGATATTGAGTTTATTCAGTTTAAACGCTGGATGGAACGGTTGTATGCACAAGATGTAA